>Ga0207422_1003793_pt1 | contig 14048 bp, 7 predicted proteins | sample MarCyaLeptolynsp_FD_187757 | JGI IMG/M metagenome (GOLD analysis project Ga0207422, IMG submission 187757) | Marine cyanobacterial communities from Panama - species 1 Leptolyngbya sp. (SPAdes) | ecosystem: Environmental > Aquatic > Marine > Unclassified | place: Panama: Panama City | collected...
CATTCTCATTCGGCTGAAGGGGGACATGAACATCCCGATGAACATCAGGGCATGCGCGCGGTTATTGTTAAGCGGGCGCTGGATACATTATTTAAAAGCGAAGACCCCAAAATAAATGTCGAATTATGCGGCGAAGATGGCTCGCTTTGTGACGAAGACAAAAAACTTGGTTGGCAAAAGATTGTCGAAGCGGCAAAAGCCGCCCATGACCACAGTCCGGATTGTCAGTTTACCAGTTTCATAGGGTACGAATATTCCGGTGTCATAACGGGCAGTAATTATCATCGCAATGTGATCTTTCGGAATGAAAATGTACCTGATGCGCCAGTGTCTTATCTGGATGCGCCTTATGATTATATGTTGTGGCAGAAACTGGAAAAGAATTGCCTTCAGGATTTGCCGGGCTGCGAATTCCTGACCATTTCCCATAATGGAAACCTGAGTAACGGCAAACTTTATACGCCAAATTATCACGGCACTGAGAGTATTGAGGAGCAACGCAAATTGGCGTTGTTGAGGCAACGGTCTGAACCGCTGATGGAAATTTTTCAGCACAAAGGGCAGTCGGAATGTATCAATGGCCTGAAAGGCATTAATGGTGAGGATGACCCGCTGTGTGAATTTGAACAAATCCGTACAATCGGCGGGATCACCAGAATTCTTGAGGCTGATCTTTATACTGAAGAATGTGATGATCGGTTGGATAATGGCGGTATGGTCAATGTCGGATGTGTGTCGAAAAATGATTATCTGAGGGGTGCTTTGCTGACCGGTTTGGAAGAACAGGAAAGAATTGGCGTAAATCCTTTGAAAATAGGCGTGATTGCCAGTACCGACACCCATGAATCAACCCCCGGGGCGGTGGATGAACAAATGTGGCAAGGCCATGTAGGGCGGGAAAATACGCTGGCCAAACGATTACAGAAAAAAACCGGTTTACCTTACCGTCTGGATGGCAGTGCCGGAGGGTTGGCCGGGGTATGGGCATCAGAAAATAGACGTGATGCTTTGTTTGATGCCATGAAACGGCGGGAGACATTTGGCACATCCGGTCCACGCATTAAACCGCGCTTTTTTGCCGGATGGTCTTATGAGGAAAATATGTGTGAGCAGGCGAGTTTCATATCCGCGGCATATCAGGGTGGTGTGCCCATGGGGTCCGATATGACAGCACCACCTGATCAAGATGCCAAGCCGCGTTTTGTCGTGGCTGCGGAACGGGATGCACAGGGCCATTTATTGCAAAGATTACAAGTTATTAAAGGTTGGATTGATCGGGACGGCGAACAACATGTAAGGGTGATTGAAGTGGCTGGCGATATGGATCAAACGGCCACAGTTGATCTGGAAACCGGCAAGGTTTCGGGTAAAGGGTTTGAAAAATTATGTACGGTTTTCATTGATGAAAAGTTCAATCCCGATGAACCGGCCTATTATTACCTGAGGGTTGTTGAAAACCCCAGTTTACGGTGGAGTTGGGCGCAATGTATTGCTTTGGAAAAATCAGAACGTCCCGAAGAATGCGAAAATGATGCCCCCAAAATCATACAGGAAAGGGCCTGGACATCGCCCATATGGTATAATGCAGACGATTATCTTGGGGCGTTGAGTAAATTGGAAAAATAGGCCGTTTGAGGTCCATGAAATCAGCATTAGATATTCTAATCTCAACATGAGAAACTATCGTTTGTGATTTAACCTCATCTCTAGGTTTAATAGGTCAAGGGGCGAGATAGCACAGAGGCTATGCGGCACCCAACGAAAACCTGAGGGAGTATGAAATGACTAAAAAATATAACCACGCTAAATCTTTTGCCAGTTCATTGGTGATCGCAGCCATGTTGCCTGCTGCGTCCTTCGCCGCGGACGAAGCAAACAGTGATAGCGTATTCACTTTAGAAGAGATTGTTGTCACATCTCAAAGACGTGAACAATCCATTCAGGATGTGCCGATCAGTGTGTCTGCCTTTACATCGGAATCTTTACAGAAATCCAACATTAAAGAAGCATCTGATTATCTGGCTTTGACACCGAACGTGGGGTTCTCGGAAGATGGCGAGGGCGGTAGCCGCAGCATCAACATCAGTATCCGTGGTGTTAGTAACATCACCCTGGATGGTATCGCTTCTTCCAATTCCATCGGTTATTACATTGATGAATTATCTTTCGGTAATGTGGCGCAGGGCACCATTAACCCGCAGCTGCAGGACATGGAAAGAATTGAGGTTCTGCGCGGCCCACAAGGAACTTATTTCGGCCGGAATGCGGTAGGTGGTGCGATCAACATCACTACGAAAAAACCGGATGAAGAATTTTATTTTGAAGGTTCCTTTAACGCCGGCAGCTTTAACACATTTGGTGGTGAAGCCATCGTCAATATTCCGATTACGGAACGCTTCATGACCCGTGCTGTAGTGGCCTACGAAGAATCCGATACACCGATTACGAACGTAAATCCACTTGGCAATGATCCATTCTATGAATATTTCACGGCCCGTGTATCTGCCCGTGCGCTGCTCTCTGATACCTTGACGCTTGATCTGTCGATTACCCACACCAATGAAGATGAAGGTGGGGATATCAGCATCCCGTCTGGTATTGTTGATCTGGATACCCAGTCGATTTTTGGCATTGGTCCGAATGACGGTATCGATACAGGCGCTGGTTTTTATCCGACGAACGATGATACCATTGATCGGGATACCATTGAGCTGAACGAAAAAGAATTCACCATCATCAACGGTCGCCTGACCTGGGATCTGGATGATTTCCAAATCAAGTCCATTACCGGCTGGATCGACAGTTCATTTGACCGGGAATCTGACCTAGACGGCATTCCATTTACATTTGGACCGTTGCCATTGCGTCGGGTGAATGATTATGAAGCTGAATCCTTCAGCCAGGAATTACGCATCCAGTCAACTGGGGAAAGTGCCCTGACCTGGACAGCCGGTTTGTATTACGTCAAGGATACCCTGGACAGAACAAACCAGATTCAAATTCTGCCTGATGATCAACCAAGTGGCACAGCCGTTGGTTTCATCAACAACAATGATCAGGAATTTGTCTTTGAAAGTTTTGCGGTCTTTGGTGAGGCTGTCTGGCAGTTCACTGAACAAATGGACCTGACCATTGGTGGACGTTATTCACATGACGATGTCAGTTTCTCTGAAATTGACTTTAACCGTGGTCCAGATCCCCTGGTTGGTGAAGAAAGCTTTGATGATTTCTCCCCACGTGTTGTGTTGCGGTATATCCCGAATGACGACCTGACCGTATATGCCAGTGCATCGAAAGGTTATAAAGCCGGTGGTGTGGATGTATCCGGTGCCTCACGAACCGTTGGAGTCAGATATGACTCAGAGAAACTGTATAACTATGAAATTGGTTTCAAAAGTGTGATGTCTGATGGTCGTATCCGCCTGTCCGGTGCGATCTTCTATCTGGACTGGAATGACTTCCAGGTTCAATCAAGCCGTCTTGAAGACCCCAATGACATCAGTTCCGCCATTTCCACAACCCAAAATGCTGAAGAAGCCAGCGCCAAAGGTTTCGAACTGGAATTCGTGGCTCTTCTGACAGAAGGTCTGATCTGGAACTTCAATGTTGGTTACATTGATGCGCAGTTTGATGATTATGATGATGCGGTGCTGAAGGGTGAAACCAATGGTCTGCCTAACGTGATTGATGTCACAGGACAACCACTGCCAAGAAGTCCGAAGTGGACTTTGAACAGTGCCCTGGAATATGGCTTTGAGGTGGGCTCACTGGATGCGTATGTCCGCGGTGAATGGTCATTTACCGATCAATCCTTCAGCGACATCGAAGCTATCGGTTCGCTGGTTGGGGAAACAGTTAACGGTGATGCCTTTAACTTGCCGACATTCCCTTATCAGATCCCAAGCTATCATGTGGTTAATTTCGCCGCTGGTATCGAAAGTGACAGCTTCCTGATTACTGCTTTTGTGAAAAACGTCTTTGACGAAAAATATTACACCGGTACAGCCGATAACTTCGGTGCAGCAGGTATTCGTCTGCGACCACAACATCGGGAATTTGGTGTTAAACTGACTTACAGATTCCAGTAAATCACAGCTTTTAAATAAACTGCAGGGCAGGGACGTTACAAAGCGTCCCTGCTCTTTTTTATCTGCAGACTATTTCCCCTGACACATTGCGTCTTTGCTCTGTAAAATATATAATCACCTGATATGAAGAAGCACAGAATTGTCTTTGGACAAAAGGGTGATAAGGGAGCAAGCAAGGGACGATGGAATTCAAACATTTGCGCACTGTTGTGGCCGTTGCAGAGGCTGGCAGCATTACCAAAGCGGCCAAGATTCTGAACATTGCCCAGCCCGCCTTGAGTAATCAGCTTCAGCAGCTAGAATATCTCATTGGGACGGAATTATTCGTGCGCACACCGATGGGGGTTCAATTAACCGAAGCCGGTGATCGTTTCCTGATCCATGCCAAATCGATGCTGAAATATTCAGAACAAGTCATCACGGAAATGAAATCCACCAGCAGCGATATTTCCGGCTCGTTTGTTATTGGCTGTGCCAGTAGTCTTGCCTTTGCCATATCTGAAAAACTGATCAAAAACCTGAAACACAGGTTCCCTAAATTAACCCCAACGGTGTTGGCCCTGGGCGGACCGGCGTTGCAACATTCCATGGTTGTTGGGGATCTGGATTTATGTCTGGATACTTCAGAAATTAAATTGTCCACGGATGATGGCAATGTGGTGTTCTCGGCAGAAAATAAAAACATCAAATCATTACAGATTGAGAAAATTACCACGGAACGTTTTTTAATCTGTCGGCCATCAGACACCCAAAACGATTTGCAATCAGACAAAAAAATCATTGAACAGGAATTGCCCGTCGAATTCCTTGAAACAACACCTATTTGTATGATTACCCAAACGCACCCGGTCACAAAAGTCGTTGATTGGTTAGCCAAAGAACATAATCTACAGATCACTCACTATGGCTATACCAATAAAACGGAAGGCATGATTGACCTAGTCCTGTCAAATGAGTGTATTGCATTACTGCCTGAGTCCATCGCCGATTTATCATTACGCCGTTCACAAATCAGTCTTTATCCGATACGGGGATATCAAATAGAACGTGAAATTGTTTTGTATCATTCTGATGACCGGGCTTTGTCGGAACCCAATCGCATGATCAAAGATGTGGTGGTGCAGGTATTACGTTCGACCTTGGCTAATAAGAATGCTTCTGCTTCATAGAAGCTTATTCATATTCTTCCAAAAACTGTTTCAGTTTGTAATAGACCGGATACTCCATCACTTTGCCGTCCACGAAAATAATATGCTCGCCACCTTCTTCAAAGGCCTTGATGGCGCGGCGGGCATAGTCAAACTCTTCCTGAGAAGGCATGAAAACATCATTCAGGATCGAAAGCTGTTTGGGGTGAATGGCGGGCATACCCACCATGCCAATGTCCCGGGCCTGTTCGCATGATGCTTTGAAGGCGGCAATTTCTTCTTCTGTGCTGACCATAAAGATGAAACCACCTGTGCCGTAAGGATTGAGTCCCCTGGCTCTGGAATGAACAGCGACTTTCCAGGCGGCATTAAATAATAAATCTTCGCCGGGTTTAGCGCGGCTGCCCATACCGGTTGTGAAATCTCCTCCGGCAAAGGCGACACCCAGAACACCCACATCCGTATCCAGAATATGTTCCAGATTAACGATGGCTTTTGGGGTTTCAATAATCGGCAGTATAGGGGGCAGTTCCAGACCAGTTTCTTCTGCGGCCTTAACAAAACAGGTGAGATCTTCTTGTGTTTCCACAAGAGGCACCATCAAGCCATCTGCACCTGCACGACAGACGGTCAAGGCGTCTTCTAAATCTCTGGGATTGACCCGTACAAAAGCGGATTTTCCTTGTTCCTGAACGAATTTGACAGCATCAACGACCATATCGCGGGATTCTTCTTTGCGATCATTGGGAACGGAAGCTTCCAGGTCCAAAATCACCGCGGCACAGTCCAGCCCAACGGCTTTTTTGATTTGTTTATCATTAAAAACCGGGGTGAAAAGCAACGACGGATAGATGGTTTTTTTTATTTGCCGCATCGGATTATCCCTTTTGCTTCAAGCTGTTCAATTTGTTCATCGCTCAGGCCTGTTTCCAGAAGAATATCGCGGGTATTCTGGCCATGATTTGGCGCAGGGGTGCGAATGGAAACCGGGGTTCCAGAAAAACGCGCCGGGATATTATTCATCACCATTTCGCCAATTTCCGGATCATCAACGCGGACATAGGTACCGCGTTCCTGAACATGGGGATCTTCCAGAATTTCGATTGCATCAAACAAAGGACCAATGGTCACCCCGGCATCATCAAAAAACGCCAAACATTCCTTGGCATTATACTGTTCAATGAAGGCACCAATGATGTCATCCAGTTCGTCACTATTCCGGACCCGGTCTTCGTTGGTGCGGAATTTAGGGTCATCAATCAAGTCTTCGCGGCCAATGGATCTAAACAACCGATGGGCCATGGCGGGCATAGAGGCAGAGAGAGCAATGTATTTGCCATCTTTGGACAGATATAAATTTCTTGGGGCCGCCACTTCACCTTTATTACCCATTCGGGGAATGGGCCTGCCGGTTGCTTTACAGATGGCCGGATCTGCGCCCAAGAAGCTGGTCATACCGTCCAGCAGGGATAAATCAATCACCTGGCCTTTGCCGCCATTTTCTTTGACATCATTGATCGCAGCCAAAACCGAGAAAGCCCCTGTAATACCCGTGATCATATCGGCCAGCCCCAGGTTCGGCAGAAGGGGACCACTGTCGGGAAAACCGGACTTAGCGGCAAATCCCGAAAAGGCTTCTACAAGCGTACCAAAGCCAGGTTTATGGCTGTAAGGGCCGGTTTGCCCCCAGCCGCTGATGCGGGCAATCACCAGGTTCGGGTTGATATCCAACAATACATCAGGCCCTAAGCCGAATTTTTCCAGGGAGCCGACTTTGAAATTTTCCACCAGCGCATCGGCTTGGCGCACCAGATTAAATAATAATTCCCGACCATCATCATTGGTGGTGAAATCCAGTGCCAGACTTTTTTTGTTGCGGGACAGGACCTTCCATTGCACAGAAATGTCATTATTGGTCATATAACGCAGCGCATCAGGACGTTTTACATCTTCAACCTTGATGACATCGGCCCCTAAATCAGCAAAATGAGATGTCAAAAAACCGCCGGATATCAACCTTGACAGGTCCAGTATCTTGATGTTCCGCAAAGGACCTGTGTTCTCTCCACCGAATTTTATTTTTTTAAGATTGGTCATTACAGTGTAACTCCGTCTAAGACAGTATCTGGAATAAATATGTGGCCAATATCAGCACGAACGCCCCACCCAACCGGGAGGAGATTTGTGCATAAGGATATAATTCAAGTCGCTGAGCTGCGCCCAACACCTGCAGATCACCAGACCCGCCCGCATTGGCCATGCATAAGCCGCCAGCGAGGGCCCCTTCGATGGGATAACATTTGACGAAATACGCCAGCAATCCGGCACCAAAAGCCGCGCCCACAACAATCGAGACGATCACAAACACGTTGCCGGGACTGAGAATTTCGCCAATCACATTGAAATCAGCGGATAACCCAAAGGCCACCAGAATGGTCACGATAAAGGCTTTCATCAACCAGGCTGTCATTTGTTTTAACGCCAACTGCATCGATGGGCTAAGCAGGTTCGACAAGCTCAGCAACACCGCAATGATGGTCACCCAGGCGAAAAGATGCACAAAACCGATAATGGCCGCCAAAATAAAGCCGGTCATGAGAACACAGGCGACAAATACGGAACCGGCATGGGTATTGGTTTTAACCTCTTCGTTTTGTCCTTCGAAAAGGTCAATGGTCTCGGCCCCTTTGACCAAAATGCCACCCCCACTGAGGCCTGGAAATCTTTTACCCAATTGGTTCAGCAAAGAGGCAGTGATCACCGCGGCGATATTGCCCAAAGTAAGAACCCCAATAGCAAAGTTGAAATAAGCCTTGGCATTGCCACCGGTCACGTCTGCATAAACTTCGGACATGGGGATGGCTCCGGCGCCGGTTCCGCCGCCCATCACTGGTAACAAGAAGAAAGATACGGCCCGCTGCATCGGCATATCCACCAAGAACCCCGCTAGCATACTGGCCAGAAAAGCAAAGAATAAACCGCCCAATATGATTGGTCCGATGGAGATCAGGGATCTTCTGAGAACTGCTGAGGGCAGAGAGGTGATGCTGCTGACGATCAAGGCAGCAAGGATGTAATATAAGAATTTATTGTCAATAATGGGTGCTTGAAGATGCTTGATATCTTCAGGCGAAACAAAACCGAAATAGGCTACCGTTGCTGCACCCATATAGGCAATCAATAACCCCCCGCCAAGAACGACTTTGAAAATTTTGACGCGCTCGCCAATGGCATAAAAGAAAAAGCCAATGGTCCATAAAACCCCAAATGCCCCGGCTACTCCCGCATCGCTTAATAAACCTAATTTCAGTATTCCGATAGAAAGAAACGCCATCAGGAGATAAAGTTTTACGGGAACTCCTTCCACTTCATAAGGCCCACTGATATCAATAATGGATTTCCAAAAGCTTCGTTTTGGATCAGCTAAATCCTTATCGGAAGTTTGTGATGTCATGTGAATTCCCTTTTACTGATCTTAGCAAGGTAGGCAGTTTATCATAGTGATGGCTTCTCTCTGGAAATATAAGATTTACTTCCGGAGAGAAGCCTATGACCTCCCACTCAAACCTTAGAAGTTCACCTCAACAGACAGACCCCATTCGATCGGACGGGCCACACCAACAGTTGTGGCGGCAAAAGGTGTGTTGAATAGGTCCAGACCAGTTCTGAAATAAGTCTCATTGGTCAGATTTGTGCCAAACAACGATACAGCAATATTCTCGTCCTCGGTCTTGTAGGTCAGACGGGCGCTGAGCAGGCCGAATGCTTCCTGAATAACTTCGTTGGCAACCGGCTGCACAAGACGGTAATCGTCTTTCCAGCCATAATCAGCCCGCACAATCAGGAACCCTGAAGATTGCAGATCAAAGGTATATTCACCGCCAATGCTGAAGGCCCATTCCGGTGATCTGGCCAATTGGGTGCCCTCCGGAATATCTTCGTTATCCGCATCATCCGTAATGCGGGCATCCAGCCAGCCAAGGGCACCGTTAATGACGAAATTATCGGTTACCTGGAAGACCATATCGATCTCGACACCATCGATATCGGCGCCGCCGGCATTATCCACACGCACATCATCGCCAATAATAATCGGCAGGTGCAAATTGGTATAATCCGTATGGAAGATCGTTGCATTCAACATCAACCGGTTATCCAGCAGGTTGGTGCGTGTACCAATTTCATAACTGGTGGCTGTTTCTTCATCATAAGGGTTCAGGCCATCAAATGGCGCACCAGGGTTGGGTGTCCTGTCATTGAAACCACCACTTTTGAAACCTGTGGCGATAGAGCCATAAACCATGATTTCATCGTTCGGGCGATATTGAGCGGAGAAACGGTAATCGAAATTATTAAAGTTCTCTGATGCCGATCCCGCCAGAACGTCGGCACGAATTCTGGTGGCATCCAATGTGGATTCTTCCCAGGTTTGTCTCAGGCCCGCTGTAATGGTGAATTCGTCAGTGATGTTATAGTTTGCTTCACCAAACAGCGCGAAACTGTCGACTTCCTGTTGAAAAACAAACCCTTGATTACCAATGGAATTACGTGTTTGGAAACGTTCGTCAAATGGGTTGGATGTGAAGAAGAAAGCACCAACCACATAGGTCAACTGATCTTCAAACAGCTCACCCTGCAACTGCAATTCCTGCTGGAACTGATTATTGGTTCTGCTGACCACTTCATCACGCAACACAGCATTCGATCCGTCAAAATCCAGGATCGCATCGCTGGTAAATTCCCGGTAGGCTGTGATGGATTTCAAAGATGCATTGCCCAGATCCCAATCAATGGTCACATGGATGCCATAACCTTCATAATCGATAAAAGTATCAGCACTCAGTTGGGAAACAAACAGGTCACCGGTTAAAATAGGCACCGGTTCGCCGGACCCTGCCAGGGCTGGGGCCGTGGGGTTGGATGCAATAATATTGAACGGCGCGCCATTGGATTTATCCCGGACATAATCCGCGGAAATATTCACTTCCACGGCATCGCTGGCCTGCCAACGTAGCTGACCGCGGATGGCTTGTGTATCGCTATTGCCCAAATCAACCGGGTTGCTGGGATCGAAGACATCGATGACATGTCCGTCACGGGATTTGCTCGCCGCAGAAACACGGGCGGCCAAAGTATCGGAAATGGGCAGGTTCACATAGCCTTCCACATCAAGGCGGCTGAATTTACCGCCGGTGACTTTAAAACGGCCTTCCAGTTCGTCGCTTGGCTTTTTGGAGACATAGTTGATCAAACCACCAATGGAGTTTTTACCAAACAGTGTGCCTTGCGGGCCACGCAGAACCTCAACCCGTTCCACATCAACCAGATCCAGCAGGGCGCCATCGGACTCCCCCAGGAATACGCCGTCGATATATGTACCAACACCCGGTTCAGCGGCTGTGGCACTGCGGTCCTGGCCCATACCCCGAATGAAAATACTGGAAATATTACCACCAAAACCGCCACCGGTACCGATGGTCAGGTTCGGAATATGCGTATTCAAATCAATCAGGTTATCGATGTTACGCTCGGCAAGGGCTTCACCGCCCAAAGCCACAACAGAAAGTGGCACATCCTGCAGGCTTTCATCTCTACGACGGGCAGAAACGACAACTTCTTCCATAGTGACAAATTCTGCTTCACGGGTTTCTTCCGCGTGAGCCGTCGGGATCGTACCAACCAGTCCTGCGGCAATCGCCAGGGCGATATATGAGCTGCGCGTATTTCCTTTGATTTTGTTTTTCAGCATATGTTCCTCCTAAATAATGCCTCATTGTTTTCATCAAAATGCGTGCATTGATGACTGTCTTTAAGGATGGCACTATTTCGATATGAACTGGAAATATCCCTTTCGTATGGGTAATAGTTTTCCGTTATTGCATCATGCCAGACAGGCCGAAAAACGGCAATTTATCAGAGGAAACGGTGTTTTCTGATCGGTCTTTTTTGGTTTTTAAATATAAAAAAGGTCAGGGAAATATCTCTCTGACCTTTCAAATGACTATTTTGCGGAGGGTTTATTTCAGATCAAAACGATCTGATTGCATCACCTTGACCCAAGCATCCACAAAGTCCTGAACAAAGTCTTCTTTGGCATTGTCAAAGGCGTACACCTCGGCAATGACACGCAGTTCGGAGTTTGACCCAAAGATCAGGTCGACCGGTGTGGCAGTGAAGCGCACGTTACCTGATGCGCGATCGATGCCTTCATAAACACCTTCTGCTGATCCTTTGCGCCATTTGGTGGCCATATCCAGCAAATTGACGAAGAAGTCGTTGCTCAGCGTACCAGGATTATCAGTAAAGATACCATGTTGTGCGCCATCTGCATTGGCACCCAATACCCGAAGGCCACCAATCAGTGCTGTCATTTCAGGCACGGTCAGGTCCAGTTGGTCTGCCCGGTCAACCAACATTTCTGTTGGTGAACGGTAAGCGGTATCCGCATTATAATAATTCCGGAAAGCGTCGGCTTTTGGTTCCAGAAGTCCAAAGGACGTCACGTCTGTCTGGGCTTGTGATGCATCGGTGCGGCCCGGCACAAAGGGTACGTCAATATCGACACCCGCATCTTTGGCCGCCTTTTCAATGGCAGCGGCACCACCCAGAACAATCAGATCAGCCAACGAGATTTTCTTACCACGAGAGGCTTTGTCGTTGAACGTTGACTGAATAGACGTCAGTTCTGCCAAAACTTTGGAAAGTTCTGCTGGATTATTGGCGGCCCAGTCTTTTTGTGGGGCAAGGGCGATACGGGCACCGTTTGCACCGCCACGCATGTCACTGGCCCGATAACTGGAAGCCGAAGCCCAGGCCGTGCGCACCAATTCAGATACACTCAGACCAGAGGAAAGAATTTCTTTCTTCAGTTTCTTCGCATCCCGTTCGCTGATCAATTTATGATCCACGGCGGGCACCGGATCCTGCCAGATCAGCTCTTCTGTGGGTACATCATCACCTAAATAACGGATGCGCGGTCCCATATCCCGGTGGGTCAGCTTGTACCAGGCTTTGGCAAAAGCTTTTTGGTATTCATCAGGGTTTTCCAGAAAACGTTCGGCGATCGCTTTATAGGCGGGATCGAATTTCAAAGCCAGGTCAGCGGTGGTCATCACTGGCGGGTTAAATTTATCTTCGATATGGGCATCCGGCACGGACTCGTGCAAGGACTCATCTGTTGGAATCCACTGGATGGCGCCAGCCGGGCTGCGGGTTTGTTTCCAGTCGAAATTCAACAGGTTTTCCAGATAGAGCGTCGTCCACTGTGTCGGGGCCTGTGTCCAGGCACCTTCCAGGCCGCTGGTAACGGTATCTTCGGAATGACCTTTACCACATTTGTTTTTCCAACCCAGTCCCTGTTCTTCGATCGGGGCTGCACCGGGTTCACCGCCAACACAATCAGATGGTTTGTGTGCACCGTGCATTTTCCCAAATGTATGACCGCCGGCCACCAGGGCGACGGTTTCTTCATCGCTCATGGCCATACGCCCAAAAGCGATACGGATATTTTTCGCTGAACCCACGGGGTCAGGTTTGCCGCGGGGGCCTTCCGGGTTCACATAAATCAGGCCCATGTGTGTGGCACCCAGAGGACGCTGCAGTTTACCATCTTTGCTGTGGCGATCACTGGCCAGCATTTCAACTTCCGGACCCCAGTAAACCAGATCCGGTTCCCAGTCATCGGCACGACCACCGGCAAAACCATAGGTCTCAAAACCCATGTTTTCCAAGGCTACGTTACCAGCCAGGATCATCAAATCACCCCAAGACAGGCTGTGACCGTATTTTTGTTTAATCGGCCATAACAGACGACGGGCTTTATCCAGGTTGCCATTGTCGGGCCAGCTGTTCAGGGGGTTAAACCGCATCTGACCACCATCACCGCCGCCGCGGCCATCCAATGTGCGGTAAGTACCGGCACTGTGCCAGGTCATACGAATGAAGAACGGGCCATAATTACCAAAGTCTGCCGGCCACCAATCCTGTGAGTCAGTCAGGACCGCATCAATATCTTTTTTCACAGCCTTGAGATCAAGTTTGCTGAATTCAGCCGCATAATCAAAACCCTCACCAGCCGGGTTCGAACGATTGTCATGATCCCGCAGAGGTGAAAGATCCAGTTGATCCGGCCACCAGAATGAATTGGGTTTAGCCTGCCCAGCGGCCACATGACCGGTGCCCATTGCCCCTTTGGGTTTGGTAATGGTCGCCGTTTCGCTAAGGGATGTTTGAGGTGCCAAGCTCAGGGTCATGATGCCTGCGATGGCGGTGCTGATACATAAATGTCTTCGTTTCATTGACTGTCTCCTGTGTCATTGTGCCCGTTGCACAACATTGGTAAATAGCCTCGCCCTTGTTTGATTATGCTTATGATTGGCGAGATTATACCAAGGTAATTTCAATCAATAAAATCGGTTATTTTTATGATAACGATAATTATGGATTATGATTGAGACTTAGATATCAATTTTCAAATTTTTCAAGCCTGTATCCCACACCGGGTTCGGTGATGATATATTGGGGGCTGCTGGGGTCGGGTTCGATTTTTTGGCGCAGTTGACCGATATAGATCCTGAGGTACTGGATATTTTCTTCATGAGCACGGCCCCAGAGTTCTGTGAGCAGCTGGGCGTGCATGATCATTTTACCGGCATTGACCATAAAATATTTAAGCAGTTTATATTCTTTGGGCGACAGGTTGATGATCTGGTCTTTCAGGCGTACTTCATGGCGCATGATGTCCATGACAAGATCGCCGGATTGCATGACGGCACTACCGCCTTCTTCACGGATGGCCTTGCGCAAATTGGCA
>Ga0207422_1003794_pt1 | contig 14046 bp, 10 predicted proteins | sample MarCyaLeptolynsp_FD_187757 | JGI IMG/M metagenome (GOLD analysis project Ga0207422, IMG submission 187757) | Marine cyanobacterial communities from Panama - species 1 Leptolyngbya sp. (SPAdes) | ecosystem: Environmental > Aquatic > Marine > Unclassified | place: Panama: Panama City | collected...
CAGAGCAGCTCCACGATGATCGAGCGAAGATGCAGTTTCTTGGTGGTCAGTAGCGGAAATCGGTCGGATAGGTCGAAACGAAGCTGACGGCCGAAAACGCCTATCGTTCCGGTGCCGGTGCGATCACCGCGCTCCACTCCATTGTCGAGAATGTCCTGCAGAAGATCGAGATACTGTTGCATGCACTCGTCTTATCCATGACTCGCGGGGCAAGGCCAGTGGAATCCGGCAGTTATGGTAAACAAATTCCTGAATCGCGCGCGTCAATCTGCACCGCAAATCTAACGGGCCATCAAACACACTCATGTACACAGGATGGCAGGGAACGTTAGGGCGCTTCGGCGTTGAAAGAGATGAGTACGATAACAAAATTAGGTCGTGACAAAAGCGGCCAAGTCGCCATTCTGTTTGCGCTGTCGATCATTCCGATCGTTGCAGTTGCCGGGTTTGCGATCGATTTTCAACAAACCATCAAACGCAAGGCCAAGGTTCAACTGGTCATGGACTCAGCCGTGCTTGCCGCCGCGCGCGTCAAGCAGACGGGCGCCTCGAACGAAGAGATCAAGGCGACGGTCCAACAATTTATGGACGCGCAGATTGGCAATTTGGGCGGATTGGACTGCGATCCCACAAGCGTCATCGTGACCGAAAATGACGAAGAGATCGACGCGAGCATTCTCTGCAAACAAACAACGGCTCTGGTAAAAGTTGTCGGCCAGGACGTGATGCCGTTCCGGGTCACATCCGCATCGGAGTATGGGATCGACAAGGTCGATGTGGCGTTCATGTTCGACGTCTCAGGTTCGATGAACAGTTCGAATCGCCTGACGAATTTGAAGGGCGCTGCGATCGAAGCGATCGATGTGCTTCTTCCAGATGGTGCGCCGCCCGAACTTGTGGAGGACACGCGCCTGGCCATGATGTCCTATAATAGCATGGTCGATGCCGGGCCGTTCTTCCAGGCCGTCACCGGCGTTTCGCCGACGCGGACCTATACGCATGAGATCGCTGGCGCCTATGATCCGAGCGATATCACGTCGGGCAGCACATTTAACGACCTGCATATCGGCCTGTACGATACCGACACGCAACAGCTGGTCTCCGAACTTGGTGACGATGCTCTGGTCTCGGTCGAGGACTGGATGGACGACGACTTGACCATCGCCGTGACATTGGATCCGGGTCATTCGCTCTATGGCGCTGTCGAAAGTGTCTATCTTCAGTTGAGCGGAGCCAAAACTCGCAACAAAAAAGATAATAGCGAACCCTACGCTTTGTGGGGATCACTCAGCAATGGTCGCAGCTTCGACATGGGCGATTTCACGCTCCGTGTCCGCGCCTATTCCGAAAACAACCGCAACGGTACGGTCCTGTTCGACGAAACCATCGATTTCACGCTCGCGCTGGCGGAAGAGTTCGAGACTCAGACCAGCAGCTATACGCTCACCTCGACCTGTGTTTGGGAACGCGATGGTGCCGAGAAGTTCACCGACGCCGCTCCAGGTACAGGTGCCTATCTCTCGCATCGCCAGGCCTGGTGGGTCGACGACGCCGATTATTCAGACGGAGGATACTGGAAAACCGGACATCCAAACCGTCCGGACGACGCCTCTTATTATGGCAATGAGTGCCGCGACCATGAGCCGGTCGAGCTGACCAATGATCGCGACACGCTGATCAACTATGTAAACTCGCTCACCGCGGGCGGTCTGACCGCTGGACATTTGGGTGTCGCCTGGACCTGGTATCTGGTCGCAGAAGACTGGGAATCCGTCTTTGATGGCGACGCTGAACCCCTGGACTATACAGAGCCAGATTCAGCCAAGGCTGTGATCCTGATGACGGATGGTAGCTTCAACGCCGAGATCTTCCCCGGTCAGGGCAGCTCGGATACGCAAGCCCGGGCACTGTGCGACAGCATGAAAGCCAAGGATGTCAAAGTCTATGCTGTGGCCCTTAATGCGCCGACGGCCGGTAAGGCGGTCCTGTCCTATTGCGCCACTGGAAGCGACTATTATTTCGAGCCGGAAACCGCGGCGGAACTGACCGAGGCCTACCAGAAAATCGCCACGTCGATTTCTGACCTGCGCATCTCCAAGTAGCGGCCACCAGAGCAAATCAGAGGGGCCTCAGCTTCGGCTGGGGCCCCTTTTTCAATGCGCTCATTGAGCAGATCGTCGCGCGATTGAGATTTTCTTCGCATACGATCCAGCCCTGATATTGGCTCAGGGTCGCTTTTTCCTCGACAAGAATGCATTTGTCGTCCAGCGTTGCCTCAAACGGGTTCAGGAAGCATCCTTAAGTGTTGCGTTTCGGCCATATTTCCCAGCAAAATGTCGAAAATGCTTGTGTTTCTTGCAAGATTAGGCCTTAATCGCGCAATAAAATACCCAGTATGCCGTTTTTTGGGGGATAATTTGTCAGAACCACTTGATACGATTGATGCCAAGATTCTCGATCTGATTCAGAAAGACGCGTCCTTGTCCGTCGCCGATATTGCCGAGCGAGTCGGCTTGTCCTCCTCGCCGTGCTGGCGCCGGATCAAGCGGATGGAAGAAGCCGGTATCATTCAGGGTCGGGTGACATTACTCGACCGTCAATCGCTCGGGCTTGGCTTTGAAGTTGTTGCCAATGTCAAACTGGCGCTGCCGAGCAAGGAGAACCTCGAAGCCTTCGAGAACCTGGTCCGCAAATGGCCGGAAGTGATGGAGTGTATGACGGTGACCGGCGCGGTCGACTATATCATTCGGGTCACCACCACAGACATGTATGCCTATGACAAGTTTCTGCGCGAGAAGCTGCTCGGCTCGGCTTTGGTTTCAGATGTCCAATCGCGGATCATCATCAATGTCGCCAAGCGCACAACCGCGGTCCCACTCGGTCTGGTCAGCGATTACGTGCCGGCCGGATAATCATCCACATAAGTGACGTGACCGTCTGACTCGGCATAGGTCTCGACGGTGCCACCCGGCCAGGTTTCCAGGCGTGCGCGCATTTTGGGGCTGTTTCGATCACCACCAAACAGGGCTTCAGACTCGTAGCTTAACCAGGCGAGCGGCGCCGCGTCTGTCGCTATTTCCCCGGCTTTGCGAATGGTGTCCATGATGGCCGCAATCACCTCGCGCGGCGGGTAGATCAGGAAGACTGAATGGTAGAGCACTGTCACACCCGATGATGGGCGATTGGCCAGACGCTCAGTCAACCAGCTGAGCGCGTCGGCCTGCTCGACCCGTGTTCCGGCCTGCTGCGCCAGGCGGATAGCCGCGTCGAGACGGCTCAGGCGCTCCTGCTGATCGGGCCACGTATAGCATTTCAGCCGAAGCACCTGATCAGGATCGGTGAGATCTACCGGGTTCAGATCGCAGGCGGCGCGGCTGGCAACCTGAATGTCTGCCTGGATAGGGTCAGGTACCGGCGCGCGCCAGTCGGTGCGGATGGTGACGCCGCTATCGCCGCTGCGTTGCCAAGTATCTGTCTTGTAATTGAATCGGTCCCAGTTCTGATTCAGGCCAGCGCTGGCGCCCAGTTCAAGCAGGTGAAGAGGCTTGCCGAAACGCTGCACAAGCTTGCAGAACCCCGGCAGGAGGATGATGGACCGCCGCGTTTCATTGGTTTGCGGCGCGCTCTGGATGAAGGCAGACACGTGCGCCATGTTGGCCGTCAGCCAATCGCGTGCGATCGGCCAGACTCGGTCCATATCCCAGTCCGGTCTTTGCGACGGATAGTGCGCGGCGAGGTCCGGCGCGGCGCCACTCAACACCGCATGATGAAGCGCGCCGGTCAGGCGCAGGCCGAGCGCGTCCTTGCGCGGATTGGTCGGCCAGTCCCGGCAAAGATCAGCGATCGGGCCGCCCGCTTCGAAATCCGCTGCGAAGCATCGCAGCAGCGCGGCGGTGAACGGCGAACCCAGCTCATCGCACCACTTTGCCTGTTCGGCGAAGTGATCGATGATCTTGCTGTCGCCGAGCAAGGTGATCTAGGCCCGCTCCACGCACATGGCGATGCCTTCGCCGCCGCCAATGCAGAGTGAGGCAACGCCTTTCTTGGCATCGCGATCTTCCATCGCTGCCAGCAGCGTGATCAGAATCCGGGCGCCCGACGCCCCAATCGGGTGACCCATGGCACAGGCCCCGCCATTGACGTTGACCTTGTCGTGACTGAGGCCAAGTTCCTGCATCGCAATCATCGGCACAACGGCAAAGGCTTCATTGATTTCCCAAAGATCGACATCATCCTTGGACCAACCGGCGCGCGTTAAAGCCTTTTCCATGGCCGGAACAGGCGCGGTGGTGAAGAATTCCGGTTCATGCGCATGGCTGGACGAGGACACAATTTTCGCAATCGGTGAGAGACCGCGCTCCTTGGCCTCAGACGCTTTCATCAGAACCAGGGCAGCCGCGCCGTCAGAGATCGCCGAAGCGTTGGCCGCCGTGACCGTACCATCCTTGTTGAAGGCCGGGCGCAGGCTTGGGATCTTGTCAGGGCGAGCGGTGCGCGGCAACTCATCCGTATCAACCGTGGTTTCGCCTTTGCGGCTCTTGATCGTGACGGGCGCAATCTCACGCGCAAACTTACCGGACTCCGTCGCGTCCTGCGCCCGCTTCAGAGTCTCCAGCGCATAAGCGTCCTGCTGCTCGCGGGTGAACTGATACTTCTCAGCGATCATGTCTGCGAACTCGCCCATGGGTCCGCCGGTATAGGCGTCTGACAGACCATCCAAGGCCATGTGATCCTTGGCGCCCATGTCGCCATATTTGTGGCCCTTGCGAACATCCATCAGGTGCGGGGCATTGGTCATGCTCTCCATGCCGCCAACAATGACAATATTGGCATCGCCGGCTGCAATCGATTGGCGACCCATTACGGCCGCCTGCAGGCCCGAGCCACACATCTTGTTAATCGTCGTCGCTTCCAGGCCCTTGTCCATGCCAGCCTTGAACCCGGCCTGACGCGCGGGCGCCTGGCCTTGCCCGGCCGGCAGACAGTTGCCCATGATGATCTCGTCAGCGTCTTCAGCGCCGAGCTTGGCTTCCTCGACCGCGGCCTTAACTGCAATCGCACCGAGTTCATTCGCCGACATGGCGGAGAGGTCTCCGAGCAAGCCGCCCATCGGCGTACGGGCCATTCCAACAATGACGACTGGATCTGTATCAGACATGGGAGAACTCCTTCAGCATTGGTTTTGCATCTATTGTGCACCTGCGAACAAATGGGGCTGAATAGGCCCCTACGTCAAGTCATCTCTTGGTCGAATGAGCGAGCTACGCCCTAGCGCACACGTTGCGGCGCCGTCGCGTCGAGCGTGACCGCTCGGTCCATGATGTCGATCAATTCATCATTCACCTGATCAACGGTGTAGACTTTGACATGGCGCAACGACTTGCCGGTGCCCTCGATCCGGTCGAGATAATCATCTGCGAGTTCTGCGCCCTGCCATAGCTGCAGATTGCAACGATCGGTCTGGCCGCTGACCGAGAACACACGCTCATTGCCACTCCAGCATGGGAATCCCCAGGCCAGCTTCACCGTCAGATGCGGCCAGTGTTTCTTGATCGCGTCTTCCAGCGCAATTGCGATCGCGCCCTGATGTGGTTCCAGACTGTCAAAGTAAGCACGCACCGTTTTTGGCTTCGGCATCTTCTTCACCCATCATTACGGACCCGTAACGTCTCATAGCCCAGAGTGCGCTGCACAAACCATAGGTTGACGAACTTTTTTTTCGCGCACGAAAAAGGGCGACCACGCGGGCCGCCCTCTTCAAGTTATGGGGTATGACTTTACCAGATCCGGATACGCTCTTCCGGTGGCAAGTAGAGCGCGTGGTCAGGACCGACATCAAACGCTTCATACCATTCGTCAAAGTTCCGGACGATGCCATTGGTGCGATAGTATGGTGGGCTGTGAGGGCCGCGGATCAGCTGCTGGCGCAGCGCTTCCTCGCGATACTTGTTTCGCCACGCCTGAGCCCAGGCCATGAAGAAACGCTGGTCACCAGTATAGCCGCCCAGGACCGGGGCTTCCTCGTCGGCGCTAATCTCGCCATCACCATTGGTGTCGAGGCTCATCTTGTACGCCTTGTAAGCCATTGAGAGACCGCCGAGGTCGCCGGTATTCTCACCCAGGCCAAGCCGGCCATTGACGCAGGTCTCACCCTCATCAAGCGGGCAGAACTGATCATACTGTCCGACCAGGGCATCCGTGCGGGCTTCGAAGGCGGCCTTGTCTTCCGGTGTCCACCAGTCGCGCAGCACCCCGTCGCCATCAGACTTCGAGCCCTGATCATCGAACCCATGTCCGATCTCATGGCCAATGACGCCGCCAATGGCGCCATAGTTTACTGCCGGATCAGCATCGAGATTAAAGAAAGGCGGCTGCAGAATCGCGGCCGGGAAAACAATCTCATTGCGGTTCGGGCTGTAATAGGCGTTCACGGTTTGCGGGAACATGAACCATTCGGTCTTGTCGATCGGTTGGCCAAGCTGACTGATCATGTCCTCAAAGGCCCAGGTATTGGACGCAATCGAGTTCTCGAACGCGCTGTTCCCGATGGTCATGCCGTCATAAGTCTCGAACTTCTCGGTATAGCCGATCTTCGGCGTAAACTTGGAGAGCTTGTCGCGCGCCTGGACTTTGGTTTCTTCGCCCATCCAGTCAATCTCATTGAGGTTGTCAGCCATGGCGAGGCGGAGATTGGCCACGAGATCATCCATGGCCGCCTTGTTCTCGGTCGGGAAATAGCGTTCGGCATAGACCTTGCCGACCGCTTCCCCGAGCGCGCCTTCAACTGCCTGGACGCCACGCTTCCAACGCGGACGCTGTTCTTCCTGGCCACGCAGTTGCTTGGCGTAGAAATCGAACGAGGCGTCATCGATCGCTTTGGGCAAGACCGATGAGAAATCAGAAAGCAGGTGCGCGGTCATGTAGGCTTGCCAGTCTTCGATCGACGCTGCGTTCATGACTTCGAAGATACCGGCAATGCCGCCGCCAGAAATCTTCTCGACCTGCTCCTCCGAGAGTCCGAGCTCGGCAATTTCATCCGCGTCCGGGGTCACCTGGCGAACGACAAATTGCTCTTGCTCACCAAGTCCGAGTTGATCGAGCATCAGGCCCAGCGGGAAGTCACCCGCGAGCGCCAGCATCTCGTCCTTGGACATCTTGTTATAGGTGAGGTTGCGGTTGCGACCGACCGTGCGATCCCAGTGTGCTTTCGCGATTTCGGTCTCAAGCGCCATGACGCGTGCCGCGGCGCCTGCGGGATCTTCATATCCCGCCTGCTCAAGCAGGAAAGTCACAAAGGCCAAATACCCTTCGCGGGTCTCGACATTCTTGCCTTCATCATTGAGGTACATGTCGCGGTCCGGCAGGCCGAGACCGGCTTGCGTGACGTAGAAAATATAGTTTTCCGTGTCCTTGGAATCGACATCGACCCAACCCGCAATCGGGCTGGAATAACCGACGGTCGACATCAACGAAGCGAGATCTTCCTTAGATTCGATCGCCTGGATCCGGTCAAGGTAAGACTGTACCGGTGCCAGTCCCGCAGCTTCGATGGCGTCAGTATCGACGTAGGCATTGTAATAGGCTGCGACCTTGCCTTCGAGCGTCGCCGGATCGGGTTTGGCTTCGGCCAGGTCATCAATAATGAACTTGACCCGTTGCTCTGACTTTTCGCGCAGCAGCGAGAAGGCGCCATAGCGCGTACGATCGGCGGGCATCTCGAACTCGTCATACCAAGTGCCATTTACATGGCGGAAGAAGTCATCTCCCGGGTGTACGGACGCGTCCATGGAGTACAAGTCCAGGCCAAATTCGCCCCAATCATCGCGTGAGGCGGTTTCAACCACGCGCTCGGTCGCGCTGGCATCGCCTGTGTCAGAGTCTGACGGCGCCGCGGTCGGGGTCGCCTCCTGCGCATTACACGCCGTGAGCACGGCCGCCGCCGCGCCCGCTAATAGAAGTTGCTTCATAGTTTTCTCCCTGAACTTGGAAAACAGTCGTTTTTAGTTTTGGTTTATTCTGCCGGCATCGGGCGCGGCTCAGCCCCGCTCGTGCCGATCAGTTCTTCGCTGTCAATGGTCACTTCGCCGGAATAGGACTCGCCGATCTTGCGATAAGGTCGGCCAGCCCAGCTCCACCGGAATACGCGACCGATCTCAACTCCAACCGCGTACAAAGTGGGCACCAATAACAGAGAAACGAATATCGCAAACGCCACCGCATAGCCGAGTGAAATCACCATCGGCTTGAGGAATTGCGCCTGCATTGAGCGTTCGGCGATCAGCGGCAGGATGCCGACAAATGTGGTCACCGAAGTCAACAGGATAGGCCGGAAACGGGACACACCGGCATCGACCAGCGCCTGCACGGCACCGACACCTTCCTCCCGTTTTCGATTGACGAAATCGACCAGGACCAGGTTGTCATTGATCACCACCCCGGCCGCTGCCGCGATCCCAAAGATCGAGAACATCGCCATCGAGGTGCCGGTGATCCAGTGCCCCATGATCGCGCCCGTCAAGGCGAACGGAATCGCGGTCATCAGCAAGAGCGGCTGAGCATAGGATCGGAACGCAATCGCCAGAACGATATACATACAAACGATGGCACCGATCGCCAGCATATTGAGCTCGCGGAAGAAGCGTTGTTCCTCTTCAAACCCGCCCGCTGCGCCGCGCTCAATGTCCGGGAACTGCTTCTCGAAATCCGGCCAGAAATTGAGATTCATATCGGCCATGACCTGACCGCGTCCGCCATCGCCCTTGACCTCGGCAAAGACCGAGACAGAGCGGGTGCGATTGCGGCGCAGAATGCGGTTGATCCCCGGCGCATAGGTGAATTCCGCCACCTGGGTCAGCGGCAATTCGCGTCCATCCGCGGTGCGGATGCGCAGATTGTCGAGACTGTCCAGATCCGTCCGTGCGGATTTCGGCAGACGCACCATCACGCGGACATCCTCACCATCACGTGGCAGGCGTTGGACTTCCTCGCCGAAATAGGCCTGGCGAACCTGACGCGAGACATCCGCGAGGCTGACACCCAGTGCTTCCGCGCCCGGCTTCAGTTCAATGCGAAGCTCATCCGCAGCCGCCGTCAGATTGTCACCAATGTCATAGGCGGCGGCATAGGTGGCGAGTTGTTCCTGCACCACTGCAGAGGCCTCTCTGAGGCGATCAAGGTCCGGGTGATTGAGCGCGAACCGAACGCCGGTATCATTCTCATTATCGGTAAAGTCGAACGTGATCTCCTCGGCGTCCTGCACCGGACCAACCAGATCACGGATCGTCTCGGATATCTCGCGCGTTGAAAGCAGCTCCGGTCGATTCTCAGGCGGCACCAGTCCAATCCAGGCTTGCACCCGGCTGTTTGACGCCACAATGGACGCGTCCTTGATCACGCCGCCATCATAGTCGCCAATATCACGATTGATCTGGCTATCCCACTTTGCATTGAGATCGGACTTGGCCGAGGTGACCCCGGTGGCCAGCTGGTCGCGCACCTGCAATGTGCGCGAGAACGGGGTTCCGTCCGGCATTTCGATCGTCACCTGCACAAGATCGCTTTCAATCTCGGGCATGAACTTGAACGGCACGATGCGATTGCCAACCAGCATGATCGCAAATCCGAACACGATAAAGAAGAACACAATCGTCGCGTAGCGCATGCGCAGCGCGAACTCCAAGACGGGTTTGTAGATGTTCTGAGCAAACCAGAGCAAGCTGTCGGCAATCCGCTGCTGGAACCGCGCCAGGGCGTTCTGCTTGGTCTTGTCCTCTTTCTTCATGTGCGACAGGTGGGCCGGCAGAATGAACATACATTCGATAATCGAGAACACGAGCGACGCGATCACAACAAACGTAATCTGCTGGGTAAAGGCTCGGGTCGGTCCGGTTAGCATTGCCCAGGGGGCGAACGCGATAATCGTGGTGATAACGCCGAACACGACCGGCTTCATCACCAGTTGCGTACCGACAATCGCCGCGTCGAGGCCTTCCCTTCGCCCGCTCTCCACCTCTCGGTGGATATTTTCCCCGACCACAATGGCATCATCGACGATCACCCCAATCACCAGAAGGACAGCAAAGGTCGACAGAACGTTCCAGGACACGCCGAAGAGCGGCATCAACATGATCCCGCCCGCGAAGGCAGTGATGATTCCGATTGTCACCCAGAACGCCACAATCGGGCGCAGGAACAAGATCAGCACCAGCATCACCAAAACCGCGCCGAGTAGCGCTGATTCAGAGATCAGCTTCATCCGTGCCTGGAATGGCTGGGAATTGTCCCACAGAATATCGATCTGCATGCCGCCCGGCAGGATGCCTGACGATGGATTATTGGCGCGATCAATATAAGCGCGGAAATTGTTGGCATAGGTAACAATGTCCATCTTGTCCGGCTGCACGACCATGACGAAAGCGGTGGGTCGGTTGTCAAATGTCGCGTCGAGATCGGCATCGATGAAACCGTCAATGACATTCGCCACGTCACCAACCCGGATCGTGCCCTCGGCGTTCGACTGACGGACGATAATATTTTCGAACTGTTCTTGCGTATCTGCCAGCGCGCGCGCGGTCATAGAGACATCGCCGACGCTCGAGCGAATCTGGCCACCGGATGAGTTCAGAGAAGATTGGCGGATCGCCTGCGCAACCTCGGTAAAACTCAGATTGTATTGCCGCAGCGCTATTTCAGAGACTTCGATCGAAACTTCTTCAGGCAGCGTCGCTTGCAGTACAGAAAGCTCACCGCCGCTGATTTCAGCAATGTCGTCGCGGACGTCGTCGGCGACGCGTTTCAGCGTCAGCGGATCAACATCACCATGAATCGCCATGCCGAAATACCAGTCGCGCTGTTCCCAGCGCTGCACCTGTGGTTGGAAGGCCGCTTGCGGAAGATTGTTGATCTGATCGACCCGCAGTTTGATCTCGTCGATAAAGACTTGCATGTCGATATCGTCGCGACCCCGAATATTGACGACGGCGAAACTCTCCCGCGCAATCGAGGTGATCCGGTCGAGACCGTCAATGTCTGCGACGGCTTCCTCGATCCTGGTGATGATCTGTTCTTCGACATCCTGAGGCGACGCGCCGTTCCAGGTCATGGTCACCGAAGCGCCGGCCACCGGAACCACCGGGAACATTTCGCGCTCCATGGAGTTGAATCCGAGAACACCGCCAATAAAGGCGATGACCATAACGAGGTTGGCTGCAACCGCGTTGCGCGCGAACCAGGATACCATGCCGAACATTATTGCCCTCCATCGCCTGTCGAAGCGATCACTTCGGTTGCGACATCCGCAACATTGTCTCGCTCATTATCTCCGGCGGCTGAACCGGCCGCCTCGTTGTGATTCATGATCGTGCCATCCTCGAGACGTTCGAGGATTGTGATGCTCATGCCGTCATTAGAGCCGCGAATTGGGCTGACGATTGCCAATGCATCGACATCAACATCATTGCTTCGGAACCAGGCACCTTCGCTGGAACTGTAGACCAGATCGACGGGGAAGATGCGTAGCTCGCCCTCAGCGGGTTCGCCAATAAAGATATTGTTACCGCCTCGGATCGCTGATCGCGGCGCGACCAGAAGGTCTTCGATCTTCGTGCCGTCAATCTCCGCGGAGACGAACAGGCCCGGCGCCATCGGCGCACCTTGGTCAGAGCCAGCGCCATAAGGATCGTTCAGCTCGGCAATAACATTGATCAGGCGTGTCTGCGAGTTCACCGCAGCCGAGGTTCGGGTCACGCGTCCGATCCACTGTCGGTCAATCCCGGCCACAGGCGCTGTGAACACGACGCGGGGTCCCGGGGCATTTGCTGACTCTGCAAAGGCCAGCGGCAAGTCGAGCTGTCCCAGCTGTTCATCTGTAATCGGCAGGGCGACTTCAACGATGTCCGTCGCAAACACGCGGCCGAGCGATTGGCCGGGCGATGCGAACTGGCCGACATCGACATTCTCTTCACGCACGCGGCCATCGAAAGGTGCGACCACCGCCGTGCGGCCAAGGGCCAGCTCAGCGTCTGCGAGCTGCGCCTTGGCAGACTCAAGTGCGGCTTCAGCTTCAGCAAGTTGTGGCTCACGTCGTGCCAGCGGGCTGGAATCGGTGATGCCGAGATTCTCAAGGTCCTGACGGGCAATCTCCGCTTCCGCAACTTCGCGGGCGAGGCGCTGTTCAGCACTGGCAACCCCCGACTGTGCGCGCACGACGGCCAGCTGGTAGTCTGCTGCCTCAAGACGGACCAGAACCTGACCGCGGCGGATGAAGCCACCATCGATGAAGTCAGGCGAAACATATGCAATCCGGCCAGAGATTTGCGGCGCCACGACAATTTCGCGCTGCGGCCGGACTTCGCCTTGGGCCTTGACGGTAAAGTCGAGATCTTCACGGCCGACACGTTCGGCGAACACCGACAGACCGGCGAATTTCTCATCGGCCTGTTCGGGCTCCGGCTTCAGGACCTGGATCGTGACGAACGCAGCGACGCCCATACCCGCCAGGGCCAGGATGGAAAGAATGATTGAAATGAAACGACTCATGGGAGGACTGCCACTTCCGGGCTATTTGCACTCGCGGAGGACGGCGCTGCGGGCTCAGCCACAGGCAATCCGCCTCCGAGAGCAAGGTGAAAACTTACTCGATTTGACGCCCGCGCCGAGCGTGCAGCAATCACATTGCTCTCGGCATTCAGGCGTCGGGTTTGGGAATCGATCAGGTTGAAGATCGAAACCAGGCCATTGGTGTACTGACGGGTCGCCAGCTCCTCGGCCAGACGGGCTTCTTCCAGCGCCCGCACTTGCGCATTTTCCTGCTGCGCCAACAGGGAATCAGCGGCCAGCGCGTCTTCCACTTCGCGCCACGCGGTCAGCGTGGTCGCGGCATAGGTTTCAACCGCTGCACGCGCACGTGCGACAGCTGCGTCGCGGTCCGCATCCAGCGATCCGCCATTGAAGATCGGCGCCGTCAAACTGGCGATCAGACGTGCCGCAACCCGGCTTGGATCCAGCGCGTCGGCCAGATCTGTCTCTGTGTTGGAAACCGAGCCGGTGAGGCGCAAGGCTGGCAGCATGGCCATGCGCGCCTGTTCAGCGCGGAGGCCCGCCGCAGACACGCGTGCTTCAGCTGCCGCAATGTCGGGACGCCGCGACAGCAGCAGCATGGGGCTGCCGGCAGACGAAATCGGATCGAGCGAAGGCAGCTCCGCAAGCGCGTCCAGCTCCGCGGACGGGTACCGACCAAGCAGGATTTCGAGACGTCGCGAGGCATTTCCGCTGGCTTGACGGCGGCCTGCAATAGAGGCCTCGGCCGAGGCCTGTGTGGTGCGCGCGGTGCGAACATCAAGCGCATTTGCCAGGCCGCGGGAGAAACGACGTTCCGTCAGTTCCAGCGCGCGCGTTCTGGCTTCATAAGTCTGAACCGCAACCCGCTCCTGCGCCAAGGCCTCGTTCAGATCGAACCAGGCCGATGCGGTTTGTGCGGCCAGGGCCAGCCTCGCCGACGCAAGATCTGCCTCGCTGGCAATCAGGTCTGCTTCTGCGGCATTGATCCCGGCGCGCAGGCGACCCCAGAGATCGAGTTCCCAGCTTAGATCGACGCTGGCACCGAAGCTGGAATTGTCGGTCCGCGAATCGGTCGCGGCAATATAATTGCTGGTGCCACCGCCGGAGAGAGATGCGGAGACATTAGGCAACGTACGACCATAGGTGCTGCGCGCCTGGGCCCGTGTCGCTTCGACAGCATAGAATTGCGAGCGAATGGACGGATTGGCCTCCAGCGCTTCATTGACCAGGTCGACCAGCATGGGGTCATTGAACTGGCCCAGCCAGTTGGCGTCAGGCAGCTCGCCCGACACACCCATGATTGCCCAAGTGTCAGGCGCGTCCGGCGCCACCGGGAACACAACCAGGGGTTCGCCGCCGACTCTGGGCAGACTCGGCACGGTTGAGCATGCGCCGAGCGCAAGAACCCCAAATACGATACTCGCTTGCTTCATCTACACCTCTCAAGCCTGGACCGTGGCTTTACGCCCGCTCTATTCGACTGTCAAC
>Ga0207422_1003796_pt1 | contig 14033 bp, 8 predicted proteins | sample MarCyaLeptolynsp_FD_187757 | JGI IMG/M metagenome (GOLD analysis project Ga0207422, IMG submission 187757) | Marine cyanobacterial communities from Panama - species 1 Leptolyngbya sp. (SPAdes) | ecosystem: Environmental > Aquatic > Marine > Unclassified | place: Panama: Panama City | collected...
GTGTCGATTTCCAGATCGATGGAATCGATGTCGGCGAAGCGTTTGAACAGGACCGCCTTGCCCTCCATCACCGGCTTGGCGGCAAGCGCCCCGAGATTGCCCATGCCGAGGATCGCCGTGCCGTTCGAAATCACGGCCACCATATTGCCTTTGGCCGTGTAATCGTGGGCTTTTGTCGCATCGTCGGCGATCGCCTGGACGGGGACCGCGACGCCCGGCGAATAGGCGAGCGACAGGTCGCGCTGGGTCGCCATCGGCTTTGTCGGGCTCATTTCGATCTTGCCGGGTCGGCCCTGCTGATGGAATTGCAGGGCTTCCTGTTCGGTGAAAGCCAAGGCGTTGTCGGCGGGCTTGTCGGTCGCGGGCATGAAGGGGCCTTTTTGATTCTTGTTTAAAGTGCGGTCTGTCGGGATGCATGAGAACGTAACGTGCGATATAGACCGGCTCAAGAAAAAGCAAATTCGCGATACTACGAAACTATTTTTCCGAACGGCGACACTTTGACGAAAAAACGGCGCACCCGATGAACAAAATGACCGCCAAGCCTTCCGGGTCGCAACCGGCCGATCAGGCGTCGGGCAGCAAGCCGACGCCGATGATGGCCCAGTTCCTGGAAATCAAGGCAGCCAATCCGGATTGTCTTTTATTCTACCGGATGGGCGATTTCTACGAATTGTTTTTCGAGGATGCCGAAATTGCCGCCCGCGCGCTCAACATCACGCTGACGAAGCGCGGCAAACATCTGGAAGATGACATTCCCATGTGTGGCGTGCCGGTGCACGCGGCCGACGATTACCTGCAGCGCCTGATCGCACAGGGCCACCGGGTCGCCGTCTGCGAACAGCTGGAAAATCCGGCCGAGGCCAAGAAACGCGGCGCCAAATCGGTGGTCCGCCGCGACGTGATCCGGCTCGTCACCCCCGGCACGATCACCGAGGACACCCTGCTCGACGCCGCCCGCAACAATTATCTCTGCGCGGTGCACTGGTTGCGCGGCGCGGCCCATGGCGGCTTCGGCATTGCCTGGATCGACATGTCGACCGGCCATTTCCAGGTGACGGAAACCGACCTTGCAGGCCTCGGCATCCGCCTGTCGATGATCGATGCCAGCGAGATCATCCTGCCCGACACGCTCTATGGCGACGATGCGGTGCGCGCGCTCGTCGACGATCTTTCGGCCGCGATTGCCCCGATGCCGGGCGTCCTGTTCAACGGCGCTGCCGCCGAGGATCGCCTGCAGACCTATTACGGCGTGAAGACCCTGGCCGGTTTCGGCACGTTCTCGCGCGCCGAACTGGGGGCGGCCGCGGCGATCATCGCCTACGTGGAGAAAACCCAGCTCGGCGAACATCCGCCGCTCGACCGGCCGAAACGCGAGGACGGCGACCGGGTCCTGGCCATCGATCCGGCCACGCGCGCCAACCTGGAGATCATGCGCACCCTGTCGGGCGAGCGTACCGGCAGCCTGTTTCATGCCATCGACCGGACCGTGACCGGTCCGGGCGCGCGCAGGCTCGCCGAACGCCTGTCCAATCCCCTGCGCGACAGCGCGGTGATCGCCGACCGGCTCGATGCGGTTGCCTGTTTCCACGCGGATCCGACCTTTGCCGACCGGGTTCTGGCGGAACTGCGCTCCGGGCCGGACATGCTGAGGGCCTATGCGCGGCTGGCGCTCAATCGCGGCGGGCCGCGCGATCTCGTGACTATCCGTGTCGGGCTCGATTGCGCCGCTTCGGTGCTCGCCCTGTTCGCCGATGCGCCGGATGACCTGCCGGCCGATCTCGGTGCGGTGCACGCCGCGCTTGCCGCCGCGCCGTTCGAGCTTGGCCGCCTGCTGGGCGAGGCGTTGGCCGACGACGTACCGCTGTTGAAGCGGGACGGCGGCTTCGTGCGCGCCGGCTACAGCGCCGATCTCGACGAGATGCGGGCCCTGCGCGACGAGAGCCGCAAGATCATTGCCGGCCTGCAGTCCGACTATGCCGAGCTCTCGGGCATCCGCGCGCTCAAGGTCAAGCACAACAATGTGCTCGGCTATTTCGTCGACGTCCCGGCCGGCCACGGCGAAAAGATGATGACGGAGCCGCTGAACGCCACCTTCATCCATCGCCAGACCCTGGCCAATGCGGTGCGGTTTTCGACCACCGACCTGTCGCAACTCGAGGCCAAGATCGCCAGCGCCGGCGAACGCGCCGTCGCCATCGAACTTGCGGCCTTTGACACGCTGCTGGAGGCCATCGCCGCGGCGGAGGAGCCGTTGAGGGCGGTTGCCGGCGCGCTCGCCGATCTGGACGTTGCCGCGGGATTGGCCCGGCTTGCGCTGGAACGCGGCTATTGCCGGCCGCGCGTCGACGACACCAACACTTTTCATATCGAGGGCGGCCGTCACCCCGTTGTCGAGCAGGCCCTGTCGCGCGAGGGCAAGACCTTCGTCGCCAACGAGTGCGATCTCGGCGGCGACGCGGGCAGGGACGGCGGCGACGGCCAGATCTGGCTCGTGACCGGGCCGAACATGGCCGGTAAATCCACGTTCCTGCGCCAGAATGCGCTGATCGTGCTCCTGGCCCAGATCGGCTCGTTCGTGCCGGCACGTTCGGCGCATATCGGGGTGGTCGACAAATTGTTCTCCCGGGTCGGCGCCGCCGACGATCTGGCGCGCGGGCGTTCGACCTTCATGGTGGAAATGGTCGAGACGGCGGCGATCCTCAACCAGGCGACGCCGCACTCGCTGGTCATTCTCGACGAGATCGGCCGGGGTACCGCGACCTTCGACGGCCTTTCGATCGCCTGGGCCTCGGTCGAACATCTGCACGAGGTCAACCGGTCCCGCGCCCTGTTCGCGACCCACTACCATGAACTGACCTCCCTGTCGGAGCGGCTGCCGCGGCTGCGCAATGCCACGGTCAAGGTCAAGGAATGGAAGGGCGACCTTGTGTTCCTGCACGAAATCGCGCCGGGTGCCGCCGACCGGTCCTACGGGATCCAGGTGGCCAAGCTCGCCGGTCTCCCCGCTTCCGTCATTCATCGCGCCGAAGCCGTGCTCGGCCAGCTCGAGGAAACCGATCGCGCCTCGCCTGCGTCCCTGGTCGACGATCTGCCGCTGTTTTCGGCCGCCCTTGCCCGACCGGCTCCGGATGCAGCGGCCGACCCGGCGGCGCAGGCGCTTGTCGAAGCATTGTCCGGCCTCGATCCCGACGATCTCACACCGCGCGATGCGCTTGAGGCGCTCTACCGGCTGAAACGGCTGGCGAACCCGGCGGATTGACGGATATCGCGTTCAGGCAATCTCCAACACGTCCTCCCCGCAGGCGGTGCGGGGATCTACCCTGACGTGGTCAATCACGACGCCAAAAGAAAGGCGGCGCGGTGGGTCACCGCGACAAGCGCGGTGATGACGTGGGTGGGGCGTGAGGAGGGTGCGGAGATTTCCAGCGCGGAGCATGCCGCACCACCAAATCCATCCCCGTCTTCACGATCTTCAAACCTTGCGGACCGAAAAGGCCCGAGTGGAAAGCGTTCCGCCCGCCAGGTAAGCGGCAGGCAATCCCGGCACGTCATCCCCGCACCTGTTGCGGGGACCCACGCTGACGTGGCCAAGCACGACGCCAGAGGAGGCGGCGCGGTGGGTCATCGCGACAAGCGCGGTGATGACGTGGGTGGGGCGTGAGGAGAGTGCGGAGATTTCCAGCGCGGAGCATGCCGCACCACCAAATCCATCCCCGTCTTCACGATCTTCAAACCTTGCGGACCGAAAAGGCCCGAGTGGAATGCGTTCCGCCCGCCAGGTAAGCGGCAGGCAATCCCCGGCACGTCATCCCCGCACCTGTTGCGGGGACCCACGCTGACGTGGCCAAGCACGACGCCAGAGGAGGCGGCGTGGTGGGTCACCGCGACAAGCACGGTGATGACGTGGGTGGGGCGTAAAAAACCCCGGATCCGCGAGGGACCCGGGGCAAATCAGACAGTCGCAAACGCGTCGATCAGGCGTTGACGAACTTGTTGCGATATTCGGTGCGCACTTCGGCGTACCAGGGCGCTTCCGCCGGCCACGGATTGAGGTTTGCCAGGGATTCTCCCGGATAGGCTTCGGCGAAGTTCTTCTTGTAGACGTCACCGGCAAACTTGTCGGCACCGAGCACCGGTGAATTGTAGCCGTGTTTGTCGATCGCCTTGCCGGCCGGTTCCGCTTCGTAGGCGAATTCGACGAAGGCATAGATCTGGTCGGTGTTGGCGGCGCCGACCGGGATTGCGATGCCGTCGACCCAGGCCATGGAGCCTTCTTTCGGCGCCTGGTAGGTGACGGGTTCGCCGGCGGTCTTCAGGGCCAGCGGCGGGCCGTCCCAGCTCTGGCCGACGATCACGCCTTCGTTGAGCAGGGCGTTCTTCTGGGTGTCGGCGTCGTTCCACAGCACCTTGACGTTCTTCTTGCGCGCGATGCACCAGGCCGTGACCTTCTCCCAGATCGGGCGCATGGCTTCTTCGGATTCGTAGGCTTTCCACATGGAGCCGGGTTCGAGTTCGCCCGCCGTTTCCATGTAAAGGCCGGCGCCGAGCATCATCGAGTGCGGGCGGCCCATGGTCTTGCCGGCATTGGCTTCGGCCCAGACGTCGCCATAGCTTGGCGCGCCGCCTTCGGGAACGAACTTGTCGGTCCGCCAGGCAATGCCCTCGGTACCCCAGATATGCGGCAGCCAGTGCGAGCCCTTGCCGTTGAAGTTCCAGCCGTCGTTGCCGATCGCCGACATGGCCGGATTGACCTTGTCGATCGGAACCTTGTTCATGTCGATCGGGGACAGCAGTTCAAGCGGCGCCCATTGCAGGTTGCGGTTGTTGGTCGGCGACACGATGTCGAAGCCCTGGCCCTTGGTCGCCTTCATCTTGTTGATGATTTCTTCGTTCGAACCGATGCCGGTATAATTGACCTTGATGCCGGTCTTGGCGGTGAAGGCGGAAATGAAATCGTCGGGAAGATAGTCCGACCACATCAGGATATTGACTTCGCCGGACGACGACAGGGCGTCGCGCACATAGGCCGGCCCGGCAAGCACGGCGGCGCCGGCGAGCGCGGTGCCTTTCAACAGGCCGCGGCGGTTGAATGTTCTGGCTGCAAGCAAGGTCTTGCCGCTCGAAGTTTGGGTCTTGTCACTCATGGGGAGCATCCTCCAGCTGTTTGATTCTTCCGGCTTTCTGTATCGAACAGGTACGACGGTTTTGTAACGAAATCGTCGTTCTCGGCCGGTCCGTGCTTTTCGTTCTTGTCATTCCGGAATGCGTTTTCGCGAACCGCGACGGGTTCATTATATTGTGATCCGGCAAAATTGAAATATGTCGTTGGCCGGCAATGTCTGCGTAATTCTACCGGGGTTTTCTCCTAGACGAGGGTCGCCGCCCGGCAGAGGTTCGCCAGTTTTACCCGGGCCAGGTCCCGGCCGAGAATGGCCAGTCCGCAATCCGGGGCCGCGATCAGCCGGTCCCTGTCGATATGGTCCGCGGCTTCGCGCAGGCGATCGGCAATGGCGTCGACGGTTTCCACTTCGCTTTTGGCGATGGCGATCGCCCCGAAAATGACCGTGGATGTCCGGAATTTCTCCAGCAGGCTGAGATCGTTGTGCCAGTGGGCGTCCTCGATCGACACGTGATGGACGCTTGAACCATCGACGGCTTCCGCCAGCCGGAAATAGCTGGTGCGGTCGGCCTTGTGATAGACTTCGTCGTCCAGGTGTTCGGGATAGCCGCAGCACATGTGCATGACCCGGGTGACATGGTCCGGGACGCCGTGGAAACACCGGTCGAGGCATTCCACGCCATAGGCCAGCGCCCGCTCGACGTTGCGCGCGAAGATCGGTTCGTCGACCTGGATCTGGGTGCAGCCGGCATCGGCCAGGGCGCGGATCTCGAAATTCAGCGCGTCGGCGAGATCGAAGGCCAGCTGTTTGTCGTCCGCGTAATGGGCGTTGGCGGTCGTGTCCATGATCGTCGTCGGACCGGGGACGGTGATCTTGACCGGCCTGTCGGTGCAGGCCTGCGCGACCCGGAAGTCGTGATCGAGAAAATGATTGCCGCGTGGGGCCACCTTGCCGGCGATTGTCGGCAGTTCGGCCGTATAGGCGCCGTCGCGCAGGGTGCGTTCGGTCAGATTTTCAAAATCGAAGCCGACAAGGTTGCGGCAATGATAATGGATGTAGTTTTCGCGGCGCTGTTCGCCGTCGGTTGGAATGTCGATGCCGGCCTCGACCTGATCGTCCACGGCCTGTTTTGTGGCCCGCGCATAGAGCGCCTCGGTTTCGGCGTCATTTCCGGCGATCGTCCGCGATGCGCGTCTTGTGACCTCGCCGCCGGTGGCGGTCAGGCCCTTGTCGAGCTGAAACCAGTCGACCATCGGCACATAGTCCGGTTTCGGATAGGCGCCGATACACGTGGTAAGGATGGCCATTGTCTCTCTTCTTCCCTGATGACTGACTGCGGCTTGGCATGGGCCTTCCCGCCCGATTTCAAAACCTGACCTGAAAGGTCGTTGGAATCCCGGCGGTCCCTGATACGGTCACATTTGCGGAGCATTTTATGACCCCGGAGCGCGGATAGCCACAATGCGCTTGTCAGGCGCGCGGCAAAGCGACGTTATCCACCCCGGATCCGTCCTGAACGTCGCCGGTGGCGCAAAATTTCAAAATCCCGTCATAATTGCTAAGAAAAATATAAGCAACTTTATAGAAGTGAAAAGCAATTTAAATCAGAACAAATTTCTGACGTCTCGAAAATTGCATAATCCGGTCGCAATTGGATGTTAACCACTGGTTGCCGCGTCTGGCGCGTCATGCGGCGGCGCCGTCGGGACGGTGCGTAAATGCGGTTCAACGCTGCAATGTGGGACGGAAAATTGCTGAACATTGCTCCGGAACAGACAAAAAAACTGGGCAACGACCGGGAGGTTCTTGGCGCTCAACTGGGCGGCCATCTGGCTTGGGTCCTGGAAAAAGGAAGGCTTGGGCCGCTGCGCGTGTTTTTTGGGGGCGGTATGCAGTCTGCGGATTCGAAGTCGGCTCGAACGGGTAAAGTGTTGGTGGGCGATGTGCGGGCCGGGGCCATGCGGGATCGCGATTTCGCGGTCTTGCAGGCGGCCTCGAACGACCGGGTGGCGGATCTGGATCCGGTCCGCGTCGAGATGCGGGCAAGGGCGCTGAAGGCGAAAGCCGACTTGCGGCTGGGTGCGTATGATGGACAGCGGCCGGGCGGCGGTTCGGCGAGCGCGACCCTGATGACCATGGGCGCGGAAGACGGCGCGCCGGTTGGCAATGTGTCGGGTTTCGTGCGCCACAATCCCGCGGCGCTTGCCGTAAAACGCCTGTTCGATATCGTCGGCAGCCTGGTCGGCCTGGTGCTCCTTGCGCCGCTCCTGTCGGTTGTCGCTGTCATGATCAAGGCCGAAAGCAGGGGGCCGGTTTTCTTTTGCCAGCGGCGCACCGGCCTTGACAATCAGCCGTTCGAAATTCTCAAATTCCGGTCCATGTATACCGACCGCGGCGACCCCAGCGGCGTGTCGCAGACGACGAGCGACGATCCCAGGATCACCCCGCTCGGGCGCGTCCTCAGACGCACGAATCTCGATGAGCTGCCGCAATTGATCAATGTTCTGAAGGGCGACATGTCGTTGATCGGGCCGCGCCCGCATGTGCCCGGCATGATGGCCGCGGGTCTGTTGTACGAAGATCTGGTCGACGATTATCCTCTGCGCCACAGGATGCGCCCGGGGATCACCGGACTGGCGCAATGCCACGGATATCGCGGCCCGACGACCCAGCCGGAACCGGCCGCGATCCGGGTCGCGCTCGATCTGGATTACATTTCCAGATTTTCGCTGTGGCTGGATTTCAAGATCCTTTTGCGCACGATCGTTTCCGAATTGCAGGGCGGGAAAGGCTTTTGACCATCCGTTGGGCGCTGGCGTGCTGACAGGTCATGCTGCCGGGAAAGGGTCTGCGTGCGCTTCCGCCGGGGTCCGAAAAGACAAAGCCCTGTGCAGAGATACTAGCGCAGAATTGCGGTTTGGTCGTTGGAAACCGGCGCGTCTTCGCCCGCAATGCCGAAGCTGGCCGCGTGTTGACGGGTCTTGTGCCGGATGAACATGGCCGCAAGCGCGGCAAGCTGGAAGATCGCGACGACGATAACGATTTCAAGCAGGGGAAGGCCGAAGGCCCACGATGCGATCGCAATGACAAGGGTTGCGGCCAGGAGGCTGAACATGCGCAGCCGGAAACCGAGCCCGAACCCCAGGACGGCCAGGATAACGACTTTTGTGAGCATTGTTGTTCCTCCGCGCGAAACACGCATCCCGACGTTTGCCACAACTCCTTTACAGAACTCCTAACCCCGGCAAATCAGGTCTCCCGCCGCCGATCATATAGCAAACGGATGGTTATTACGAACAATTCAATTTTACCTGATGCGGAGGGTGTGGACGACGCCATGACCGGTGTTCGCGGCAGAGCTCGGCCGGCGGACTTTCCTCGGCATGTCCGGGACTTCTTCACCGCACCGAGACATGGACCGAACCGAAGCTGATCCGGCAACAACCTGTCGGTTTGCGCTGTCTATCTTTCGATCCGGGCACAGATCCGAATCGGTTTTGAATCGATTGCAACACGGGCCGTTAATATCACTCCCCCGCCATATCCGGGCCATGGTTTGGTCTCAAATCGATTGTAGAAAATGCCCTTGGCCGCGCGGAACATACCCTAAAGTTGTGTTTTCCGGCTGATGAATCATTGGGTCTGCCGGGGACGGCGGGTGGTTTGCCAAAGTCTTCAAAACCGGAACCGAGCCCTCATCGTTCGGGTGCGGCGTCCGGCGCGAGCGCGCATGCGTCTCGGCGATCGCATGGCGATCACAGTTGAACGGGTTGGGTACATGCGTTTTCGATGCTGCGTTCATCTGGCATTCTTGTGTGCGATTTCGGTCCTGACCGGATGTGCCTACCTGCCGCGATCCGGTCCCGGCGACGCCTCGATTGCCCGGGGCGCGACCCAGGCCATCACCACCGACAAAAAGCAGGCGAAAAAGGGCGTTGTCGACTATGCGCTGCTCGATCTGAATCAGCGCGTTCTGGCGTTTGCGCAGGGCGACGATCTCGGTTCGCTGTTCGACAGTTTCGGCGGCGGCCGCGGCCCGGCGCCGGAAATTCTCGTCGGCGTCGGCGATATCGTTCAGGTCACGATTTTCGAATCCGCGTCGGGCGGCTTGTTCGTGCCCGCCGAGGCAAGCGTGCGCCCGGGCAATTTCGTCAGCCTGCCGCAGCAGACAGTCGACAAGCGCGGCTTCATCACCGTTCCCTATGCCGGCCAGGTACGCGCGTCCGGACGGTCGCTGCCGCAGATCCAGAAACAGATCATCACCAAGCTGGAAAACCGGGCGATCGAGCCGCAGGTCATCGTGTCCTTCGTCGAACGCAAGGCGACCCAGGCTTCGGTTGTCGGAGAAGTCAACGAATCCGACCGGTTCGCGATCAACGAGGCCGGCGACCGTGTGCTCGACATTATTGCGCGTGCCGGCGGCCTCAAGTTTCCGGGCTATGAATCCTATGTGACCCTGCAGCGACGCGACAAGACCGCGACGGTCTATTTCAACACGATCGTCAACAATCCGGATGAGAACATCTACGTGGCGGCTGGCGACACGATCTATGTCTATCAGGAACAGCGTGTCTTCCAGGCTTTTGGCGCGTCGGGGCTTGCCGGCGAGTTCAAGTTCGACAAGGAAAAGCTCACCCTGTCCGAAGCGGTCGGCAAATCCGGCGGGCTTCTCGACGATCGCGCCGATCCCGGCCAGGTGTTCTTGTACCGGCTTGAAACCCGCGATACGCTCAAGGCGATCGGCGTCGACGTCTCCCGCTTTGCCTCCGTCTATGAGCGCATCCCGACGATCTACCGCACCAATTTCCGCGATCCGTCCGGGTTCTTCATGGCGCAGAATTTCAACATCCGCGACCAGGACATTCTCTACGTCTCCAACGCCAATTCGGTGGAGCTGATCAAGTTCCTCGATGTGCTGAACCGCGCGACCTCGACCGTATCGGGAACGAGCACCGACGCACGCCTGACCCGCAACAATGCCAAGTCCCTGTCCAAGGGCCTCGGCGTCCGGGTTCTGGAGCAGTGAGCCGGGTTGCGTTCCGCAGAGGTTTCGTGCGGTCGTCTCCGCCGTACTGTTCCGTGCCGTTTGCCGTGATTTGGCCCCAAAACCGTCCTAATCATCAGACTGCACTGGCGGGATTCGGTAAAGCGGCCGGTCCGGATGCAGGGGCGCGAAATTCCGGCGGCAAAACGCTTGCCCGACCGACGCGCGATCAAGCCCGACCACGGCCACAATGATCGGCCAGAAGTGCGGAACACGCCTGAAACCGTCTGCCATTGTTCGGGATCCTGAATGCTCAATCGGCCCATACCTTCGCAAGCCCCCCTGGCCGGCTACGGGATCGACCCCGCGCCCGCATTTCCGCCGGCAAATCCGGACGACACGACGATCGACTTCGACCGTTTGCTTGCCGCGCTGCGCCGGCAGATCTGGGTGATTGCAGCCGGTGCCGTTCTCGGTATCGGTTGCGGACTGGCCTATGTGACCACCAGCCAGCCGCTTTACACCGCATCGAGCCAGATTCTGATCGATGACCGCTCGGCGCGCGCCTTCGAGGATGCGTCGACGCAGACCAGTGCCGTCTACGACACGGTGAAACTCGACAGCCAGGTGGAGCTGCTGAAATCGGAAAAGATCGGCCTTGCGGTCGTCGAAAAGCTGGATCTGGTAAACCATCGGGGCTTCATGCAATCCGGTTCGTCCCTGTTCGCCCGGATTGCCGGCCAGGTGCGATCCCTGCTGGATATCGGCGCCTGGTTCTCCATGGCGCCGGACGCGGCGGATCCGGACGCCGAAGCGAAAGAACAAGGCCAGCTGCAGAAGGCAAGCGCCATTTTCTTGCGCAATCTGCAGGCCTCGCGGGTCGGGCGCACCTATGTTTTGAACATAGCCTACACGTCCGCCGACCCGGAGCTTGCCGCGCGCATCTCCAATGCGGTCGCCGAGGCCTATCTGGTCGACCAGCTCGATTCGAAATATGACGCGACGCGGCGGGCCAGCGAATGGATGCAGACGCGCATTCAGGAATTGCGGGAAAAGTCGCTTGCGACCGACCTTGCGGTGCAGAAATTCCGCACCGAAAACAACCTGATCGCGGCCGGCGGCGAACTGATCGGCGAACAGCAACTGGCCGAGGTCAGCAGCCAGCTTGTCGTTGCCAGAGCGGCGACGGCGGAGGCGGGGGCGCGCTACCGGCGGATTCGCGACATAATCGAATCCGGCCAGCTCGACGCCGCCGTCACCGAATCCCTGAGCAATCCGGTCATTGCCCAGCTGCGGTCCAGGTTCCTCGATGCCTCCAAGCGCCATGCCGAGATCAGCGGCAAGCTCGGGGCCGATCACATCCAGGCCGTCAAGTTCAAGAACGAAATGGCGGAATATCAGCGGGTGATCTTCGACGAACTCGGGCGCATCGCCGAGAGCTATCGCAGCGAATACGAGATCGAGAAATCGCGCGAGGAATCTCTGGGCAAGGGCCTTGCCGCGTTGGTCGGAGAGACCGCCAGCACCAATGAGGTGCTGGTCAATCTGCGCGAACTGGAGCGCGAGGCCGAGACCTACAAGAATCTTTATCAAAGCTTCCTGCAGCGGTTTCAGGAAACGGTTCAGAAACAGTCGTTTCCCATCACCGAAGCGCGGATCATCACAAAGGCCAGCCCGCCCGGCACACCGTCGCGACCGCGCAAGAGCCTGGTCATGGCGCTCGCCCTGGCGCTCGGCGGCATTGGCGGGCTCGGATTTGGCGTGCTCAGGGAATTTCGCGATCGCGGCGTGCGCACCGGCGACCAGGTGCGCGACCGGCTCGGGCTGGAATTTCTCGGTCTGGTGCCCGAGGTCGCGCACCATCCGATCCGCCCGGAGGCGCCGATGCCGGCGACGCCGATAAGCGGGCGCGCGGTCGAGCCCACCGACACAATCATGCGTCAGGTGCTCGACAGGCCGGAATCCGGTTTTTCCGAAGCACTGCGCGCCGCCAAGATCGCCGCCGATCTGATGCTGCCGGACCGCAACGCCAAGATCATCGGCACCGTGTCCGCCTTCCCGCGGGAGGGAAAATCGACCATTGCGAAGAATTTCGCCTCGCTGCTGGCCAATCTCGGCACCCGCACGCTGCTGATCGATTGCGACCTGCGCAATCCGGGCCTGACGCGGGCCGTGGCCGCGAACGCCGAGATCGGGCTCCTGGAAGCGCTGCTGGAAGACCGGCCGTTTCAGTCGCTCTTGTGCATGGAACCGGAATCCGAATTGTTCATTCTGCCGGCCGTCAGCCGGCAGGGCATTTCCCACACTGGCGAATTGCTGGCCTCGCCGTCAATGACACGGCTGTTGAGGGCCGCCTCCGAGGCCTTCGATTACATCATTGTCGACTTGCCACCGCTTGCGCCCGTGGTCGATGTGCGGGCCTTCGCCAACCAGCTCGACGCGTTCCTGTTTGTCGTCGAATGGGGCAAGACACCGCGCCACGCGATCCGCACCGTGCTTGAGAACGACGCCCGCATTCGCGAAAAGTGCCTTGGCGTGATCCTGAACAAAGTCGATATCAAACGCCAGAAAATGTACGAAAACCATCACATGGAAGGCTATGAATATTCGTCCTACACGGACCTGTACAAATAGTCCCGGACCCGCGCCCCGCCCGGCTGAAGCCTGATCCGCGCCATCAGCGCGTGGTCGAGAGCAATCGGCACGTTGCAGCCCGTTCCGGTTCCACAAAATCGCCCTCATTTCGCTCGAATTCTCCCGCGATTGATCGCTAGAAATTGCCCGAATGCGGCGGGTTTCACATATTAGAGGCGATCTATGTCCGGAGAAGTGGTTTTGGTCGTCGGGGGCGCCGGCTATATCGGCTCGCACACCTGTCTGGAACTGTCCCGGCAGGGCTTTTACCCCGTCGTCTACGACAATCTCTCCAACGGGCATCGCGAATTCGTCCGCTGGGGGCCGCTGGAAGAAGGCGATATCCGCGACCGCGACCGCCTCGACGCGGTGATTGGACGCTACAGGCCGGCCGCCATTCTCCAGTTTGCCGCCCTGATCGAGGTCGGCGAATCGACCCGGGACCCGGTCGCCTATTACGAAACCAACGTCAACGGATCGCTGAACCTGTTGTCCGCCGCGCAGACCGCCGGCATCGACGCGCTGGTCTTTTCCTCGACCTGCGCCACTTACGGTCTGCCCCAATCCCTGCCGATCGACGAGAACCACAGCCAGACGCCGATCAATCCCTATGGCCGCACGAAATGGATCATCGAACAGGCGCTGGCCGATTTCGACCGGCACAATGCCTTTCGCTCCGTCATCCTGCGTTATTTCAACGCCGCCGGCGCCGATTTCGAGGGCCGGACCGGCGAATGGCACAATCCGGAGACCCACGCGATCCCACTCGCCATCGAGGCGGCGATGGGCCGGCGCCCCGGTTTCAAGGTGTTCGGGGAGGATTACGAGACCCGCGACGGCACCTGCGTGCGCGACTACATCCATGTCATGGATCTGGCCGACGCCCACGTTCGCGCGGTGCGCTATCTGCTGGAGGGCGGCGCCTCGGTGGCGCTCAATCTCGGGTCCGGCACCGGCACGACGGTCAAGGAGCTTCTGTCGGCCATCGAGGATGTCTCGCAGCGACCGTTTCCGGTGGAATACACGACCCGGCGCGAAGGCGATTCTCATGCTCTTGTCGCCAACAGCGACAAGGCGAACGCCGTGCTCGGATGGCAGCCCAGATACGATCTCGGTCAGATCGTCGAAACCGCCTGGAACTGGCACATGCGCAATGAACATTGAAGAAAGCACAGGATCATGAACATGAACGGAATCCTCAGCCCGCTGCTCGCCGTCGGGCGGAAATGCGTCAGTCCGTTTGATTACGACATCGTCAAGAAGCAGGCGCTTGTCGACGTCTACCTGCACGA
>Ga0207422_1003799_pt1 | contig 14015 bp, 21 predicted proteins | sample MarCyaLeptolynsp_FD_187757 | JGI IMG/M metagenome (GOLD analysis project Ga0207422, IMG submission 187757) | Marine cyanobacterial communities from Panama - species 1 Leptolyngbya sp. (SPAdes) | ecosystem: Environmental > Aquatic > Marine > Unclassified | place: Panama: Panama City | collected...
GCACCATCGCTCGAAGCAGGGGGGCATGGCTGTGGATTTTGTTTCTCTCATCGAACGAGAACTGACCTAAAATGATTGCTCTGTCTACTTTAACTCCTCCACAGAGTCTTTTTTCGCTAAAGTACCATTAAGGGCGCGACTAACCGCTCAAGCGTTGCACAGTCTCCACTCTCGACAGCTTTGATAATTTGCTCTTGGAGATCGGGGTTAATTCTCTCGGACACAATCGCCTCCCTTGCCTAGAAGCGCTTGAGCGTTGGCAGCATGGGGATCTTTGATCCACACAGCAAACAGCTCTTTCATTAGCAACTGCTGTCGAGTCAATTCGAGAACCATCTCCCTGAGCTGCTCTGGGCTGTAATTTTGGAGATCGCGCTTAATGCGCTCCAATTGCCATTGAGAATTCAAGTTGAGTTCGGTGTCAGGCATCTTCTTCCTCTAATTCTTTGGACAGTTCGAGCGCCGCATGGTAAGCCGCAAGCAGCGCGATCGCGGAATTGGGGGCGTAAGCTCGCTGCACCTTGTTGCCAGCAGGCCAAACCTCAGCAAGCCATTTCGACTCGCCCTCGCTGGGAATTTCGATGGCCGAACTCCAGCCGCGTTCTTGGATGCGTTCCCAGCAGCGGAACGCGAGTCCTGCAATTTGTATGGCACTGGGATGGATGGCATTGATAACGCCGTATTCGCGCATCATGAAAATGCTCCCCGCGCTTTCGTATTCGGAGGGTGCGGCAAACTCCGGATCGAGCTGTCGGACTGCTTCGATTGCGTCGAGCAGCGATAGGGGTGGGGCTTCGGATTCGAGCTGCGGTGCGGACGAGATCTTGGTTGTTAGAGCTTCTGAAACGGTGGTCATGCGATTTTTACTCCCGATAATCGTTCAATCCTTCTGAGCGTCCCAATCGGAAAATCTTTCTTGGCGATTGAAACGGCGATAACGTATGGGTTTCCCGGCTTTCGGAACTTGAGATGCCCGGATTTGTTGCGGGTGACTCGCCACCCCTGCCCGGTCAGAATCTTCTCGATCTGCCGGGTCGATACACTTGGCACAATAATACTCCTGCATTGCTAATTATCTGCATCCTTTTGTTAGAAAGCAATGAGTTTGCTAAAAAAAGGCAATCAGTTATTGTGTAGATACAAAACTATTTTGCTCCCCAGACGTATTATGCCTTCGACCCCATCAGCCAAAACCATTCCTCCTGTTTGCCAGCGAGCCTTGGAGTATTGCAATCGCCGGATTACAGAATCGGGGCAGAGTGCCTTGTCTTGGTGCAATAACGAGAGGGTCAGTTACGACCTGTACAACAATCTTAAACGAGGTTCCCAGCCTTTGCTTGAGGGAGCTTCAGAACTTTTAATCAGGAGCCGCGCCAGCGACTCAGATGTTGTGTGGGTGATGACGGGACGGAGGCCTCGACCGACCGACGAAGTTGCCAGACTGCGAAAGCAAGTGGCACTAGTCAGCGCACTTCTAAACACATCTACCCAAGAAGAAATCCCCATGAACGTCGGAGAATTCATCGCTTGGCGGCTGGAAAAAGATCGTCGAAAGCTGAACTATTTTCTCGAACTGTGTGATTGCTCTCAATCGCACAGAGAGGAAATTCGCAAAATTGTCGAGCAAAAAGCCGCTGCACCGCGTCGCCTGATGGGAATCATTAGCGCCGCTGCCTCGTTAGCCTTTCAAGAGGACATTAGCTTCAGATCTCTGCTTATAATGCAGGAGGAGACTAACGGGCATTTTCGCTTTAAGCTTTAAAAATTCTCGTAGTGCGTCCTACTTGCAATGTTAATGCGAACGCGCAAACCCTTAAGATTGAGGGAGTCTACGAAGTCGGTAAGGCTCTGCGCGTCCGCAGGAGTTGCCCCCGCTATTGTCACCAGTCTCCCGTTAATCTCAATCGACGGGCGCTGGGAGAGGTCTAGCTCCAGTACTTGAGAAATGAGTTCTAGCACTGATATTTGGGTGTTTGACATACTTTTGCCTCTTAATAAATCCTGATGATGCAAAAAACATCAGTAGATACACCCAGAAAATGACTTGTAAAACCCGATAGATGCGTAGTTCGCGCATTCTAGCAAAAGATGGGGTGTGATGTTTATCACATTCCATCAATCTTTTTGACACACAAACCGTGACAAAATGTCACATCAGTTTATTTGCCGACGAGTTCGGCTCCAGTCTCTTTTTCTTTCTGAGTCATCCAAGCCTCAATCGCTTTGATTTCCGTATGCCCTTGTGCCATGAGGGCGTAGACGTGCTTTCTAAAAGAGTTTGCCGCGTGATGGCGACTCTCGAACAAGTCTTTCCCCCATTCAGCAGCCATCCACACCACAAACTCATCAAGCTCTTCTGGGGACAGTTCCGAGGGGAATTGCTTTCCCAGCCTGCTTAGATAGCTGACGGCGGTTTGTGCCGGGATGTTAAGCAGCTCCCGAATCGCTTTAATTCGTTCGTTGGCGGGATGGTTAATCTTCGAGGTTAAGGGAGTTGCGCTCTCGGCGGAGGCATCCACCCCCCTTTTGTCGTAAGGCTGGGGCAATCCCTGTGGTTCTTGCCCCAGCCGCTGGCGAATCTCGTTAGCGATCGCCAGCCAGTCATCAATCGCGTCCTGCTCGCCGAAGGGGATTTCGACTCGCCGAACGCCCTCAAAGAGAGAGAGGGTGACGTAAGGGCCGCGATTCCCCTCTTGGATGCTGGCTACAATCTTAAGCGGGGACGATAGGGATTGAACGTGTCGCAGCCCCAACAGCAAACTCTTGGCCGAAACTGTTTCTAGCCCCGTTCTAACGACGTAGGGCTTGTCGGCTTCGACTGATAGATCGAGCTTGTGTCGGAAGTCTTTGTCTTCCCCTATCCCAACAACCTCGATCCCCTTCACGACTGCCATCAACCCTCTTTCCTCGATCGGGATAGCGGTTTCGTTCTCCCATTTGTACCAGGGGGATTTTCCCTGAGCTTTGACGTAAACGAAGTCTCGACGGGGATCTCCAAACCCAAGTTGGGAAGTGCGAATGCCCGCCAGCACCTCAAGCGCGTTGACGGCTCGCATTAGTATCTGTTCTTTGTTTTCAGTCATTATTTTCCTCTATCCAGTCTTGTACATCGGCAGAGATCGCCCGATTGACGTGCTCCAACTCGCGTAGTTGCGAGCTGCACGTTTGTTCGAGTTCTTCTAGCGTCTCGCCTCGTCCGGCCAGTTGCCGCTCCAATTCCTCTTTTTGATGGTGCAATTTTGATACGTTCATTTGTTCTACTCCTTCAAAATTTTATCGATATCGGCGTTAATCTCGCCCAAGAGGTCGTCGATCTCGCTCTTGGTCTTATCCATTCGCCGCTGCAGCTCGTTACATTCGGCGTTCTGTCGGGCAACGCGGCTAAAAATACTGGCGCTGCGGGTTGAGCGCCGCAGGCTGTTTTCTAGGTTCTGTCGGTCGATCAATCTTCTAACTCCTTTAATCGTGTTTGCGCTTCCCCTATCACGAGTTCAAGCCTCATTGGGTTGAGATGTCTCAGGTGCGCGCGGATTTGTCCGTGCCGCCAGCGCTGAAGCTCCACATCGAGCCGCATGAAGCCATCGGGTGTGGCCGTGACTTTGAGGGTGCCGTTTTTGTATTCCCACCCATGAAACTCATCGGGGCAAGACTCACTAAGGTGGTTGAGGAATCCCGTAATCTCGTTAGCTTCCTCGTTACTGAGGGTGTAGGTGTGGGCCTTTATAATTCCGAGGCTCGGTCGTTGGTTCATCAGTTATTCCCTCACCAGGACTGAGATTGTCTGCTCGTCTGGCTCGCCAAAATCCTCAGCCTCATCACGGCGTAATGCTTCCATCGCAACGCCGTGAGCGAGAGATTCGAGTTCTTGAACGCTTAAGTGCTTGAGCAGAGAACTTATCCCCACCTTCAGGAGATGTTCCTTAAGTTCGAGAGCGAGGTGTTTCTCCCAAGCCTCGTCAAACTGTTCGAGGCGATCGTTTGTTCCTTCGAGCCAGAAGGTTGCATCGTCTGCATGAGGAGAGAAGTGGTAATCGATGCTTAGACTGTCTGCGAGATTACAAGCCTCTTTCCTCTCAGCGTTGCTGGCAAAGCAGTATTCTTCTAGGCGATAATCCATAATTTCCTTGTCGGTGAAGCGGTTTACACCGTCGCCACTCCCCAGTTCCAGAGCAGCGACGGATTGTTGGTTAAGTTAAATCGGTGCGGTCATTACTCGTTCGGCGGCCGCTTTTACCGAGGCTTGAATGTCCTCGTCAAGGTATCGGTAGGCGTAGAGGTCGCCCTGCAAAAAGTCGCGCACCGTTACCTCAAAGGCTTCGTTGGCTTCGTTGATTGCCTCCAGAGGAGATACAAAGCCTTCTTTCCTCATGCACAAGTAGCTGTGCCGCCAGCCGTTGTCCCACCAGATGCGCGCGATGCAGTTCCCCGCACCATCTGAAAGCGCGGCCGTGGCTCCCTCAACCTTGAGGTCTTTGCGATACTTACTCGTGCTGCAAGCCAAGATGAGGTCGGTCATCCGCTTGAGTTCTGCGCGGGTTGGTCGCTCTTGAAGTGTTAAAGTCATGGTGGATATGTGTCTTTATTGGACATGTGAGGCGATCGCGCTCTGCCAGGAATGCGATCGCTTTTTACTGTGTTTGAAAAGCCCCGGTTGGTGACGCAACCGGGGCATAAATTGGGCAGTTTGATCCGCCCCAGAGAAGCGCTACCGAAGTAACGCCCCTCAAGGGAAGGTCAAAGTGGCTTCTTGTACTTGGCGAGTGCCGCATCAGCGATCGCGTCCATACGTTTTTGTCTCTCATCCATCTCTTTGAGCGCATCCTGAGCCAGTTTCTTGGCGTTTTCGGCTTCGAGGATGGCAACATCGAGAGCGCCTAAGATGTCGCCGTTCTCAAGCTTTTTGTTGAAGATGTCCATTGTGAATCCTTATGAGGTGGTCGAAAACCGCTCCAGGACTCGAACCTGGACATCGCAACGACGGAGCTGTGACGGCAACCATGCGCGGTTTAATACTTTTCGTATCAGTTACCTCGTGGTCGTGCCTCAAGCTCCTCGCCTGGCTGCCCTTCTCTGCTCTCGCTCGCAGTTAGCGCTCCGTTGACCCACAGAGGGAGGGGATTGGGTTGTGAGTGGCTTGCGGCGTTTGTTCTAGCGGTTCACTCCGCTGTTCGCTTGCCATGTATCTACTATAGTCGATTAATCGATAAATTGTCAAGAGGATAAAGCGACTTGTCGATTAATAGATAAGTATGCTAGTCTAGTGATCGACAATTGAGATGGTAAAAACATGACAGCTATTCTGATGACTCCATCTCAGCCACCGAAATTCACCAAGAGAGGCGAGCGACCTGCCGTGAAAGGTATCAATGTGGAAATTCACTGCCGCCTCCAAGAACTGATTGATACCCAAGGACTAAACCGCTCGTCGCTTTCCGAGCAAACAGGGCTAACCAGTGGTGCGATTAGAGGTTTGTGCGATAACACGACCAAGCGCTACGACAAAGACACCTTGGCTGTACTGTGTGATTTCTTTGGCTGTGGAATGGGAGAACTTTTTGCAGTGATACCTAGAGAGGAGGACGACCGTGATTGACCCCAAAACCATCACCCCAACTCAACTCCCCTCTGTTCCTCTTGAATCCCGTGCAATGCTCCCTAAAACACCGGGAATCTACTTCGCAATTGATTCTCAAGGCACGATTCAGTACATCGGGCGGTCGGTTGACATCAATCAGCGGTGGAAACAGCATCATCGCTGCGATCAACTTGAGAAAGTTGGGGAAGTTCAAATCGCTTGGCTGGAAGTGAGTGATACCAGATTGCTATCACCCATTGAAAAGGCGCTGATTAAGTGGTTTCGTCCTCCACTCAACAGCGAACCCCTTCCAAGCCCTAAATTGCCAACTAGCTCGGATTCAAAAACTCAAGGGCGTATCAGAAACGCCATCAGGAAACTGCTGATGGAAAACGACATATCGGCTTATCAATTCTGGAAAGAGACGCAGATTGGACAGAAAACGGCCTATCGGTTGTGTAGCGATCCAGAAAGCATTCCCTCTAAAAGAATCATGAAGGATGAACGTCAACCGCGCCGCGCATTCTTCTTCCGAATCTTTGATTCGGTGGGAGTAAGCGGCGCATCTTGATTCTGGATGTAGCGTTTAACCACCTCTAGAGATGCCCCTCCTGTAGAAATGGCACAATACGCCTTGCTCCAAAACGGAGCTTTCCCCCAATAGAACTGAGACAGGTGTTCGGCAAACTGTTGTCTCATCTTGCGACTCGAAACCGATTTGAGAGAGTTCACCAAGACAGACGGTGCAACTTTAGGAGACATATCAACCAACAGGTGTACGTGGTCGGACTCACCATTAAATTCCAATAACTGACATTCCATCCCCTCACAGATCGAGGAAAAACAGTCCTTCATCACCTTTAACATCGGTTCGTTGATAGATTTTTTGCGGTACTTCGTGACGAAAACGAAGTGCAGACCGATCTTATAAACACAGCTTCGACCCTTGTTCAGAGAATCTTTCACAATCTCAAACTGATTAGGTATAATCAGACTATGGTAACTCGACGCATCACCTATCGGCTCTATCCCACAAAACCTCAAGAGGCGAAATTGTATGAGTGGCGCAGACTTCACTGCTATCTCTACAACGCCTGTATCGAGCATCGTCGGACGAGCTATCAACGCCAGGAGAAGTCAATCAATTACTACGAGCAGCAAAACGCATTGCCCCAGTTCAAAGAATGCTGGCCCGAGTACAAGCCCTTGGGGAGTCACGCCCTGCAAGCAACCGTTAAGCGCGTCGATTTTGCCTACCAGAGGTTTTTCAAAGGACTGGGAGGATACCCCAAGTTCAAATCGATTCGGCGCTATTCGGGTTGGACATATCCGTGTAAGTCCGGTTGGAAAGCTCTGAGTGAGGGGAAAAATGGGAGCCTCAAACTTTCCAATCTCGGAACAATCCGAATGCGAGGTCAAGCCCGAACTTGGGGAACGCCCAAAACCTGTACCCTGTTCCTGAGAAATCGGAAATGGTATGTCTCGATTACCGTTGATTGTATTCCCAAACGAGAAACTCGAACGGGGGCAATGGGCATTGATTTTGGGGTTTTAACCGCCGTCACCCTCTCCGACGGAACCAAAATAGAAGCCCCTCGGTTTCAACGAAATGCCCAAATCTCAAAGCTTCAGAAGCGATTGAGGCGAAAGAAAAAGTTTTCCCGTTCGTGGAAGAAAGAACAGAACCGAATCAGAAAAGCGCACCGCAAGGTTGCCAATCAACGTCAGAACTGGAGTCATCAAGTCACAGCACAGCTCGTTAGCTGTCATAGCCTGGTTGCGACTGAGAAACTCAACATTAAGGGGATGACCAAGAGTGGGAAATCTCACGGAAAGCGAGGTCTAAATCGGTCGATGTTGGATGTAGGAATTGGCAACCTCACCCAACTCATAAAATACAAGTTGAGTGAAACCGAGGGATTGTTTGTGGAAGTGCCAACAAGAAAAGTCAAGCCTTCTCAAACTTGTCCAAAGTGTGGGTATCAGGAGAAGAAAGACCTTTCGGTTCGCACGCATTGTTGTTCGGAGTGCGGCTACACCGAAGACCGGGATGTGGCGGCGGCACAGGTGATGCTCAATTGGGCGTTAGGAACTAGCGTCCTCAGATGTGGAGAGGAAGGCTCTACTTTGACTCACTGCGGTGGGTTTAAGCAACTTTCTTCGTTGAAGCATTTCTAACTCATTCCCAATCGCCAGATTGGGTGTGAGTAGTTCATTACTCAGTCCTTGGCTAGGGAGGGCTGGGGTGCGTTTATCAAAAATCAATACATTTCAGGAGAAACAATGAACGACGATAAAATCACCATCCCAGAAGAACTACGCCACGAGTTTGACATTGACGAACAAGGACAAGTGACAACCTCTCGCCGTGCGCTCGCTCGCCTGTGCGGGAAGACCCATAAGACAATCGCAAATGTCTTGGAGGGTAAAAACAAGTCCGCATCGAACTTCTTGAAATCGAAGGTGTCCGAATTTATAAACTTCGAGCAACTCAAAGACTTGAATGAAATCCCCGTACTGGCTGTCATTTATGTCTCTGAGTACTACGCCCTTGAAGCGGGTCGCCATTGCACGAAAGAAGCCAAGCAAACCCACCAGGCGTTTGAGCGGGCGGCAAACGAAGAAAGCGCCCTTGCCGCCCCAGACGACATCAAGAGCGAACTGGATGTGGATGAGCAGGGAAAAGTGTCTATCTCGCGAGGCGGACTTGCTCGTCTGTGCGGTGTAGAGCTGTCCACCATTCAGAATTTGTTAGAGAACTTGGCCACCGATAACTCGGAGAGTATCTTCCTTAATCCCTTTGCAGGGCAAGCGTTTGATGCCCACCGAAAACTTGGAGACATACTGGCCAATGCCATTGTTCTGCATTATGCCGTCAAGGGTCGCAAAGAAGCTCAACGCACGGCGGCGGTATTGGGTTCGATGGGAATGAGAACTTGGGGACAGCAGCTTCTGGGCTGGCAACCCCCATCTATTACCCCAGCGCCGGAGCTAAAGGTGCTGCTAGAGGCTCACGACAACTTGGTGGATGGGCATAACACGTTGCTAAAAGGTCACGGCGAACTCGGTCGGATCGTCAACAGTCTAATCGAACATTACAACGGCACAATCGCGCACCAAAACAGCATAATTCAAGAGGTTCGGGACAAGTTTGGAGCATTGGTTGATGCCTATTTTGAGCTAAAGGATGACCGCGATCGCGCCTTCGGTCAGATTGCCGATTTAGCCGGGCAAGTCAAGCAGCTTAAAGCTCAGTTAAGTCAAGGCTCAAATCGTCGCAAACAAAGGCGCGATCCTCGTCAGCGGTTAAACCAGGCGATGCAGTTGTACATCGCTCAAACCGGGATTTCGCCATCAAAGGCTTGGAATGACTTGTATAGCCAGTATCACGAGGAAACCGGCTATTTCGCGCCGGGGATTGCGGCAATGCGGGACTTGAACAACCTCGATTCGGTCGAACAAGACGGTCGAATGTCGGATCTGTGTCAGTTTGCTTGGAACAAGGTTTTTGGTTCTCAGCAGGTGCGGTAGAAAAGCGATCGCTCAACCGCCACTCACGTATGTAAGGAGAATGAACAATGCTCCTAGGCTTCAAAACAGAACTCAAGCTCAACAACAAACAGCGCACACATCTCTCCAAGTATTGTGGCGCGTAGCTCGTCACACCTGGCTTAGCGCTGACCAAAAAGATTCTTGCACACCTCAACTCGATACATTTCAGGAGACAGCTAAATATGTCTATACAAGTCTTGAAAGAATACAACGGGCGCAAGATTCGCATTCGCCCATCGAATCGCTACGTTTCCTTAACCGATATGGCTAAGGCAAGTGGCAAATTGTTCGCCAATTGGTTTCAACTAAAAGGCACAAAGTCTTACCTGGATGCACTTTCAGGCGTTGTTGGGATTACAATAACGGAACTTGTGGAGATTAACCAGGGGGGCGATCCGGAAAATCAAGGTACTTGGGGACACCCCAAAGTCGCCCTCCGTTTTGCCCAGTGGTGTTCGGACGACTTCGCTGTACAAGTCGATTTCTGGATTGATGAATTAATGACCGAAGGGCAAGTTAGTCTCAACGGTTCTCAACCTCCCGCGATCGCAACATGACGGCAATGCTCACTACCACCTATCTAACCTTTGAGGAGTTCCTATCCTGGGACGATGGAACGGGGCGCAGTTTTGAATTGATTGATGGAGTGCCTATGCCGCTATCCGAGCCGAATGCAAACCATGAAGATGTTGCCGACGCTCTTTGCGCGTTATTGCTCGATCTCTGTCAATCCCAAAACTTGCCTTACATCCCCAAACGCTCGAAACAAGTCAAATTAAACGTGCGGCCCGGCGAGCGAGAGAGGAGCCGCAAGCCCGATATTGTCGTCTTCGCCAAAGATGAATGGCAACGTCTCAAAACCAGTTCTAGCCCTGCCGCTGCCTATGTTGCCCCACCGATGGCCATTGAAGTGGTCAGTACCAATTGGCGGGATGACTATCTAACGAAGCTGGCAGAATACGAAGCCCTTGGCATCCCCGAATATTGGATTGTGGATTATGCCGCTTTGGGCGCAATTCGCTATATCGGCTCTCCCAAGCAACCCACTCTCAGCATCTATCAACTGCTGGATGGCGAGTACCAAGTCAAGCAATTTAGGGAAGGACAAAAAGTTGAGTCGTCAACATTCCCAAACCTTGACGTGACGGCAAGTGAAATCTTTGCACCGGGGCGTTAAGGACTGACGGCTCAACCAACAAAGTTTTTTCTCATCTAAATGTTTTTTCTCATCTAAATAACTGAAGCCCATGCAGAGAAGGGCTTGGGACGTGTTTACAAATTTTTACGTGGCAACGTTGCCACTTCAATTGATGTATTCAGGAGAATCATGAGTCAACTGAAACAGTTCAAGACCGACGAAGGAATTGAAATCGTTATTGACACAAAAACAGGGGAGGCATTTGCTTCTATCCGAGGATATGCGCGGATGTCAGGGAAGCCCCGTTCGACCATCCAATCTCGCGTAGATCGGCTAGAAAAAGGTGGACGTATTTCGCCATCAAAAACCGCTGAAGTACTTACGCCTGGGGGGATACAAGGTGTCCGACTATTGGATGAGGACACAATCGCTGAGTGGATTGCAGAGGATAATCCTCAGATAGCGACACAACTTCTAAAATTGGGGGTTCGTGGCTTCCTCCACAAGCTTGCTGGTTACGAAGTTACTTCAACCGCAACATCTCAACCCCCAGCGATCGCAACCCCCCTCCAAGCTCTCCAGGTCGCTGTTGAGAACTTAGTTCAACAAGAACAGCGAATTACCGCCCTAGAGCAGCAACAACAACAGCAATCCTTGGCCGTAGCGGAAATTCTCGAAGATAAGCGAATCGCCACCGAACAGCTCAGAGCTTTACCGGCTCCAATCGTGGAAGCTCCCGAACTCACCACCAGGGCCAAGATTAATCAGTTGGTTCGGAATTATGTTGGCCGCACAAACGTCTCTCACCGCGAGACTTGGAATCGGTTGTACAAAGAGTTTTTCTATCGGTGCAGCTACAACGCTGGGGAGAGGGCAAAGAACCGAGGTATCAAGAAATTGGACTGCATTGAGCAGGATGGACTGATGGAGCAGTTCTACGCTGTCGGCTGTGACTTGTTGATGGCTTGAAAGCCCCTTCCTGTATAGGTAGTGACGCAGCCCACCCGACCAAAAAACTCAAATATTTTCAGGAGAAGAAATCATGAACGAACTCGTGCTTATCGAGTCTCAAGCTGCTCGCACAGATTGTTTAACCGACGTTACGCCAGAGCGGGCCGTTGAATTCCTAACTAAAGCTAAGGCATTGATCCACTTTGCTCAGGTTGATAGCGGTCAGCTTGCAACAACCAAGCAATTGGCAGATTTTTACGAAGTTCCCGAAAAAACACTTCGTAAAATGGCAAGTCGCAACAAAAATGAGTTGGCAGAGGACGGATACAGAACTATCACGGGAAAAGAGCTAAAAGCCTTGCTACGTATAGGTAGTGACTCGATGTCACTACCGAAAAACACAACTCGATTAGCAGTTTGGACACCCCGCGCGGCACTTCGCTTGGGCTTGGCATTAACTGATAGTGAAGTTGCATCTCAAGTCAGGACTGAGATTCTGGATCGCGCGCTGAAGCCTCAACCCGCCGCTCCCGTCGTGCCAGCGATCGCCCCTGAAGAATTTACAGCATTGCAGCGCGAGGTCGCCGAGCAATCCGAAACCATCGATCGGTTGATTGAAGCCTTTAACGCGGCCATTGGAGATCGCAACAAACTGGTTGACGAAGCCAATCAGCGGTTTGATGCCCTGCACGAGCGAATGACCGTCATCGAGGATGCAGCATTTGGACGCACTCGCCTTTCACCTGAAGCTCATCGGATGCTGCAGACAGATCAAATGTCCCGCCAGAAGATTAATACGGCCATGGATTGGTATATGCATCACAACGGCAAAACCCCTGGCAAAGCCTGGAACGAGTTATACAGGGAATTTGCAGATGCAAGCGGTTATTACGCCCCGATGCGAGCTGAGATGTTCGGTTGCAGCAATTTAGATGCTGTCCAGCGGGATGGTTGTTTGTACGACTTGTATCAATTCGCTTGGGACAAGGTTTTCGGGCGCGGGTCGGGATTGGGGCAGGTACGTTGATTCGCCAGCCCCACATCTTTCAAAGGAGGAGTTCGCTTCGCACCCAGTCAACCTTGCCGTTCGATAACTTGGCTTGGATTGTGTTGCGACCCTGTCGCCACGTCCATAACCCTGAAAACTCGGGCGAAATCGCCCCGTTAGGTCGGAATTGCATAGTCTCTATCAGTTGCCATGTCTCAATACCACCCTGTGCCTTTTCAATTTCGTCGATCGCCTCCTTTTGCGATCGCCCAACTGCGCCCTCCCTTGGCAGTTTCCGCAGTATTTCGCAAGCAACCCCATCGCTGTCTCCGTCTAGCTCAGTCGCTCCTTTTTGAGCCATGTAGATTTGGGCGGATTCCTGAAAGGTAAAGTCGGTGCAAGTTTTGTCTGACTCAACAGGTGCAAGGGAAGATGTCCCCACTTCAATAACGGGAACCTCTTCTACAGGACAGAGATGGGCCAGAGATTGCATTTGTCCATCCTCCAGCATGTAGCAGCCCTCATACTCTTGAGCGGCTGTCGGGGAAATCAAAGTCAACAAAGTAAATGCACCAGAGATCGCGTACTTTGTCCAATTCATTGCTATATCCTCAAAATACGAGGCAAGCAGCGTCGTCGTCTGGTTTATCTATTGTCTGGGGGATTGGGCGAGATGACAAGGAAGAGGCGATCGCAGTGGGCTGGGGCAAGTGCGATAGCTAGCTCAACAAATTTCAAGTAACAGAAGAAAACTCAAGTGTTCAGAGGTCGTATGCCTAAAATTGGAGAAATCAGAGAAGACTTGTACCACCTGCTGTCTGGACGCAATTGCTTCTTGCTGGGGACAGAATTTGCACGAAAAAACCCCTTGCTTGTCAGGAAACTCGTGTATTGGGCAAACCAGCGCCTAAAGACTCAAATTCCAGACAGCCGGATACGGAGCGAATGGGCTGAAGCGCAGGTTGCGATGTGCTTAAAGGATTTGGTTGTCAACCCTGCAACGAACTTCAATTGGCACATCGAGGAGAAACTGGAGGAATGGGGTAACAAACTGTCTCCCCAGGAAAGGTTGGCCATAAAACCATTGCTTCGAGTCTGTTTTCCAAACCTGCCCAATAGTTTGTTGCACCAGAAAGATTTTTCGGGATGGCAGCTCAAGAAGACTTGGTATGTGGAGGGGCGAGAAGACGGCGAGTACAGTATTTTAAACGAGGACGTATTGGACTTGCTTGCCTACGCTGGGCAAGACATTGGGATTGTTACGCGGAACTCCTACGACTGTAGGGTCTTAAACGCGGACACAATGCTGATCGTTGATGTTGATATTCAAGACCCTAACGCTCTCCCCGATGACCCGTATTGGCGTGCGTCCTGCAAGAGCGAAAAACAGGCGATCGCTGCGCTAGAAGGATTTGTGTCCAAAAATCCCGATTGGAATTTTCGAGCATACAAGACTTTTGGCGGACTGCGTTATGTCGAGACGACTCGCGAACACGATCCGTGTAGCCAGGAAGTTCGGCAACTGATGAGGGAGTTGTTGTCCGACCCGCTGTACGTCAATCTGTGTCAATTCCAGGCAACATTCAGAGCGCGTCTCAGCCCAAAACCCTGGCGCTCTGAATGTAACTATGAGGCGACTTGTAAGTTTTTTGGCTCGTTTGGCTCGGAGAAGGTGGATGCCAAATTGGACTAGCGGGCGCATTGGAACAGAAACCTACGGTTATGGAAAATTTATCGCCTGAAAGCTTTATATAAAGAGGCTTTCGGAGATCGACCTTTTTGAAGCTATTCAACGCTAGAATCAGCATCCT
>Ga0207422_1003800_pt1 | contig 14009 bp, 13 predicted proteins | sample MarCyaLeptolynsp_FD_187757 | JGI IMG/M metagenome (GOLD analysis project Ga0207422, IMG submission 187757) | Marine cyanobacterial communities from Panama - species 1 Leptolyngbya sp. (SPAdes) | ecosystem: Environmental > Aquatic > Marine > Unclassified | place: Panama: Panama City | collected...
TTATATTGGCGGGATTATTACAAATGGGAGCAGGTTTATTGCGATTAGGAAAGCTCATGGATCTCCAGTATTGTACCTTCAGAGTTTAAGTATACCAACAAACCAAATGACATTAATTGGTTATGCTGCGGATGGCTTTCCAATTTATTATAAATATGCCTATACCGATGCTAGCAATAGTTCTTCGGCGGTAATTGAGATGACATCAAGTTATCAATTAAAGGCTGGAAATCGTCCAGGAGATGGGGTTACTGCTCCTTGTGATGTATACAATGGAGTATATTCTAATGACTACGAATATGTAAGTGGATTAGGGGACTTGGATCAGGCTAATGGTAGAACAGGTGTTACACCAGAATATCCTTCCGGAATCTATTATTATGTGATTACTGAAGATTTTCCAAGTATTCCTAGATATTTCAGAGGCACACCTTCCTCTGATTTTGAAATATGAGAATCATAATTTTATTATGCTTTTTACTGTCTTCATTTTGTAGTTCTGCTCACGATAGCAACAGAGCATATTTTAGATTAGCTCAAAAAGGAGATACCATCTTTATCGATGCAAATTTTCCTTGGACATTAAGAGATGCATTGATATTATACCAGCCCGCTTTAGAAAATGCTAATAGTACCGAGGATTTCTTTGAGGCATTGAATTCTTATGTAGAAGAGAATTTAATTTTAATTGATCAGACGGGTAAAAAACTCCATTATAACGGTTTGAATGAAATACATTCGGAAGGACATTCGCATCAAGTAAGTTATCAAATAAAGTTTAAAGGAGGTAATCTTTCTCAATTCCAAAATACACTGATGTTCAATCTAAATAAGGATCAAGTCAATTTGCATAATTATCAGATTAACAATATGAAAGGCGAGCTAAATACAGATTTGAATAATCCAATACAAAGTATAGAACAATCATCCCACTCTAAAATCTGGTGGTTGATTATATTGTTGATTCCTTTAGTTTATACTATATTTAGAATGCGTTTGAAATAAGATTTGAAGGGATACGTTAGGTTCTAAAATCAATTGATATGAAATTCAATAAAACCAAAGTTGTAATAACAACAACCCTTTTTATTTTACTTATTCCTTTTGTTGCCATGCAATTCACTAAAGAAGTGGATTGGTCATTTTTTGATTTTTTAATTGGCGGAATTCTACTTTTTGGAGCAGGTATGTTGATTACCTTGGTAATTCAAAAGGTGAAGAGTTCAAGAAGTCGATTAATTATCAGTGCACTAATTCTGATTGTATTAATGTTAATTTGGGCAGAATTGGCTGTAGGAATATTTGGTACTCCATTGGCAGGAAGTTAAAATAAAAGATGATTAATAACATTACGGTTAGCGAGACCATAGTAATCAAAACATCTCCTAGTGAATTGTGGGATTTTACTCAGGATTTTACCAAAAGAACTTCATGGGATACTGGAATTAGAAAGGTTGAGGTACTCCAAAAGAGGCCTTTTAAAAGAATAAGGATCAATTCTTTGGGGATGTGGGCAATTTTAACTTACAAGCTTTGCAGAAAACCATTTAAGACCTCCCTTAAATTAGAAGAAACAAAATCACTATTCATTGTTGGCGGCGGCGGATCATGGCGATATAAAGATTTAGGAAATCAAACTGAGTGGACGCAGACCAACACATTGGTGCTAAAGAATCGTCTCTTATACATTACGCTTGCTAAGGTGTTTAAAGGTCTTTTAAAGTACAATACCAAGAAATCCATGGCAAGAGTTAAAAACCTAATAGAGAAGAAGTAGAATCCATGCAAAGTGTATTAGTTCTTGGTGGTACCAATTTTATTGGTAGAAACTTGGTAGAACGATTAATTGAACTGGGCAATTATGAAATATGCCTTTTCAATCTAGGAGAAAGCAATTCGAAGCTATTTCCTTCCTTGAAAAAATTAACTGGCGATAGATATACCTCAGATTTAGATCAAATATTTCAAGAACCATGGGATTATATCATTGATGTTTCTTGTTACTATCCTAAAAGTTTAGAGAGAATAATTGCCGGATTAAAAAGCAAGCCTAAGAAGTATATTTTCATTTCTACCTGCTCGGTATATGATAATGAACAATTTCAAGGAGCGTTGAGGGATGAATCTGCAGGGACTCTTTCCTGCACTGACCTTCAGAAAGAAGATACTTCTCCGGATACCTATGGTAATCGAAAGGTAGAATGCGAAAACCTAATAATGCAATCCGATTTAGATTATATCCTATTAAGGCCAGCTTTGGTTTATGGACAATATGATCCTACAGATCGGTTTTATTATTGGTTGCATCAAATAAAAACACAAAACCAATTGTTGCTTCCAGAAAAGGGAGAGAGGCTATTTTCTGTTACCTATGTTCATGATTTGGTTGAAGCAATTGTTAAATCCATTAAATCTTCTATCTCAAGATCAATTTATAACATTACCTCTACACCTCAATGTTCCATTAAACAAATAGTCGAACAAACTTCCATCATCCTAAACAAGTCTCCAAAACTGTTAAATGCTCCTGGTGAATTTTTAGAAAAAATGAATATCAAAGAATGGATGGATATGCCGCTATGGATATCAAACGATTATTTCACCTATGATAATACCAAAATAAGAAGTGAATTAAATTTCACTCCTATAGCATTTAAGGAATCTCTTCGGCAAACTATCAATTATTATGAAAGCTTGAATTGGCCTATTCCGAAGTTTGGTATAACAGAAGAAAAGAGAAAGAACTTAGTGGATTGCATTATGAAATTAGTAGGATTGAGTAATAGGCTAAATTAAACTTATCTCGATATTAATGTGTAGTTAATTGTTGATTACTCGACGCAGAAATAACTATTTTTACATTCAGTTCAAAGATAATAAGTCCCTGATTATGTTAAGATTAATTTGCAGTTTAATACTTGTAGTTCTAACCTTGTTAACAACTAATGCTCAAGTAAGAGAGGTAATGGGTATTTCAAGAATAGCATCTAATCCTGGATACATTTATAAAATTGATCAAGATTCTCTAATGGCAGAAAAAGAATATGTGTTTGAGTTAATTCCCGGACAAGATCCATCAGATTGTGCAATTCTTGAATCAAGTGATGGAATGCTTTACGGTTCAACCAATAGAGGTGGTGAGTTTGATAATGGTATTATTTATCAATATAATCCTAATACAAATGAATTATTGAAATTACATTCATTAAAGGATTCAACTACGGGTAGGTGGGTTAAAGGACTGGTTGAGATAGGAAAAGATACTTTATATGGAATTACTCAATTTGGTGGAATGCACAATCTTGGATTATTATTCCGATACCACCTTTCAAAAAACTCATTTGAAGTCATTCAAGAGTTTGATAGTAGTTATTATTCACGACCATCAAGTAATCTCCTCCAGGTTAAAAACAAAATTTATTGGCATAGTGGATTATTAGGTTATTCTTCATTGTTCTCTATCGATCTAAAAACTGACTTAATTACACAAGAAATTAATTCGGATAGTATAGGCTTTGTTGGTGGTATGACAACTTTTAGAGATTCTTTAATTGTTGGTTACTTGGGCACAATGAATGACAATAGTGTGTTTATTTATAATAGTATAACCAATGATTTGCAAGAAAAAAGAAAGTTTTCATCTACTACCGCTAGAAATCCAACTGGTGAACCAACAATTGTAAATGATAAACTATATGGAGTTACATATCGAGGAGGTCAATATAATATAGGTACAATATTCGAATATGATGCAACATTAGATTCGATTTCCGTTTTACATTCATTTAAAGGCACTGGTTTAAATAGATATGGATTAGTAGCTGTAAATGATGTTTTATATGGTAGGACTCCAAATGGAGGTATAGATGGTCATGGTGTCCTATATGAGTTTGATTTAAAGAATTCGCAATACACTATTAGAAGTATCTCACCTATTTTAAATACACTAGGCGCTAATGCCATCGGTAGACCAACATTGTTAAAGAATGGAAATATAGTAGGTTTATATACAAGTCATGATGGAGGCATATATTTTTTTAATCCTAAAACCTTAGTAAGGGAACTTTTAGTTCAATTTAATTATCCAAAGGAGATTTATAGTCTAAGGGGAAAATTATTAGGTGCATTTAATCACAAAACCTATGGAGTAGGTCAGGACCCACACAAATTTGAGGATGTTTTTTACGAATATGATCCTGTATTAAAGAAATATAAAACACTTTTTTCCTTTAATGATTATAGAATGCTAAATCCTTTAGGAGAATTAGTTGAATCTGATGAAAAGATTTATGGAGTAACAAGTTCCGGTGGTCAAGGTAGATATAGAGGTTCGATCTATTCTTATGATATAAAACGTGACTCTGTAGAGATATTGCATAATTTCAATTTAAATTGGGGCCTAGAGGCAGGATTAATTAAAGGGAAAGATGGAAAGTTTTATGGTACTACTTCGAAGGGCGGAAAAAGTGGAAATTTTGGAGATGGTACAATTTATAGCTATGATCCAATTAATAAAAAATATAAAGTTTTATACGTATTTCCTTTTGATGGAAGTTTCGGTAAAAACCCAGAATGCTTATTAGCTGAAGATTCAGTTGGTATTTTCTGGGGTTTTTCAGATAAAGGGGTATTTAGATTTAATTCACATACTTCTGTTATGGAGAATATTCATGATTTTAGAAACTCAACAGGAGAAGACCCCTACAAGTCATTAGTAATTCAAAATGATAATGTCTATGGATTAAACAGAGATGGGGGACCTTCTTTTGGAAAAGGAACTTTCTTTAAAATCAACACAAATACCTTAAATTATACCAATATTCATGTTTTTGGGAATCAAGACTCACTCTTTGGTCAACCTTCAGAGGAGTTGTTAGAGTTAGATAATGGTAAAATTATAACTCCGATAGCAGCTAGCACAAATCATGGAACCGTATTGTTTGTCTATGATACTAGTATTAACAAAGTTTCTAAACAACTTATTCCAGAGATTGATGATTTAAATCTATCCCAAAGAAGTTTAAGCATAATTGAGTATTGCAATACCGCTAAATTTGATTTACTATTCGATTCAATTTCTTTATGCAATGCTGATACTTTAAGTATTAATTTGATAAACAAAGAGTTGTATGATGCTGAATACTGGTATATTTTTAAAGATAGTTCAGGTTTCATAGATTCTTCTAAAGTTGGTGTTTTTAATTTTGTTCCTGAAACTACCGGTTATTATTATGTAAGCAGTGGAGGAGGTTGTGCTAGAAGACATAACTTGGATAGTCTGTTTATTCAAATAAATGCAAGTTATTCAATCTTTGATAGTGTTAGTGTTTGTGCAGGAGGAGATTATAAGATGCCAGATGATTCAACAATATTAAATATCCAGTCAGACCTTGACTATACAAGTTATTTTATAGCTAATAATGGATGCGATTCTTTAATTCATACCTTTTTAGAAGTGATTTCACCTAATATTATACAAGATTCTGTCAATGTATGTAAGGGCGATAGTTATAAGATGCCAGATGGTTCAATATTTCAAAATATAGACTCCAGTTTTTCTTACTTAAACAAATTAAAAACCTTTAACAATTGTGATAGTTTAGTAAACACATTTGTACATGTTTTTCAACTAGATAATAGAATCGAAGTATTGGATTCAATATTTGTCAGCGTAGATTCGATTGCTAGTTACCAGTGGCTTGATTGTAATGCTGATTATGCACCTTTAATTGGAGATACATTACAACAATTTAAACCCTTAAAGAGTGGTTCCTATGCTGTTCAGCTAAGATACTTGCATTGCATAGATACCTCGCATTGCGAGATTAGTTCAATAGGATTAAATGAGTTTATTGATAATTCGGGATGGAATATATATCCTAATCCGAATTCTGGAGTTCTTTGGATCGATGGATTAGGTTATAGAGGCAAATTATTAATTAAAGTACTTGATTTAAAAGGAAGGATAATAAATGAGTCCTCTATTTATTATACTTCTAGAGTTCAAATAAATACTACCGGGTTTGAAAAAGGTATTTATGTTATTGAAATTCAAGATAAATTTCGCACCTCACTTATAAAGGTCATTATGCATTAATCTTCAGCAAGAGTGATTTTTTAATATAATAAATCTAATTTAGATTAGATAGGATTTATCTTAATTTCTTTAAATGTTCGTTTCTTTCAAAAAGTAGTCAATTGACACACTTCTAATTACTTTTGCGGCGTGAAAAGTCAATTTTTAGATAAGGTTCAAATTAAAAACAAGAAAGCAAGCTTTGAATATGAGTTGTTGGATAAGTATGAAGCTGGTATTCAGTTGTCTGGCACTGAAATTAAGTCTATTAGATTAGGTAAAGCAAGCATTAAGGAAAGTTATTGCGCCTTTAAAAAGAATGAACTATTTATTTACAATATGGACATAAGCCCTTACGAGAATGCTGGCTTTGTTGCCCATGAGTCTAAGAGGTCGAGGAAGTTGCTTTTACACCGAACGGAATTGGATAAACTCAACAAAAAGAAAAAAGATGTTGGTTTAACCATAGTACCGACATTGCTCTTCATTAACGATAAAGGTTATGCCAAGGTAAATATTGCTTTAGCCAAAGGAAAAAAGATGCACGACAAACGGGAAAACCTAAAGCAAAAAGATGCCAAAAGACAAATTGATCGGGCAATGAAACAATAAGCCAAAAAAAGCGTTTAACTGCCGTTTATCGCATTAAAAAACTTTTCATACAACAATTCATTCTGATACAATAATCCGTGATACATTTGCGCCGAAATTTTATAAAATGAAGAAAACAATATCCTTAATTGCCTTAATTGGAGTGTTCTACACAGTATTTGGTCAGGAAAAGTATACCATTAGCGGTTATGTTAAATCTGCCAATTCTGGAGAGGAAATGATTGGAGCCAATGTGATAATAAGGAGTATTAATGCAGGAGTGAGTACAAATGTTTATGGGTTTTATTCTTTGACCCTGGAGAAAGGTACTTATGATGTTAGCTTTTCCTACATCGGATTCAAAGATATTGTCAAAACCATTGAGTTAAATGGTAATGTGAAGTTGGATATAGAGTTGGAGGAAAGTGTGAATGAATTGGATGTGGTTGAGATAAGCGGTGATGGAGCGGAGAAGAACATCAGTAGCATTGAAATGAGTGTTAATAAAATAGACTCTAGAACCATAAAAAAGATTCCTGCATTTCTTGGAGAACCAGATGTTATAAGAAGTGTATTGTTATTGCCAGGTGTCACAACAGTTGGTGAAGGCAGTACTGGATTCAATGTTAGAGGAGGAGGTATAGATCAAAACTTGGTGTTATTGGATGAAGCTCCCGTATATAATTCTTCCCATTTATTTGGATTCTTTTCTGTATTTAATCCGGATGCAGTAAAGAATGTGAAATTGATAAAAGGCGGAATTGCCCCAAATTATGGAGGTCGATTGTCCTCTATATTGGATGTAAGGATGAAAGAGGGAAACAAGAAGAAGTTTACTGGAGAAGGAGGACTTGGATTGATTTTTAGCCGATTATCCTTAGAAGGCCCGATAAAAAAGGATAAAGCTTCATTTATTGTTGCAGGAAGAAGATCTTATGCAGATATACTGGCGAGACCTTTCTTAAGGAATGACTTAAAAGATAGTAAGTTCTATTTCTACGACTTAACCGCCAAGGTCAATTATCAAATTAATGAGAAAAATAAATTATTTCTATCCGGTTATTTTGGGAGAGATGTCTTCGGTTCTGGATTTATTTTCGATTGGGGGAATGCAACAGCTACAGTTAGATGGAATCACATCTTCAATGATCGATTATTCATGAACCTTACTGGATATTATAGTGATTACGATTATGCATTTGGTGTGGAAGAAGAAGCAAGTGAAGATGAATTTGAATGGAAATCAAGTATTGTAAGTTATAGTTTTAAGCCAGATCTAGCTTATTATATTGATAACAACAACACATTGAGATTTGGAGGCCAAAGTATATATTATAATTTCAAGCCTGCTGAAGCATTTTCAGTGAGCAGAGGCCAAAGAATTGATATAAACTTGGATGAGAAATTTGCAATGGAAAATGCAATATATATTCAAAATGAGCAAAAGATCGGAGCGCGAACAAAAATGCTTTATGGATTCCGTTGGTCTCAATTTTCCTATTTGGGCAAAGGCGTAAAGCAAACTTATGGGGATACAACTGCAGGAATTAGAAAGCCCTTAATTGGAGAAGAAAATTTTGACAATTGGGAAAGTATTGCTTCTTACAACAATTTTGAGCCGAGATTCTCAATTCAATATGAATTAAATGAGTTTAGTTCTTTAAAAGCAAGTTACAATAGAATGTCACAGTACTTGCATCTCATCTCTAATACCATTGCATCTACACCGATTGATCTTTGGTTGCCAACCACAAATAACATTAAACCACAGATTGCCGATCAGATTGCAGTAGGGTATTTTAGGAATTTTAAAAACAACACCTATGAAGCTTCTGCTGAAGTATTTGCAAAAGATTTTCAGAATCAGATTGACTATATCGACAATGCGGACATATTCTTCAATGAAGAGCTAGAAGGAGATTTATTGAGTGGAGATGGAAGGGCTTATGGTTTGGAGCTATATGTGAAAAGAAATAGCGGAAGAATAACTGGATGGGTAAGTTATACATTATCACGTTCAGAGAGAAAGGTAGATGGCATAAGCAATGGAGAATGGTATCCTAATCGATTTGATAGAACACATAATTTAAGTGTAGTAAGCTCCTATGAGTTTAATGATAAATGGAGTTTCTCAGCCAATTTTATCTATTCGAGTGGAACACCTGGAACATTCCCAACTAACCGTTATGAAATACAAGGAGTAATTCTTCCCCATAATGTTAATGGAACAAGAAATAACTTCAGAATACCTGACTATCATCGATTGGATTTAGCTGCAACATTAACCCCTAGAACCAATGAAGGAAGAAGGTGGAAGTCCGAATGGGTATTCTCTGTTTATAATATATACAATCGAAGAAATGCATTTGCATTATTCTTCGAACAAAATGAAGACAATTTGTCCCAAACCGAGGCAATTCGATATTCCGTTATCGGGAATTTCGTACCAGCTGTTTCTTATAATTTTAAATTTTAAGTAATGCTTAAAGTAAGACATAAATACATATTGATTATTAGCGTAATAGCATTGTTGAATTATTCCTGCGAAGATCCAATAGATGTGGACTTAGAAGAAGGTAGGAGCCAGTTGGTTGTAGATGCATTTCTAAACAGCGATACGACTGAACAAAAAATAAGATTGACCAGGTCTGCAGAATTCTTTTTGAATGCACCTGCACCCATAGTAACAAATGCGGATGTAAAGGTAATTGGACCGAATGGTATTCAATATTCTTTTAATTCCGATAATCAAGGCAATTTTGTTTACAGGCCTAGTACTAATGGTCAGTTGGACAGTATCGGTTTTAATTATCGATTATTATTGACTTATGATGGTCAGGTTTATACTGCCACATCTAAGCTTAATCCTGTTCCTAAAGTTGATAGCATGACATTTGCTTTTGAGGAGGCTGAATTGGGCGCAGATGAAGGATATTACACACAATTCCATTCAACGGACTTTCCAGATAGAAAAGATTATTATTGGATCAAAGCATTTCGAAATTTGGGCCCATTATTCCCAAATAACCCTGAATTTTTAAATCTATCTGAAGATGGTTCATTTGGCAGTGAGTTTACTGATGGTGAGCCATTTATATTTCCAATTCGAGCGGCGATAACAGATTTTGATGAACCATTTATTCCAGGTGAAGTCTCATCCGTCGAATTGTGGAGCTTGAATCAAGATGTTTATAGCTTTTTGCAACAAATGTCAATTCAGGCCAACAATGATGGATTATTTTCAATACCAGCAGCCAATATCCGATCCAATATATTAGATGCAAATGGCCAGAGTCAAGAAGAAGTATTGGGTGTATTTTCAGTATCTTCGGTATCTAGAAACAGTATCCAAATTTTACCATAAAATGAAAAAATCTCTATTAAGTTCTTTAGTTGCGATCGTTGTTTTAATTTCTTGCTCACCGCAAAAGAATGCCACAGCGGTAAAGGAAACTAAGCAACAAGCAAAAGCTAAGATTAAAAGCATCCAGACAGGATCACCGGATGAGCAAGCCGTATTGTGGCAACAAACTTCTGCAGAATATACAGCACTTTGTCACCAAGCTTTTAATGCAGCAAAAACCGAGTTGAGTTATACTTTAGATTTTAGAACATTAGAGAAACCACCAATCATCATTATGGATTTGGATGAAACGGTATTAGACAATTCTCCATATAATGGTTATTTATCCTTAAATGGGAAAGAATTTACAGAAGATAGTTGGAAAGATTGGACACAATTGGCACAAGCCAAGGCGGTTCCTGGCGCTTTAGAATTTATAAAATTTGCGAGTTCCTCTAATGTGCCTATTTACTACATTAGCAATAGAAGCCATGAAGATCTTCAGGTAACTATCCGGAATATGAATGACATAGGAATTCCTGTAAGTGAAGATAGGGTATTTTTAAAGCAAGAAGGATATTCCAAATCGAGCTTTAGAGATGGCTTAAGAAACCAATATGAAATCATCTTACTCATCGGAGATAATTTGGCAGATTTTGAAGAAGTTTTTGAAAGACAATTATCCATTTCTGAAAGAAAGGGTATTGCAGATGGAATGAAAGAAAGTTTCGGAAGGAAATTTATTGTACTTCCTAACATATTATATGGCGATTGGCAAAAAACCTTAGAGAATGGTGATCCTACCATGATTTATCAAGAAGATAGGGAAGGGGCCAGTAGGTACATTCAATCTTTTGAGAGAATTACAACCAACTAATTGGTTTTGTATTGAAAAAGAGGACTTTAGTTTTAGGTGCATCAACAAATCCCGATAGATATTCTTATAGGGCTGTAATAGCCTTAAATTCCAAAGGTCATGAGGTAATTCCTATGGGCATTAAAAAGGGGGAGATCATTGGCATTCCAATTTTAAATGAAAAAGAACCAATTGAAGGTGTAGATACTATCAGCCTTTATCTAGGCCCTCAGAATCAAAAGGATTATGAAGATTACATTGTTTCCCTTTCGCCAAATCGGGTGATTTTCAATCCTGGCACAATTAATTATCCTTTTATAGAAAGCCTAGAATCAAAGGGCATAGAAGTATTGGATGCTTGTACTTTGGTAATGCTTTCTGTAGGCAGTTATTAATTAATAATTGATCTATACCGTTTTAATCTTATTCGCTTTTGATTATCTTTAAGAGCTTGCTGTAATTAATCTATGGACACAATTAATCAATTTGAAAATAAGATCAATGAATTTAATGAGCACTTAATTGCATTAAAGCGCATATATAAGTCTCAGATTGGATTGATTAATAGCTTGAAAGAACAATCTAAAAATTGCATGAACCAGATGTCATCTTTTGAAGATGTAGGCTTAGGTTCTTCTCAAGACACAAGCTTGGATAAAGAAATCAAAACGCTAAGTAATGGCATTGAGACCTTTAATTCTGAAATTGGTTATAGCAATATTGAGTTTGATGCTATCATTGAGAAAATGATAAGCTGCTTAAATATTGCCATAGATAATTATTCAGCGGAAAAAGGCCAGATGACTAAAATGTTGGAGGTTAGAAAGCAAATGCTTTACTTGGATGCATTAATTCAGAAAGTTAAGCTTAAGATATCCAGTTTATTGCTAATGAATAACGCTTTACTCGCCTTATCTCCTGAAATCATCAAACTGAAAGATGAGTATAGAAGTAACCTCATCAGCATCAATACATCAATGCTTTCTGCTGATGAGGAATGTCGTAAAATTATCGTGAAGATAGAAGGATTGAGTTGAGTAAGTATTCTATCTCAACTGCTTAAATGTCTCAGGAGCATTGAAATCTTTAGCACCGCTTCCTTTTCTAATGATCTCTATACTTACAATATGGTCGCCTTGTTGGATAAGATTAACGATGTCTTGACCTTCAACCACATAGCCAAAAACAGAATGTTTCCCGTTTAACCAGGCTGTTTCTTTATGTGTAATAAAGAATTGACTACCATTGGTTCCTGGCCCTGCATTAGCCATAGAAAGTGTTCCTGCTCTAAAGTGCTTTAAACTCGGATGAAACTCATCTTTAAAGGAATAACCAGGTCCACCGCTTCCTGAAGCTGTAGGGTCACCACCTTGAATCATGAAATCCGCAATTACTCTGTGAAATACTATGCCATTGTAATACGGTTCACCAAGCGCTTTGGCTTTGTTCTCGATTTGTCCTTCTGCCAATCCAACAAAGTTGGCAACAGTTAATGGAGTCTTTTCATATTCTAACTGCAATAGAATGTCTCCTTTATTGGTTTTCATTTTAGCATATAAACCATCTTCTAAGTGTTTGTAAGGGCCTCCACAAGATGCGAGTAGAACGATCAATGCTAGAGATAAAATAGTTAGTGTTTTGTTTTTCATGATTAATTGTAATAAGGATTAATAAATTTTGGTAATTAGCCTCAAACGATGGCTGTAGTCATTTATTTCATTGTTAAAAATGCCCTGATGGTCCAAGCGGTCAATTCTGACCTTACCAGAGGCGTGAATTATTTTATTGTTTTCTAAAATCATCCCAACATGGGTAATTTGACCTTCATCATTATCAAAAAAGGCCAAATCACCTTCTTCGGCCTCTTCAATGAAAGACAAGGTTTGTCCCAATTTGGCTTGCTGAGATGCATCTCTTGGTAATCTAATTCCATTCAGTTTGTATAGAATCTGAACGAATCCAGAACAATCTATTCCAAAAGGTGATCTTCCTCCCCATTGGTAAGGAGCATTTAATAACATCAAAGCATGCTCTTTAAGATTCTCTTTCGCATGTTTGGAGTCCATGGATAAATGACTTCCATCATAAGTCCAACTTTGGTCCTGAATTTTGATGTTATTGTTCTCATAATAAGGCAGGTTGCTGCCTAAGAGAATGGTCATCATTTCTCCACTTTTCGCATTGGTCAAGACTTCGGCCAAGTCAGAAACAACAAGAGGTTTGCTTTTAGACAATTCGTCGAATTCTCTTTGCCCAATAAACTTGAATTGGTTTTGATCTATCCAACATTCATAATCATCATACGCACATTTAATGCGGTACCAACTCCGTTTTTTCTCATAAACTTTGATGGTTTCGCCTAAAAGCAATTGGGTAACCTGTTCGCTTTTGTCTGATGCTTCAGAACGACAAGGCACAACGCTCAAATGACAAATACCGTATTTCATATGCTTTTAAAGGTATTGCTTACCTAAACGTTCTCAATAACAAATGCCGATGCACCACCACCACCATTACAAATGGCCGCTCCACCATATTTGCCATTATTCTGTTTGAGAACATGTACTAGAGTAACAAGGATTCTTGAACCAGAACTTCCCAATGGATGCCCCAAGGATACTGCACCACCATTTATATTCACTTTAGCAGGATCTAATCCAAGTTCTTTGGTATTGGCTATTCCAACAACAGAGAATGCTTCATTTAATTCTACTGCATCTAAATCAGCCATGCTTAAACCAGCTTTATCTATTGCCTTTGGAAGAGCTTTAGCAGGTGAGGTAGTGAACCATTCTGAAGCTTGTGCTGCATCTGCAAAGGAAACAACTTTTGCAAGTGGCTTAAGTCCAAGTTCTTCCATCTTTTCTTTGCTCATCAGGACAAGTGCAGAAGCTCCATCATTAATGGTTGAAGCATTGGCTGCTGTAACTGAACCTTCTTTATCGAATACTGGTCTGAGATTAGGTATCTTTTCAAAAATTACATTCTTGTACTCTTCGTCTTCATTGAAAAGGATAGGATCTCCTTTTCTCTGAGGAATCTCTACTGGAACAATTTCATCATTGAATTTTCCGTCAGCCCATGCTTTAGCAGATCTTTGGTAAGATTCAATAGCAAATTCATCTTGCTCTTCTCTGCTAATA
>Ga0207422_1003805_pt1 | contig 13990 bp, 12 predicted proteins | sample MarCyaLeptolynsp_FD_187757 | JGI IMG/M metagenome (GOLD analysis project Ga0207422, IMG submission 187757) | Marine cyanobacterial communities from Panama - species 1 Leptolyngbya sp. (SPAdes) | ecosystem: Environmental > Aquatic > Marine > Unclassified | place: Panama: Panama City | collected...
GGCTTGACATGGAAGCCGTCAGCCGGGACCGGTCCGGCTTTGAAGACAGACTTCGGTCTGCGCTGGTTTTTTCGCAGGCCGGTCTGGATCTGAACACCGCTCTCTCCGGTTTCACGGTCCATGCGCGCCGGCCACAGCAAATTCTGGACAGCGTCGAAGCCGCGCGATCCGCCCTTGCAGAGGACAGCACGGCTCTTGACCCGGTGTTCGGCGCAGCGGTCATAGACTATGCTGTGCGCCTCAACAGTCCGGACCCGGCCAGCGATCTCGAGATCAGATCCGGATACGCCCCACTCTTGCCCGGGCCGGGGGTCGAGATCGAAAATCATCTCGTGGATGCGCGTGTCCAGCCGCCCTTGTCCTTCACTGAGCCCGGACAACTCGAAGCGCCAGCGGTACTTGACGGGTCACGCCTGTCGACTTTCCTGCATTTCGTCTATCAGGGAATGCTCCACATTCTGGAGGGGCTGGATCATGTTCTGCTGGTCATTGCGCTCGCGCTCGGCGTCGGTGCAACGCGCAAACTGATCTATCTGGTGACCGCCTTCACACTCGGCCACTCCGTCACGCTGATCGCGACTTTTCTGGGCGCAACGCCGGCCTGGCCCTGGTTCATTCCGGCCGTAGAGGCGGCGATTGCAGCGTCTGTTCTATACGCCGCCGTCGCCGCGATGGTTAGAAAATCCGGTTCCGTCCTGGTGTTTGCCGGAATCGGCCTGCTCCACGGTCTCGGCTTTTCCTTTGTCCTCGGCGATATCCTGGGGCGGGACGCACCGGATCTTGTCCCGGCGCTGCTTGCGTTCAATATCGGCATCGAGGTCGGGCAATTGCTGATCCTCGTGGTGACCCTCTCAATCGTGTTCTGCCTCGAGAAGCTGGCGACGGCCGCCCTGCGGCCTGCACGGTACGGGACCCTTGCCGCCATCGCGATCCTGTCGTCCTGGTGGGTCGCGGAACGACTTGGTGGAGTCGTCTCAGCCGTCTGAGAAATCACGCGTGGTCGCGGCCTCGTTCAGACTGGCGGTTCGGTCCAGACCTATCAAACGGGACAAAGCTGTGCGCATTGCCTTGTCGGGCGCCATACCTGACATGGAATTGCCGCCTGATTGATCTGCCTCAAGGTCGGCAACGCGGCGAGGCGGCACCTTGTGCTTCTAAAAAGGAGGCATGAATGAGCCACGTTCCGCACGAACTGCACGAAGAATTCCCTGAAGCCGCAGACGCCATCCACGCGCTGAAAACCAATGACGCCCACTTTTCTCGCCTGGCGGACGAGTATCACACCATCAATCGCGAAGTGCATCGCATTGAAACAAATGTGGAGCCTGCTGCAGATGACGTACTGGAAGACCTCAAGAAAAAGCGTCTTCACCTGAAAGACCAGATAGCCGCGATGTTGACGGCTGCGGCAAACACCGCGACCTGAGCCCCTCCTTTTCAGGCCGGTGTGAGTGCCCGCGCCGTCCCCGTCCGACGGTGCGGGCCGCCCTTCCCGGGCGGATTGAGATGTTGTCAATTTTGCTCCCGACGACATTCCTGATACCGCAGCCAATTGTGCAAGGCGGCAGAAGACGGAATTCGAATTTCTACTGAAGCTGGATGGCCAAGTTGTTTCGCTAGTTACATACCGTTGCGGCATCTATTCAAGTAGCCTGCGCAAATGATTTGGAGAAACTCCATAAGGGCCAGACCTTCGAGCATCCTGGAAACAACAGAAATTTCCAGCATCGAGGTCGACGCCGCTGAGGTTCGGTTCGGCTTCGGCCTGGATGCGCGCCTTGCCGACACGTTCCCGAACACTGACTTGACCCGCCCGGGATTGCTCTTCCGATCGATGCAACAACCGGCTGCGCTACCCTCAAATGCCAGGCGCGTAAACCTTTGCGATGATTCCCAGCGCTGGCCGTCCGCGCGCTTTCTCACCCAGCTATTGCATTTGTTGCCTGCACTTGTGCGCGGTGTCAGCCATGGAAAATGACATGGTGGGGGTCACGGTGCACACATCCTTTGAAACCGAAGACACCGTAGAAGACCGGGTTGCCCGGTTCACATTCTTTTTTGTGATTGAAGTCGACGACTTCAGCATCGCGTTGCCGATTACGATCGAGAACCCGGACCCTGATCAGCTGGAAACCGTCAGGCAAACCGCAATCCAGAATTTTCGATCGCTCTTGCACCGGATTGCCGATGCCCCTGTTGTCACCGGCGTGACGACGCTTCAGAAAGCACAGGATGTCAGCCTCGGTCTTTGAACGCGTTGCCAGGTGTCAGCACCGTGGAAGACACGAGGCGAGGCCAATACGCAATTTGCGCAATCATTGTCTTGTTGAAGGGCGAGGTCGGGAATGATGCCCAGGCATTGGAGCAAGGTTGGCTCTTCCACCAGAACGAACCCAAACCCTCTGCACTGCGCCAAAAAAATGGCGCCAGGACTTTGTTGAAAGCCCGGCGCCAGTCTGGGGAGGAACGACCCTCATCGTTCGAGTAAAATGTGGGATTTTCGGGCTGAACTTACAAGGAAATAAAGTGTGAGATAAGTGTGAGGAAAGACCTCTCTTCTTCTGCTTTCATTAGAAAATACAGAAACTTAGTCGAGACCTTGACGAAGCGGAATGAGTGCTATTTGCTCTGGAAGATCTTCAATTCCGGGGCGATTCATGGCCAGACTCTTCCTGATTTTCACAAGTTTCCTTCTGCTCGTTCCGGGTCTCGGACGGGCCGCCGACTATTGCGTGGACGTCAACTCGAAAAAGGGCTGGCAGGGTATCACCATACCCAATGGTCAGATCACGCGCGTGAGTTTTTCGGGGGGCTGGAGCGTGATCAACGGGATCTATAAGCCTGTCGGGCCACGCGGCTATTCAGGCAAGGATGCCAAGAGCCTCGGCCCGTTTTACGGCTACAAGTTCGACCAGTCCTACGCCTTCGGGGAAATGCTCGTGAGGGACCAGGCCGGAAGAATCGTCCCCTTTGCCGAATTCAGTGCCCTGGCGGTCAATACACGCAACCCGGCCGGCAACTATGCCTTCCGGATCAACGATCTCGACAAGGCCCTGTGGGACAATGCCGGGGTTATCAAGGTCTGCATATCCATGCGCTGAGGCGTGTTTCAGGAGAAAACGGCGACATGAGCCAAAAAACAGCACTTGTCACCGGTGCCGCGCGCGGCATCGGCCTGGCGACTTCGAAACTGATGATCGAGCGCGGATGGCAGGTCGCCATGCTGGACCGGGACGGCGAAGAACTTGCGAAGGTGACAGCAGACATCACGCATGCCGTACCCTTTTTCTGCGATGTGTCGATCCAGAGTAACGTTGAGAAGACCATTCCGGCCATCCTTGAGAGATTCGGACGGCTTGATGCTGTGGTCAATAATGCCGGCGTTGCCCAGTTCGGCCCGATCGAAGGCACCGACTTCGAAACCTGGCGCACGGTGATGGACACCAATCTGGACGGGGTCTTTCTGGTTTCACAGGCAACGGCGCCAGCGCTGAAGGAAACAGGGGGCGCGATCGTGAACATCGCCTCGATCTCCGGCCTTCGCGCCTCGACTTTGCGCGTTGCCTACGGCACCTCAAAGGCCGCCGTCATCCATCTGACCAAGCAGCAGGCTGCGGAACTCGGCGAATTCGGCGTGCGTGTGAACTGCGTCTGCCCGGGTCCGGTGCGCACCAAACTTGCCATGGCCGTCCACAGCCAGGACATCATCGATGCCTATCACGACGCCATTCCGCTCAACCGCTATGGCAGCGAGCTGGAGATCGCCGAGGTCATCGAGTTTCTTTGCTCCGAACGCGCGAGCTATGTCACCGGCCAGATCATTGCTTCGGACGGTGGCTTTGAAAGCACCGGGATCGGATTGCCGTCGCTGCGGAGCTGAATTCGCTAGCGGTCAGAGGCAAGAAACTGCGCCGAAACCTGACGCTGATGCGGACGGTCACGGTGCTCAAAGAGATAGATCCCCTGCCAGGTTCCCAGCACCATCTCTCCGTTCACGACCGGGATGGACAGGGATACGGGCAGCAGAGATGCCTTGATGTGGGCCGGCATATCATCCGGCCCTTCATAGGTGTGGATCAGGTACTGCATGCTCGGGTGATTGGAATTGGGCACGAGGCGTTCGAAAAACGCCTTCAGATCGACCTGCACGTCAGGGTCCGCATTTTCCTGGATCAGCAGGGAACAGGACGTGTGCCGGACAAAAAGCGTCAGCAGCCCCTCGCCCGCCCCTTCCTCACCGAGCCAGGACGACACCGTGCGCGTGAATTCATAAAGACCCGGACCTCCGGTTCTCAAGGAAAAGACAGTGTGCATTGCAATCCCGTGTCCGATGTCAAAAGCGTCGCCGCATCTCACCTATGCGAAGTGAGCGATGGTTGCAATTGCGAGGGTCCACCGCCATGTTGTGGCGTGACCTGTTCTCAACCGGTTTACACCCTCCGGAAGCACGATGCCTCATCCAAGACCCAGAATTCTGATCGCGACGCTTGGAACGCGCGGTGACGTTCAGCCCTACGTCGCGTTGGCTGAAGAGTTGACCCTGCAAGGGGCAGACGTGGTCTTGAGTACCGGTGAGGGTTTCGAGGGCATGATCGAGCGCACCGGAGCACGGGCGCGCCCGGTTCCCGTCAACTATCAGACACTCCTGCAACAGGAAGACATCAAGGCCGCCCTTCATTCGCTGAAGGGCATGATCAGGGCCGCGCGGCAGAACATCGTGCTTCAACAGGAGATCGTGACGGAGCTCTGGAAGATCGGACTTGAAGAAAAACCGGACTTGATCCTGTTCAATCTCAAAGCGACCGTGATGACGCTTGTCGGGCGCAGGCTGGGCGTTCCGGCCTTGCCGACCAGCCTGCAACCGGTTCTGGCTGCGACGGGCGCCTTTCCGCTGGCGCTGTTCGGCCTGCCCGACATGGGCGCATACTTCAATCGCCAAAGTTACAGTTTCGGACGTCTTTTGATGAAAGCGGGCCTCGGATCGCTGTTCAAACCGCTCAAACAGGAGGCCGCGCGCGAACTCTCCATGGCCGGTTCCACGATCGACGGGTTTCAGTCTGATGGTGGCAAGGCACTTTCGCTCCAGGCATTTTCGAGCGCGCTGGTGCCGACACCGGACGACTGGCCCTCTGAATTCTGGCAATGCGGTTACTGGTTCACGCCACCATCGCCCGATTACGACCCGCCGGTCGACCTCAGTCGATTTCTTGCCGCAGGCGAACCACCGGTCTACCTCGGCTTTGGTTCCATGCCGAGCAAGAACCCGGAAGACCTGACGAATACCGTGCTGGCCGCGCTTGGGCAGACCGGCCAACGGGCAATCCTTTCCACTGGCTGGGGCGGTCTTACAAAGGAGGCATTGCCGACCGATCTTTCCGACAGGCTCTTCCTGATCGAAAAGGCGCCGCACAGCTGGCTGTTTCCCAGATGTGCGGGGGTCGTGCACCATGGCGGTGCCGGGACCACGCATGAGGCGCTGCGCTGGGGCCGAGCGTCGCTGGTCTGCCCCGTGTTTGGCGACCAGCCATTCTGGGGCAAGCGTGTGCACGCGATCGGCTCTGGGCCGGAGCCAATCGCCCAAAAGAAGCTGACGCCTGACAACCTCGCCAGGGCCCTGAAAGAGCTCGCACATCCGGACCATGGTGCCGCGGCCGGAAAGGCAGCGGAGATTATGGGACGTGAACCCGGCGCGAAGGGCGCTGCGGCGCGCATCCTGACCCTGGCTGGGTCCATCTGATCGACGATTGGCCGAAGTAGCCGGCGCCCCCTCCTGACGCGGCGTGGAATGCACACAGCGGTGTGGTCAGGCTTCGAGCGCCTTGCTGATCTCCTGGTTGGTGACCCAGCCGATGATCGGCTCGGACGGGCTGCCGTTCGCTGTCACGAAGACATCCTGGCAATCGTCGCGGCTTTCCATGCGCATCTTCGCATCGGCGAGCGTTGCACCTGCCCGCGCGAAAGCAATGGAGTGCGTAATGAATTTTCCAAACTGCTCGGGCGCGCGGGTCTCGCTTTCAAGGTCATGCACCTTGTCCAGCGTGTCGGCATTCGCCGCCTCGTTCTTGAAATTGACGGTCGCACCGGAAGAGGCCACCACTGCGCGCATTTCGCTCCAGATGCTCCTGTGAATGATGCCGATACAGGCCTTGTTCGCCGTCAGAATGACAACTCTTGAAATCGGCCGGCCACCGGGCAACTTCTGCTCCATGGCCTCCGCTATCTTCTGAAGCGGCACCTCCCGCAGATTGTCATTCGGGGCGTCGACGGCGCCGACAATTGCGCTGAGCGGAATCATCGCTTCCTCGATCGATACGGACCTGAGTTTTTTCCCGGACAGCTTGACGAGGCTTTCGGTCGCCTTGTTGGCTGCCTCGAAATTCTGCTTGCTGAAGTAGTAGGCAAGAACGGTCCCGACCCACGTGGCAAACAGAGGCAACAAAGCAGCAAAGACATACTGGCTGTTTTCGACCGCCTTCTGCTTGTCGTCGATCACGACGGTACCGACAAACAGCACCACAAGCGACACCGCAACCAGGCCCAAGATGGAAAGCTTAACGATGTCTTCGGCAAGCATTTCGCGGAAGCCTGCGGAAGCGCCTGACGCAGAGTTATCATTGCCATCATTCTTGTCTTTTGATTTCCAAACCAAAACAACAACAATGAGTATGGCAACCAAAAGCCCAATGATGATCACATTAGAAGTGCTCGTTCCCAGCATTCCCCCTCCTTGAAATACAAAATCGAAAAATTGAACTTGCAAAAACAGGAGAAATACTAAATCAGCTCCTACTTCATCACTACTAACCCATACGCAACTCTTAATTGATTCCCCTGTTTCAACAGCGAGAGTTGGCCTTCTTTCAGTCGTTTAGTGAAATGGAAAAGGCCGGCGCAGATGCGGATCTGCTCCCCGGTCACTCCGCTATTTTTTACGAGACGACGCAAGCCCCGGTCTGGTCAGACCGCACGAACTTGCCGGTGCACGGTCTGCGCTTTCCTGAGCGTTCTCTCTTTTCTTTTTTACGGCAGCCTGACACAACTGTGGGAGCCAGTTTCCGAAGAGGGGTCAGCCATCGTGTTTCCTGCCCGCTACAATGTTTTTGCCATTTGCCTTGCCCTGACATTCGTCACCTTTGTCCTGATGTTCGCGGTGAACGTGCATTTCATCTGGCCCTTCGTGATTGCCGCAGCGCTGTCGCTGGTAGGCCTCTACGACCTTCAGCAAACCAAACATGCTGTGCTTAGAAATTACCCGGTGTCCGGACATTTCCGGTATATTTTCGAAGCCATCCGGCCGGAAATCAGGCAGTATTTCTTTGAAAGCAATCAGGACGGAAAACCCTTTTCGCGTGAACGCCGCTCGATGGTCTATGACCGCGCGAAGAATATCGAGGACGTCCTGCCGTTCGGCACGGAGCTTGATGTCTACAACGACCACTACGGTTGGGTGAACCACTCCATCACGCCAAGGCACGAGAACCACGAAGAGCTGCGTGTGACCATCGGGGGGCCGGACTGCAAGCAGCCCTATTCCGCATCGCTCTACAACATCTCGGCAATGAGTTTCGGCTCGCTGTCCGGCAATGCCATTCTGGCGTTGAACAAGGGCGCCAAGGCCGGGCATTTCTACCATGACACGGGCGAAGGCAGCGTGTCGCGCTACCACCGGGAGGGTGGCGGCGATCTTGTCTGGGAACTCGGCAGCGGCTATTTCGGTTGCCGGACAGCAGACGGAAAATTCGATCCTGAGAAGTTCAAGGCACAGGCTGCCGATCCGCAGATCAAGATGATCGAAATCAAGATGAGCCAGGGCGCCAAACCTGGACACGGCGGCGTGCTGCCCGGCGCGAAAGTGACGGAGGAAATCGCCGAGGCGCGGGGTATCCCCATCGGCGAGGACTGCGTCTCGCCCGCGTCCCATTCGGCGTTTTCGACACCGGTCGAACTTCTGGAGTTCATCAAATCGCTCCGGGAACTGTCTGGCGGGAAACCCGTCGGTTTCAAGCTCTGCATCGGTCACCGGTGGGAGTTCATGGCAATCGTCAAGGCGATGCTGAAAACCGGGATAAAACCGGACTTCATTGTCGTTGACGGCGCCGAAGGCGGCACCGGGGCGGCCCCGATCGAATTTGCCAACAGGCTCGGCACACCTCTACTGCAGGGCCTACTCTTCGTTCACAACAGCCTGGTCGCCACGGGAATACGCGATGACATCAAGCTGGGTGCCAGCGGCAAGCTGATCAGCGCCTTCGATATCTCCGGGACGATGTGCCTTGGCGCGGATTGGGTGAATTCGGCGCGCGGTTTCATGTTCGCCGTCGGCTGTATCCAGTCGCAGAGCTGTCACACCAACCGCTGCCCGACCGGCGTCGCCACCCAGGACCCCAAACGCCAGCAAGCGCTCGTGGTTCCGGACAAGGCCGAACGGGTTGCGAATTTCCACCGGAATACATTGAAATCCCTGATGGCCTTCACGGCCGCGGCGGGCCTCGATCACCCGAGCGAATTCAAGCCGGAGCATTTCTTCCTGCGCGGCGGGCCGCGTGAAGTGATGTCCGCGAATGCCGCCTTCACCTGGCTGAAAAAAGGCGCCTTGCTGGACGAGGTACACGACATACCAGGCTACTCGGCATTCTGGGCCATGGCAGAACCGGACAGCTTCAAGCCGTCGAGATCTCTCGATGCAGCAAGAACACTGAACCATCACCGGTCGCATCATTGAGACCGGATTTGCGAAAAAACGGCTGTGAGCAGGCAGCCTGTTCGAACACACACCTGTTCAATATTTTTGGCCCGGCGGTAAACCGCCGGGCCAGTGCTTTCTGAGAGCCACTTCCTTTGTCAGGAGGCAGGCTTGTCTTTGCCTTTTTCCACCTTGCCGGTTTCAGCAATCTGGGCGGCGGGAGGTGTAACCGCAGGTACCTCCAGTTCGGCTGCTTCTCCTGAAGTTTCGCCGATCTCGCCCGTGTCCGCTTCGTTAGCGGGCGCTTTCGACAAGCCGTTGGTGAGACCCGCCAGACCGGATCCGTCCAGACCGACTTCCTTCATCATGGCATCGAGAAGCGGTGCCTGGGAGCGGTACTTGAGCGCGGACGAGACCATCTGGTCGGCGAGGTTTCCACCGCCGCCTCCGTTTGGAGCCGCGCTGCCGGCAGCCGCACCGGCACCTCCGGTCATGCCATCGACCTGGATGATCTTGATGCCGTCGATCTGCTCCATCGGCTTGACGCTTTCTGCAATGATCTCAGGCAGCTGCTCCAGAAGCTTGACGCGTACCTGCATTGCGATCTGATCCGGCGACAACAGATTGGCCGCTTCGTTGATCGCGCGCTGTCCGGCGGCTTCGACCTCGTAGAGAGCCTTCTCGGCTTCCGCACGGAGCTTGTCCGCTTCCGCCGAGCCCTGGGCTTCAATGCGCAGCTTTGCAGCCTCGGCTTCCGCCGATATCCGGACGGCCTCGGCATGGTCTGCCGCCGCCTGCTTCTGGGCTTCCGCGCCGACAGTGACCGCGACCGCATCCATTTCCGCAGCCTTGCGAGCTTCGATCAGCTCGATCTGCTTGTCACGCTCGGCCACTTCGGTTTCCCGGGCGGTCGCAACCTGTTCGGCAGCACGCGCCGCAATTGCCCTTGCCTCGTCTGCCTCGGCCTCCGCCTCGGACTTTTCACGTGACTTGGCGGCAACGGCAATGTCGCGATCCTGCTCGGCCAGTTCGATCAGCTTCTGCTTGTCGACATTCGCCGCCTCGACAGTCCGCTCCTTGGAGATTTCCCGCTCGCGAACCTGCTGGTCCATCGCGATCTGGCGCTCGGTGACGGCCTGGTTGGACTCAATGTCCTTTTCCTTGACCTTCTGGCTTGCCAGGATCTTGGCTTCTTCTGCCTCACGCTCGCGCTCCGCCTGCTGTTTGGCAATCAGCGAGGATTGCTCCGCCCGGCGGATCTCGATTTCACGCTGCTGTTCAAGCTTGGCGAATTCTTCCTCGCGGCTGATCTGCAGGCGCTCCTGTTCGGCTTCGAGGTTCTTGCGCTGGATCAGGACCTCGGTCTCCTGCTCGATGTCGTTGCGCTTCTTGCGGCGCTCCTCGATCTCCTGAGTCAGCTTGGTCAGACCTTCAGCGTCGAAGGCATTTTCCGGGTTGAAGTATTCCCGGTTGGTCTGGTCCAGGCCAGTGAGTGACACCGATTCCAGTTCAAGACCGTTCTTCAGGATGTCTTCAGAGACGGCAGCCTGCACCTTCTGGACGAAGTTCACACGCTGTTCGTGCAGCTCTTCCATCGCCATTTCAGCGGCGACCGCACGCAGAGCGTCGACGAACTTGCCTTCGACCAGTTCGCGCAGGGCTTCCGGTTTCATGGTCCGCTGACCCAGCGTCTGCGCCGCGTTGGCAATGGATTCGATGGTCGGCTGAACGCGGACATAGAATTCTGCCAGCACGTCAACGCGCATACGGTCCCTGGTGATCAGCGCCTGGTCGTTCGAGCGGCGCACTTCAAGGCGCAGCGTGTTCATGTTGACCGGAATGACGTCGTGCAACACTGGCAGCACGAGCGTTCCGCCGTTCATGATCACGCGTTGGCCGCCGAAACCGGTCCGCACGAACGAGACTTCCTTTGACGACCGGCGATAGAGCCTGGAAATGATCAATCCGATGGCCAGCAAGGCGACAAAGCCGATACCGACGAGAATCAAAATGCTTATGAGTTGGTCCATAACTTACAACTCCCTTTGTCTTTGATGAAAATTGAGAGCCCGGCGCAGGCGTCAGCCGTCGGCGCCGGTCAAAGTCGCGTTGGTGTTCCTGATCGCGGTGAAGTGCGATCCCTGCTGACGGACGATGATGATGTCCGTCCCCTGTTCAAGCACTTCGCCCTCGACATCCGGCTCAACCAGCACGTAGTGCGATTGCCCGGTCGGATCGCTGAGGCGCGCCTGCGCTGGAAGTCCTTGCTTGGCGTGCCCCTGCACGATGACGGCGGGCTTGCCGACGAAAGTCTGCCGCGAGACGGCATCGCTTTCGTCCCTGGGCATCACCCTGGACAGCCCGAGCGCGGAAACGCGCGTGAAGGGAAGTGCCCCGGCGAATGCCCCGGCAGATGCCAGGATACCCGGCAGGAGGAAACCGCTCACCGATTGCACCAGGCCCTGGAGGACATAACCGACAAGGCCAAATCCGGTGAGGAAGATCACCAGGATAATCAACGCGGGCACCCGTCCGAAACAGAGCCAGCCGAGTATCTGGCTGAAGAGCCCCTGCCCCGGCCCGGAAACGTCCGTTCCGGCGGCGACCGTTTCAAGATCTCCCGGCAGCGCGCCTCCCTGTATGTCCGCGTCGAAGTCCGGCGCGTCGATTTCGGGGAGATCCGCGTCCGGCAGGTCCACTTCGGGCAGAAGGCTGTCGATCATGCTCGACAGACCCAGCCCCATGAGCGTACCCACACCTTCAGCGAGCGCGATCGCAATCATCAGGCCAAGAGCGACCGCAAAAGGCGTGTTCGGCCCGGCTAGGATGAACTCGATCATGTTCAACCGTCTTTCGCCGACGCCTTCAATGCTGCAAGGCGTTCTGAGACCCTGTTCTTGCGGGCAAGGTCATCAAGCTCGGCAAGTTTGGTTGCGTCAGCCCTGTTGGCCGTCTGTGTCCCCGGCAAACCGGTCGCGCTTTGCATGACACGATCGAAGGCTTCTTCCGCCTTGCGTGTCTTGCCCTCGACGCTGTCCTTGGGCGCAGCCGCGCCTGACGCAGCGCCGTCGGTTGCACTCTGCTGCTGGGACCGGCGGAAGTTTTCAAGTTCGGCTTCCATTTCACGCTTGCGGGCCTGAAGCGCGCCTATGTACCCTTCCAGTTCCTTCTCTTCGCGGCTGGCGTCCGCGACCGCGGATTCAAGCACCGGGATCTGGACTTCGAGATCGAGCTGGCGGGCGATCGCCGCCTCGGCGAGGTCATCACGCCCCTCTTTGACCGCCAGGGCGATCTGACCCTGCAGTTCTTCGTGACGCGAGGTCGTTTCTCCAAGCCGGGTGTTCGCAAGGTGCTTGTTCGCCAGTACGCCGGCCAACTCATCACGAACCTGGTCGACCGCCCGGTCGACTTCCCGGATTGCCTCCGCCATGACAGTCTCGGGGGAAGTGTTTTCAATGGAGTCCACCAACTGGTTCACACCGCCGGAGACCAGACGCGTTACGCGTGCTACGAGACCTTCTGCCATCTTTATCCTTCCTTTCCGTTCATCTTCTTCAACAAAGTCAAAAATCAAATTCGTCCGTTTCAACAAGCCTTCCGGCGCGCGCAATGGCTCCGGTGCACTCTATCGGCACCCTCTCCCACTGTTGTTGCGTCCTGGTTCCTGCAAAAAGCCGATTAGTCTCTGGCTGCGCGCCGCTGATCCAGCAGCCGCGCAACTTCCAGAATCGGCTCCAGCCGTCTGCCCATCAAGGCCGGATCGTATGTCCGGCTGGGTGTCGTCAGTCCAAGATCGAAAATTTCCTCAATCACGGAAAACAGTTCTGCGGACAAGGCCGCCTCAAACTTTACCAGATCCTGTTCACCCTGGTCAGGCCCTGGTGCAGAGGCTATGAGTTCCGCCAGCATTTCAGGCAACCGCTCATACAGCTTCATGACAAGATCGGATCTAATTCCGGTTTCCCTCTGTAATTGCCGCAAGCCCCGCTCAGCAGGCCGAACCATCGACCGGAGCAAATCTTCACACGAGGCAACATCCTGCACACCCTCTTCCCGCTCGCGGGCCGCTTTCAGAATTTCACGCATCTTGTCGCTCGGGGTTCGTGCCCCCTGAACCTCGTAGCTGGCAAGAAATGCCACGTCGTCATCACTGAGCCTGACACTGATCGGAATACTCTTCGGCATGGGCGCTACCAATCGTCTTCGTTTGTCTCAATATGTTTACATATGTACACATACGTTTTCAATTGTCAAGGAAAATCGACTCCTGGATGCACATCTGGCGACTGCACGTATCAGGTTCAAGGAGATTCTGAGGGCAAACCGGGTATTGAAATACGGGATATCCGGCCAAAGCACGACTGCCGGGATGGCGCAAAGCCCTCGCCGCGCAACAGAAAATTGACCTTATCCGATGTCAGGCGAAAGCGTGGAAATGGCGGCGCACCGGTGTTTCAAACATTTTCGGCAAGGCGCGATACGAACGCACCCGCCTCGTGTGACCTGACAACGGCGTGCCTGACAAGGTCGTCAAAGTGGCTGGCGAAAAGCTGAATGTGGCGGGTGTTGGAGAAGGCGAGATAGCGTTGCCCCAGATACAGGGCTGCCCACTTCTGCCCAAAGACGGTGAAGGGCGAAGAATAGCGGTCCGTTGCGCCGAACAGGTGCAATCGCAAGGAAGGATAAAGGTCCGAGAGGCTCTTCCCCATCACCTCAAGCTGCTCCCTGCGCTCATCGGAGGAAAGACCGGACCAGAGCCCCTCGCCGCGCGCAAACGCCTCAAGGGCTTCCTTTGAAAGCGCAATTTCCATATCGGACTCTGCGCGGCCGAGCAGCGCTCGCTGATCCCGCGTGCCGGTGATGGCCTGATCCGCGGTGCGCAGGGTTTCCCCGGCATATTCATAGGCCAGCACCGCGTCCGTCTTCAAAACATCGGGCAGGTTTGCCGGAACGTGGCGGATCTTCGCCCCGACCGCGTCGCGATACCAGGCCAGAAGGTGCTCATCGACCGGATGCCGGTCGGTTTCGGCAATCTGAACCGCCTGATCAAGGATCTCCGCCGCCGCGCCCCGGTGTGTCGACAGGCCGAGGAGCCAGTCTGCAGAAACGCCCAGCGCTGTTGAAATAGAAGCCAGTGCCTGGCCGTTCGGAAGGCGCGGTGCCTCCTCCGACAGAAGTTGCGAAACCGTCGAACGATCCAGGTTTGCTCCGCGTGCCAGGTCGCTGCGGTTCATGGCGTCAATCCCAGGCTGATCACGTTCGAGATCACCGAAACCTCGGTCATCGGCAGCTATGAGGCGGCCGAGG
>Ga0207422_1003809_pt1 | contig 13982 bp, 12 predicted proteins | sample MarCyaLeptolynsp_FD_187757 | JGI IMG/M metagenome (GOLD analysis project Ga0207422, IMG submission 187757) | Marine cyanobacterial communities from Panama - species 1 Leptolyngbya sp. (SPAdes) | ecosystem: Environmental > Aquatic > Marine > Unclassified | place: Panama: Panama City | collected...
GGTCCGGCGATCATGAACGGCGCCGTCCCCCTGGTCCTGCATCTGCTCGCCCCCAACCAGCGCGCGGTGCAGGTGACCACCGATCTCGCCGGGTTCTGGGACCGCCACTATCCGGAGCTTCGTCGCGCGCTGATGCGTCGCTACCCCAAGCACGACTGGCCTGAAGAGCCCAAGACCGCGAAACCGCCGGCACCCGGCGGGCGCCGAAGAAGGCGGTAGGGTTGCAGCGATCGACGGGGCCTGAGGTCAGCTCAGACGCCCCACCCGCCATCGACGTCGATCACCTGCCCGGTGATGTAGTCGGCACCGTCACCGAGCAGAAACGCCGCGAGCGGAGCCACGTCCATCGGCCTCCCGACGCGACCGAGCGGGACCTCCTTCGCGTACGCGGCGTAGCCTTCCTCGCCGAGGTCTGCGGTCATGTCGGTGGCCAACAGGCCGGGGGCGATTGCGTTGACCCGGATTTGCCGCGGCGCGAGCTCCCGCGCCAGGCCCCGCACCGCCCCTTCGACCCCAGCCTTGGCCGCGGAGTACACCACTTTGCCCTCCAGCCCGTGGCGGGCGAGGTTGGACCCGAGAAAGAGCACCGAGGCTCCGGTCGCGACCAGCCCCTCGCGCAGCAGACCGCGCAGCAGCACCAGCGGGGACTCGAGATCAATGCGCAGCTGCTCGCGCAGCGGATCCACCCCGTCGATCATCACCGTGGTGAAGTCGGTCCGGCGGGAGACGCCGGCTGCAAGCACCACGCCCGACAGCGGAGGAGTGTCGAGCTGCAGCTTGACCACCAGCTCCTCGAGCGCGCTCTCGTCGGAGAGATCGGCCTGGACCATTCGCAGGGTCAGCCCCAGATCATGCTGGAGCGACTTGGCGGCCTCGCGATTGCGGTGCCAGATCCCGACGACGTCGTGCCCGAGCTGCACCAAGATCTTCACGATCGCGCGGCCGATGCCACGCGACGCCCCCGTGACCAATACCGTCCCGCTCATCCGCCGACCTCGATCTCGTCTTCGGGAATGAACGGAGGACAGTCGCAGCAAAAGAGCGTCGCCCGCGTTTCCGAAGCGTTGTGGTAGCTGTGCGCCTGCCCGCGGGGCCACGCGACCGGAAGCGAGGGCTCCACCGGCTCGTTCCCCTGAAGCAACGTCCCGGAGACGAGCCACTCGAGCTCGCGCATGACCTTGTGATGATGTCGCGGAATCTCCTGACCCGCGTCCACGTGGAGCAGGTAGAGGCCCGCCTCCCGAGTCTCGAGCAGGATTTCGACCGCGCCCCACTTGGTCGTCTCGTGCCCTCGCGCAAAGTCCTCTCGTGCACGCTGGATCCGAACCGCAGCCGCAGCCGCACGACCCGCGAGAGCATCGGGCTTGGCGATCCGCAGCTCGACGGACTCGAGGGTCGGATGCACGCCAAACAGCATGGCCGCGACCTCTTCCGCTGCATTTTCGATCAGCGCATAGCGACGAAACTCGAGCAAAGCGGCGACCTGGCGAGAGACCTGATCGTAGTCGACGGTCTCCGCGATCCTCGAGGATCGTCCCGCCGGGCGAAGGTCTAGATGGAGCACGAGGTCCACCACGATGGACTGCTCGCGGTCGCGCTCGTCGGGGCGAATGCCCACGATGCAGCGCAGCTGAAGTCCCTCGATCTCGATGCAATCACGGTTCATGGGGACAAGTCGACGGGCTCACCGTACCCCACACGATGGCGGTCGCCCATCGCTGGAGCCACGGGTCGTTCGCCCGCTGGGGTGTGCCCCCGACTTCTACGAGCGAACGGCGCCGTGTGCTAGAAACGGCCCATGATCCGCAAGCTAGTCCTCCTTCCCTTGGCTTCCAGCGTGCTTTTGACCCTCGGCTGCGTGGTCGTGGCCGACGACGATGACGACTCGGGCAACAACGACAGCACGGTCGGCAACGACGACGGGGGCACCGCGGCGACGACGCTCAGCGACGACGACGACGACGACGACGACGACGACGACGATGACGACGACACCACCGCGGGCGACGACGACGATGACGATGACGATGACGATGACAACGCCGACAGCAGCGGAAGCGGTGGCGGCGGTGGCCTCTGCGGCTGGGGCGACATCAACGAGAAAGAGGTGATGGAGGGCTACCTCTGCGGCGGGATGGGGACCGACCCGAACGGCACGTTCCCGATCGACTGCCCCGCCGACGTCGAGCTCGCCATGGGTGGCGAGTGCGGCATGATCACCGGCGAGGGATGCTGCGCTGGCGATGTCGTCTGGTTCTGCGCCAACCAGCCCGATGGCGGCACGTCGCTCGCCATGGACGACTGCACCGACTAGGTCAAACGCCTCGGCAGGCGGTTGATTGATGCCCACAGCGACTCGGGATACGCTGTGGGTATGTTCCGCTTGTTTGTTTTGTTGGCTTTTGCGATCGCGGCGTGTGGCCCGAGCTTGGAGGATGGTGGCAGTGAGCCCGCCTCCGGCGACGGGTCGACCGGAGCGGCCACGACATCGGGGGCCTTGGGCAGTAGCGGTGGAACGGAGACGGGCGACGACGGCACTTCGCCGGACGGCTCGACGGGCTCCGTGGATTCAACCAGCGGCGAGGGCTCGAGTGAGACCGGCGAGGTTCCGACCGCGCTCTGCAACCCGCCCGATCAACACGGGGCTTTTCTCGAGTTCCACGAGTCCTCCGACTGGGCCGCATTCGAGGGCTGCGATGAGGACTCGATCTACTTTGAGCGCCCGGGCGTCGAGCCGATCGATACCGTCGACGGATTCGACGCGCTCAACGACGCGGAAGTGGGCCTGCTCGGTCTTCCCAGCGTTTACGGGGTTGGGCGCGGCTTTTGCTGCGACGGGTCGACGATGTGCCTCAACGTCTACGCACACCGCTGGACGTACTCACTGCCCGAGCTCTTCGATGGCATCGACGCTGCGTTCGGAGAGCTCGGCGATGTGTGCTTCGGGATTCGCGTGCTGCTTCAGGGCGAAGAGGGGCCGCGCTGCGAAGCCGACGATCCCGAGTGTCTACCGCTGCCCGTTTGCGAAGGCTTCAATGACTCGGAGTGCTGCGAGGCTCCCCCGCTCGACCTCGACGCGCCACGAATCCCGGTGGGCGACGACCTGTCGAACGGCACCTGTACTCACGACGGCGAGTGCCTGATCTTTCACACCGTGTGCGGCGACTACATGACGCCGAGCAAGCCCGGATTCAACCAGTGCACCGACGAGATTCGCGAAGCCTATTGCGGCTGCGTCGACAACGCCTGCCACTGGTACGAGCAGGGCTGATCGCTACTTCTTCTTGACGCTCTTGCGAACGACGACCGTCGTGCCTGGGCTGCCGTCGTGCGCCTGCACGCCGTGCCATCCCTCGGGCAAAAACGGGGTGGTCCAGTCGAACAGCCAGTGGGCATCTTCGGGCGACAGGTTCACGCAGCCGTGGCTGCGAACGCGCCCGAAGCCGTCGTGCCAGAACGCGCCGTGCAGCGCGTAGCTGTCGTAGAAGTACATCGTCCACGGGACGTCCTGGATCGAGTAGTTGCCGTCTGTCGCCGTCGGGCCGTCCATCGTGGTGGAAACGTGCTTGCTGCGGATTCGCCAGCGACCCGTGGGGGTGTCGAATGGCTCTTCCTTGGTGCCCTTGCGCCCGGTCGAGACGAGCGTGGTGAACACGGGGCGCTCCCCTTCGTAGGCGACGAGCAGCTGCTTGGTGATGTCGACATCGACCCAGCGCTCCCACGGCTGCAACCCCTCGGGCAGCGGCTGGCGCTCGGCGAAGCGAACGTGATCCTTGCGGATCAGCAGCCCCTCGGTCGTGACCATGTACGCGCGGCCATTGACGACCGTCTCCTCCGACAGATCGAGGAACGTGCGGCGCTCGATCGTCTCCTTGACGATGAGCTTGCCGTCGTCGGTCAGCTCGAGCAGCTTGGGGCTCTTGGCCATCGCGTAGCCGAACGGGAAGTCGGCCTCCTCCGACAGCACCGTGCCCTCGTAGTAGTCCTTGGGCGTGTACTTCACCGCGGCCTTGGCGGACACGTATCCGCCGCGGGCGGTTCGCCACCAGGTCTTGCCGTTCTCTTCGATCTTGTCCGCGAGGCTGATGTAGAAGCCCTTTTCGAGCCACGGGGTGGCCGGATTGAGCGGGAGCTTGATCGGCTCGGGCTCGGGCTCGTCGGGCTTGGCTTCGGCGGGCGCCTCGGGCTTTGACTCCGGCTTGGCGTCGGTCTTCGCGACCACCGGCTTGTCGGGCGACGGCTTTTGCTCGGGCGACTCGTCGGCCTTGGGCTTGGCGTCTTTGTCGGCGCCCGGCGGCTTGGGCAACGCTTTGAGATCGCCGGACTTGGTCGCGGGCTTGTCCTCGAGCTTCTTGCCCGGTTCCGCGGGCTTGGTCTCCGCGGGCTTGGTCTCCGCGGGCTTGGTCTCCGCGGGTTTGGTCCCGGGGACAGGCTCACCGGTTCGCTTCGCTTCGAGCTCGGCGCGTCGCTCGTCCGCGATGACCTGCTCCGCTTGGGTCGGCACCCGCCAGTACATCGGCGAGTTCCACTTGCGAACCAGCGCGTAGTCGTACGGAAAGCCCTGGTCCATTCGAGGCGGCGGCGGCTCGCGGTGCATGTACGGCTTGCGCTTGGCATCGACGACCAGTCCACCGCCCTTGCCCGCGCACGCGTAGCCGCCCTGCGGAATCGAGTACCACCCGCCCGAGCACCCTTTGCCCTCGACCTTGTCGGTGACCTTCAGGCGCGTACCGATGCGCATGTACCCGAGCCGAGGCGACTTCTTGTCCGGCTTGGCGTAGACGGCGACGACCTCGTACCCGACCAACGCGTGGTTGACGAGCGAGGCTTCGCCGGGCAGCGGATCGGGGGGGTTGATCCGCCCGTAGTCTTCGGGAGGCTCGGGCACCGGCGGGGGCTCGGGCTCGACGTAGGTCTGCTCGTCCTCCTTGAGCTCCGGGCTCGGCTCCTCCGGGATGTTCGGCGGCGGCTCGATCAGCTTAGGGTCGGCGATGGCCGCCGGGGTCGGCTCGACGGGGCGCGGCGCGGCAGCAGGCGCCTCGACCGGTTGCTCCCGCGGTTGGGAGACGGCTTCGCCTTGGCCTTCGCACGCGCTGAGGGCCAGCATGAGCAGAACGGTGACTGCACTCCGCCTCATTGGGATGTGGATAACGTACGCGCCCAGCTCCATGAAGATTCCGGCACTTTTGCAAGCTTGCCTACATAGTCCTACATGCACGTGAGGCTTGATCTGGGGGTCGACACGGATCGCGAGCGCGGCGGCAACGGATGGGCGTGCGACGCCTCGTGCTTCTTTCGAGCCTCTGCTGCCTCTCTCTCGCGTGCGCGAGCACCAAGGAAGGCGACGCGGATTCCGCAGCCCAGGGCTGGCGCGCTGCGTCCGCCGCGATGCAAGGGGCCGCCGGCGACTTTCAGGCCGAGGTCGAGCCCGGCGACACCGACCGCATCGAGGTGGGCTGCCCCGGTGGCGGCACGCTCGTGCTCGACGGCGCCGCGTCGGACGCGAGCTTCGACTTCACGATCGCCTTCGACGCGTGCACATCCCAAGACATCCGCATCGACGGCGAGCTCTCGTACTCGGGTGAGAACCGATCGGAGACGGGCGACGAGTCGCTCTCGAGCGCGTTCGAGTTCGAGTACGTCGGCGAGCTCTCGTTCTCCGGTGCCGTCGATCTGAGCTGCACCATCGACGTGAGCGGCAAGACCTCGACCAGCATCGAGGGGACGAACGTGCAGTCCGAGGCCGAGCTTCGCGGCTCGATCTGCGGTCACGATGCCCAGGCGGTGGCCAGCGTCGGGAACTGAGGGCGGTCAGCCCTTCACCGCCGCGAACCAGTTCGGCAGCGTCGGCTCCGCGCCTTCGTGCTCGAGCCGATCCTTGGCTTCCTGCATCTCCTCGATCTTCTTACCCTCGGCGTCGAGCAGCACGAGGATCGGGTACTGGTTGATCGTCGGCGTCCACCGGGTGCGAAGCGCGTTGACCTCGTTCATGCGGGTGACCCGTTCCCAGTCCTCTTCCTTGATCTCGAAGATGCGGACGTGGCCGATCTCCTCCGCGGGGTGCATGTTGCCGAGCTCGAGCTCGAGACGGCGGCACGGCTCGCACCAGTCCGCCGAGAACAGCACCGCTGTGTGCTTGCCCTCGTCCAGCGCCGCTTTGCGCAGCCGATCGAACATTTCGGCGAGCGGCTCCTCGTTGCGAGGACGCAGACGCCGAATGTCGTAGTCGACCTTCCTGGGCTTGGCCTTGGCTGCGGCCGGGGTCTCCTCGGCCTTGGCGGGGGACTCGCCGCCGCACCCGACCGGGCAAAGCAACAACGACAGCGTGAGCGCGGACAGCCGGCGCATTCGGGGGTTATGGCCAGCCACGCCGCGCGGGTCAACCCACTCCGCGATCGAGCCGCTTGATCTGGGCGCACCAAAGCTCCGTCACCGATCCGGTGACTGCCCCATCGGGCAGGGCTTCGAGCGACACGGTCGCCTCCTCACCAGCGAGGACCGCACGAGCGAGCGCGAGGGCGGGTTGCCCCGGGCTGCCCGCGTGCGACCCCGTGGGCGGTGAGGGCGCGAGCCGCATCGGGTCTGGACCCGCCAGCAACGCGAGATCCGAGGGCCCCGGATCGGCCGCGAGGTGCAGGGCCGCTGCGAACGGCTCGAACTTCACCGCCGGACGTAGCGCGACCGGAAGCTCGGCTTCCGCCGTCACCACCACGACGTCCTCCGCGCCGTTGGCCAACCAGGACGCCGCCTCGAGCAGCGCCATCGCCACCGTCGCCGGTCCCGCCGCGACGGTGCTCCACGGCTCGAGTCCTCCGACTTGGCGCGAGAGCTCGTTGGCGACGCCATCGGGCACGACCGCTTCGGGTCGCGCGAGCATCTCCGAGGTCTGCATCGCAGCGGCCCAGCCTTCGAGCGGTCCCAGTGCCGACGCAACGATCCAGCGCGGCCGCGTGCGCCGGAGCTCGTTGAGCGTGGACAGAGCGCTGACGGCATGCGCGGCCATGCGACCCAAGCGGGTCGTTGCATGGCGTGTTGCGTTGAGCCGCGGGGCCTTGGGCGCTCCATCGTCGGCCGTCCAGGTCGCGGCAGCGCGCACGAACATCATCGGACCCGACTCGCTCATTGGCGCGCTCCAATCACGCAGGCGATCGAGCGTCCTCCGAGCGTCGCTCCGTGAACGAGGACGTGGTCATGCTCGAGCTCCCGACGCGTGGGACTGGGCTTGACCGGGAGCGTCGCGTCGGCCGGATCGCAGCCGATGGTCGGCGGAATGACGCCGTCGCGCACGGCCGCTGCAGCCGCGAGGACCTCGGTGGCTCCACCAGCACCGAGGATCCAGCCCGTCGCGCCGATGAGCGAGGCGACCGGCATCGACGGCTCGAAGCACTCCGCAATCGCGGAAGCTTCGGCGAAGTCGTGCGTGATCAGGGCTGGGGCCAGGGTCTGAACGAATCCGATCGCCGAGCTGTCGACACCACTCGCGCGCAGCGCCCCCTGCATCGCCTCGATGGGAGCGCGTCCGTGGGGTCCGTCGTGTTGCGACTCCGCGGTACCGCAGACTTCCAGGAAGGCGTCGCCATGCCGCTCGAGCAGAAGCAGTGCGGCCCCCTCTCCGAGGCTCGTCCCAGCCCGGGCCACCGACATCGGCCGGGCCGCTTCGGCGGACAGCAGCCGTCGCGCCGCGAACGAGCGGCCGGCCACCGACGACATGGCCCCGACGCCTCCGGTGATGACGGCGTCGGCCAGCCCGGCTCCGATCAGGCGATGGGCGGACGAGATCGCGGCGAGACCCGCTGCTCCCTCGGCGTGAACGCAGAAGGTCGGGCCGCGCAAAGAGAGGGCCTCACGCGCAAACAACAGCGGGCCCTGGGATCCGAGCGCGTGGGCGGTCTGCATCGTGGTTTGCGCGCCGTCCGGTGGCGAGAGCCAGCGCTCCGTGGGCCCGTGCACGCCGAGCACCATCCCGACACGATGTGGACCCCAGCGTCGCTTGGCAACGATGACGGCCTCGGAAACCTCGGTGAGCGCGGCGGCGAGCAGACGCGCCGCGCGACCGTTGTAACCCTCGAACGGCTCCGGCAGCCCCGGGGGGTCGGAGGCCCTACCGAACACGGGCCCGAGCTCTGCGGTCTCGGGGACCGAGCGCAGTCCGGATCGGCCTTCGCGCAGTGCCGAGAGGACGGAGTCTGCGTCCGTCCCCAGAGCGTTGTACGCGGCGTAGGCGGTGATCGGGGTCGCGGCCATCGTCGTCACGAGCCCTCGTGCACCGCTCCGGCTCGACTAACGCCGACGTCCTCGTCGCGTGGTCTTCTTCTTGGCGGTCTTTTTCTTGGCCGTCTTCTTCGCGGCCGGCTTCTTCGCGGCTTTCTTCGCCGCAGGCTTCTTCTTCGTCGCAGGCTTCTTCTTTGCGGCTTTTTTCGCCGCCGGCTTCTTCGCGACCTTCTTGCTCGCCTTCTTCGCCGCCGGCTTCTTCGCGGCCTTCCTGGTCGTCTTCTTCGCCGCCGGCTTCTTCGCGGCCTTCTTGGTCGTCTTCTTCGCCGCCGGCTTCTTCGCGACCTTCTTGGTTGCCTTCTTCGCCGCCGGCTTCTTCGCGACCTTCTTGGTTGCCTTCTTCGCCGCCGGCTTCTTCGCGACCTTCTTGCTCGCCTTCTTCGCGGCCGGTTTCGTCGCGGCAGGCTCTGCCGCCTTCGCCTCCGCGACCGGCGCTCCCGCTGCCGGCTTCTTCGCGACCTTCTTGCTCGGCTTCTTCGCGGCCGGCTTCTTCGCGGCCGGCTTCTTCGCGACCTTCTTCTTCGCCGCCTTCTTCTTCGCCGCCTTCTTCTTCGCCGCCTTCTTCTTGCCGGCTTGCTTCTTCACCGCGGGCGGCATCGGCCCCGCCGTCACCGAGATCGGCTCGCCCACAGGCTGAATCTCGAGCACCTGCTCGGTCTCCCATAGACCGATCGGCGCGCCCGTCGGGTCCATCACGATCCCCAGGGCACCGAAGCCCGGCACCGGCGTATAGTCGATGACGACCTCGCCGCCCGCTGCGCGAGCCCGCGACAGCGTGGCGCGAACATCCTCGACGCCGATGTACGGCAGCCACTGCGCGGGCGCCTCCGGCATCGACTTGCGCTGCATCCCCGCGGTGGGCGGCTCGGGCAGCTTGAACTCCGTGTAGGTCGCCGTCCCGACGTCGAGCTCGTTGACCCCCCAGCTGAACACGTCACGGTAGAAACGACGGGCCTCCTCGGGAGAGTCCGTGTTGAGCTCGAGATGGACGAAGCAGCGATTCATGACGGGCGCGTGATACTTACTATGGGGCGCGTGTCTGCTTCAACACGACGCCCGGTCACCCAGCCGTGGGGGATCGCCCTCATCGCGGTGATGGGTGTGATGCTGGGCGGGTCTGCATGTGGGGATCCCGTCATCCCCCCGGACCTCGGCGGTGAACCGTTCTGGGAACCGGTCGACGTGGGCGCGGGTGAGGACCTGGGCGACCCCGCAGACCCCATTCCGGAGGCCGAACAGGAGCCCGCAGGCCCCATCTCGCTGCGCATGGTGTCCGAGGAAGCGGGACTGAGCAGCTTCGTCGGCGGTGGGAATACCCACGGCGTCGGCGTGGCGTTTACCGATCTCGACGGCGACGACTGGGCGGACATCGTCGTGGTCAACGGCATCAACAACGCCACCGGCGAGACCTTTGCCAGCGCCCACCTCCGAAATCGTGGCGATGGCACGTTCGAAGACGCGAGCGAATCCGGGGTCGCAGCCGCACTGGCCGGGGTCGACGGCTACTCGATCGCCGCCGGAGACCTGGATGCGGACGGCGACGTCGATCTCTACATCGGCGCGCAGCCTCGCGACATTCTGCTTCGCAACCGAGGTGACGGCACGTTCGAAAACGCCACCGACGCCGCCGGTGCAGGTGGCCCCGTCAGCGACGCGGATCTCGTCGGAGACGGCAAGTCCAAGGTCGTCTCGATCGGGGACTACGACGGTGATGGTTGGCTCGACCTCGTCTCGGCGTCGAGCACCCTGCCGCTCCCCGGCGCCTATCTGCTTCGCAACCGAGGCGACGGCACCTTCGAGGACATCACCGCGGGCTCGGGTCTCGAGATCCACCCCGTGGGCAACCCATGCGCCGTCATGTGGTCGGACTACGATACCGATGGCGATCGCGACCTGTGGATCTGGAATGACCGCGGCGGCAAGGTCCTGCTGCGCAACGAGAGCGGCGCATCACTGACCAACGTCACCGATGCCGCGGGGCTGGCCGCTGTCGACATCACCCATCCCATGGGCATCGACTCCGCCGACATCGATCACGACGGCGACCTCGACTACTACATCTCGAACATCGGCAACAATCCGCTGCTGCGCAACAACGGCGACGGCACATTCCTCAACATCACGGGGGATGCGGGCACCGGGGGTCAGTACGGTTGGGGCCTTGGCTTCGAGGACTTCGACTCCGATGGTTGGGCGGACATCTTCGTCGCCCAGGAGGACAACCGCCCCAACTTGGTCTTTCGCAACCGCGGAGAAGTCCCGTCGCGCTTTGACGCCCTCGAGGTTCAGCACCGGGGTGTGGTCGACAGCCGCGCCGCCCACAACGTCGCCGTTGCGTTTGCGGACTACGACCACGACGGCCGTACGGACGTCCTCACCGCCAACACCGACGGCACCGGTCTGACGCTGTACCGCAACGAGACGGAGCGGGGCTCTCATCGCTGGCTGGACGTGGTCGTCGCCGCACCGATCGAAGAGGTACCGACCGGGGGCATTGGCGCTCGCGTCGTGGTGGGTGTGGGACAGGACGTACAATTCCGCGACGTCAGCGGCGGGAGCAGCCGGGCATCGCAGAACGAGCTGTCGATTCGCTTCGGCCTCGGTCACGTCACCGGAGCAGAGTGGGTCGCGGTGCTCTGGCCGGGTGGTCGACAGGCCGTCCGCCTCGGCGTCCCCGGCGATCAGCGACTTCGCATCGAGTAGCCGACCCATTGCTGCTGGACGCCGACGGGCGCGTCGCTCAAGCTCATGCAGTGACGTCGTCCTCGGACTCGGGTGGGGCAAAGAGCTCCAGGTCCGAACGCAACGTGGACAACGACGCGGAGACGCTGACTGCGGGTCAAGACTCCGGCCAGTCGCTCGGCGATGGTGCAACGCTCCACCACCCCGCGCCGCGACGCCTTGGCCGCTTCACCGTATTGCGCCCCGTCGGAGCGGGGGCAATGGGCACGGTCTACGTCTCGTTCGACGAGGTCCTCGACCGTCGCGTGGCGATCAAAGTCCTCAACGCGAGCGAGGAAACTGCACATCGGCGCGTCCTACGGGAAGCCAAGGCGATGGCACAGCTGAGCCACCCTCACGTCGTACAGGTGTTCGAGGTGGGTCGTGAAGAGGGACGAGACTTCATCGCGATGGAGTACGTCGACGGACCCTCGCTCGACGACTGGCAGTTCGATGCCGTTCACTCGTGGCAAGAGGTCCTCGCCGTCTACCAGCAGGCAGGCGAAGGGTTGGCCGCCGCCCACGCAGCGGGGATCGTGCATCGCGACTTCAAGCCGCACAACGTACTGCTCCGCGTGAAGGACGGGATCGTTCAAGCCAAGGTCGCGGACTTCGGCATCGCGCGCAACGACGAGTTGGTCGACTCTGCCGATCTCGACGGGGGGCGCGTTGCCGCACTCGGCCGCAATGTCGAAACGGCTGGCCCGCGAGGCAGCCCGGCGTACATGGCTCCGGAGCAGTTCACGGACGCCACGATCACCGCGGCGGCCGACCAGTACTCATTCTGCGTCGCGCTTTGGGAAGCCCTGCACGGACGCCGCCCGTTTCAGGCCGATGGCATGGCGCTTCAGCTCCAGCTCGCGCTCGACGGACGCCCCCACGATCCTCCCTCCGGCACGCACGTGCCCAACTGGATCCGGATGGTTCTCAGCCGCGGCTTGGCTCCCGAGGCCGCCGATCGGCACGCTTCGATGACCGCGCTCCTCACCGCACTCGACCGCGATCCCGGCCGCAACCGACGGCGATGGGTGGCGGGACTGGGGGTTGTGGTCGCGGCCGGCGCCCTCGCGTGGAGCTGGCCGACACCGGAGCAGCCGTGTTCGGGAGCAGCGGCGAAGCTGGAGGAGGTCTGGAACGACGTCCGGCGCGAGGCGATCGGCCGAGCCTTTGCCGCCACGCAAGTTCCCTACGCGGACACCACGTGGGACTCGCTTCGCGCCAAGCTCGACGTCTACGCGCAGGACTGGGTCGCGATGCACACCGACGCGTGCCAGGCGACCACAGTGCGCGGCGAACAGTCCAGCGAATCTCTCGACTTGCGCATGGAGTGCCTGCACCGCGCTCACGTACAGCTCGACATCGTGACCGGCATGCTCGAGAACGCAGACGAACGCGTGGTCCGGGAGGCCGGCGACCTCCTCAACGTGCTCGACGCAGTCGAGCAATGCGGCGACGTGGCGCGACTGCGTGCAGAGCGGGTGCCGCCGCGCCCCGAGAACGCGAGCAGGGTCGATGCACTTCGAACGAAAGTGGCCCGCGCCCGGGCCGAGATCCAAATCGGCAGGTACCAAGATGGCGAGACACTGCTCCTCGAGGCGCGCGAGGAGAGCTCCGACCTCGAATACCTGCCGCTGTCGATCGAGATCGACCTCGAGCTTGGCTTCGTCTATCGCCCGCTGAGCCGCCCGACCGAGTCGCTCGAAGCGTATCGCCGCGCCTTGCGTGCGAGCACGAGACTGCTCGACCGCACGTCGATGTTCCGAGCGACCGTGGGCCTGATGTACGTGACGGGGCACCTGCAGCGCGACCCCGACGGCGCCCTGCCCTACCTCGAGCTCGCGATGGGGTTGGCCCATGGCAACAGTGAGCGACGCTCGAGCCTGCTCCGCATCCAGGGCCTGCTGGCGGAAGGCCGGGGACAACTCGCGGAGGCCGAGTCGTTCCACCGCGAAGCGCTCGAGGTCCACGACGAGCTTCCGCAACGCGACCCGAAGATCACCATTCGGCTCCGCGTCAGCCTGGCCAACGTGCTGGTCATGCAAGACCGCCCCGAAGAAGCGCAGTCGCACTACGACCGTGCTCTCGCCACCGTGGCCGAGCATCTCGGCGAAACCCATCCGCACGGGATCGCGATCCTCTCCAATCTGGGCGCGCTCTACGGTCGCTCGGGTCGACACGAGCAGGCCCGCGACACGTTCGCACGGGCCCTGAGCGCCTACGAAGCCCTGTACGGCCCCGACAGCCGCTACGTCGGCATGTCGCAGGTCAACCTTGCACGGGCACACGAGGATTTAGGCGACTACGAGCGTGCGATCGAGCTCGCCAGCGCCAGCCGGCAGACCTACGTGCGGGTGATGGGCCCCAAATCGCGGGGTGCCGGCGGGGCGACGAGCGTGCTCGCGAGCTCGTATCGCGCGCTCGGCCGGCTGGACCAAGCGGAGGCCAGCTACCGCGACGCGATCGAAATCATGAAAGACACCCAGGATCGCCGCCCGCTTGCGCAAGCCTACTCGGGTCTGGGGTGGACGCTGAACATGCAGAGCCGCTTCGAAGCCGCGATGACTGCATTCGAGTCGGCGATGGAGAACGCACCGGACGATGCCTTTCGCCAACGCACGCGTGTCGGGCTGGGTACGGCGCAGGTCGAGCTCGGTCGGTTCGACGACGCCCTTCCGATCCTGAAAGCAGCGTGGACCACCATGGAAACGAACGCGGGATCGCTGCGTCGGGTCAACGCCTTTTCTCTTGCGCAGGCCTCGTGGGAGACGAGCAACGACCCGGCGGTTCGGGGGCGCGCCCTCGACCTCGCACGCATCGCCGCGTCGGAGGCCGCGGAGGACGACGAGCAAGCCATAGCCGCGGCAGCGAAGGCCTGGCTCGACGAGCGCGAGCCCGACCCACCGCAATGATCCGACCACGCCGCGAGCCGGGCTGGTATCGTCCGCGTGGCCGTGTCGAGCCCCCGCGACAACAATCTCCCACCGCCGACG
>Ga0207422_1003810_pt1 | contig 13978 bp, 15 predicted proteins | sample MarCyaLeptolynsp_FD_187757 | JGI IMG/M metagenome (GOLD analysis project Ga0207422, IMG submission 187757) | Marine cyanobacterial communities from Panama - species 1 Leptolyngbya sp. (SPAdes) | ecosystem: Environmental > Aquatic > Marine > Unclassified | place: Panama: Panama City | collected...
AGGACCGGTCATGATGAAGATGATCACATTGCCATTGCCGTTCCGGACGCCTTTAATCGTGACCTCCAGACCTGCGTCGCCGGCCGACTTTTCGTCGGCCTTGACGGAAGGGACGAGGCTGGCGGCGAGTGCTCCGCCTGTGAGGATAGCGGCGCTGATGAGGATTGCCGAGATGCGCTGCGTTGTCGTTGGCATTGAGTGTCTCGCTTTGATCAGTTTTGTGTCTCGGATTTGTCTTTTGGCTGCCAGCCCGGAGGGTTCACCAGAACGCGGATCTTGTTTGCAAACCCGGGCATCTGCCAGACTTCTCTGAAAAGACGGGTGAAACCGTGAAAGAAGGCGATCAGCGGGTTCACCGAATTGATCGGATGAACCAGGCCGTAGGTGACGTTCTCGCGCTCTTCTTCGAACGTGCCGAAGAGACGGTCCCAGATAATGAAGATGCCGCCGTAATTCTTGTCGAGATAGTCCGCATTCGAGCCGTGATGAACCCGGTGATGCGACGGCGTGTTCATGACCGCCTCAACAGGCCGGGGCAGTTTGCCAACCGCTTCTGTGTGAAGCGCTGTCTGGTAGACCTGAACAATCACCTCCGCGAACAGAACAACGATCGGATTGAACCCGAGGAAGACAAGCGGCAGATGGAAGAACACCGGCCAGAAGCTATCCATCGGACCAAACCGGTAGGCGACCGATATGTTGAAAAAGGGAGAGGAATGGTGAACCGAGTGGGTTGCCCAGCCAAGATTGACCCGATGCAGAAAGCGATGCTCCCAATAGTAGACGAGGTCTGCCAGAACGATGCAGATCAGTATCGTCAGCCAGTTCACCTCTATGTCGAAAATCGCGAACTGAAAGACAAAGTAAAAGGCAGCGATATAGAAGGCGCCGAGCGCCAGAACCGTGATCCCGATAAAGAGTGCCAGGGTGACGTAGTTTGTGAGCGTGTCTGCAACGAGCGTCCAGCTCAGTTTCCGGAAAATCCTGTAGCGGATCATTTCGAAGGCCAGAAACGCAAGCGCCAGGACAAAGAACCAGTCGTTGATGAAGATTTCCAGCTCCAGGAGCCAATCGGTGCTGAGGGGCGAAAGCAAGGTTTCCAAGGGAGTGCTCCAAAAATTATCAAGCTTGACAATTAAATGCGATCGCTTAAATTGATTGTCAAGATTGAAAATTTACTGGAGAGTGTTTTGGCACGACCCGAAATCAAGGATAATCGCCGGGAACAGATCCTGGATGCATTCGAACATTGTGTCGCGCGGTATGGCCTGGAAGGCGCGACGCTGGGCAAGACGGCTGAGGTAGCCGGCCTTGCAAGGCCGCTCATCCGGCACAATGTCGGCAACAAGGAAGACCTTCAGGACGCCCTGGTGCAGCGGTTTCTGCTGCGCAGCAAAACGGCGACGGACGAGCTGGTGGCGTTTCTTCCGGACGAAAACCGCCTCGACACGCTGCTGGATATTCTGTTCGATCCGAGCGGCACCAATCCGCAGCTTGTTCTGGTGTTCAACGCGCTAAGCGCGGCCGCGCCCGGCGATCCGGCGCTGGCAAGGCAGTTGCGTGAGTGGCTCGACGATTTCGTCGAACGCCTGGAGGACGTGCTCGCACACAGTTGTCCACGTGCGCCAGCCGAGATTGTGGAAGCGGTCGCCGCAGGACTGACGGGCATCTATTTCAACGTGGAGGCTCTTTATCCGATCGGCCTTTCTGAACAGTTCGCCAAGTCTTCGAAACAGGCGGCAAAGATGCTGGTGATTGCCTTGGAGACCGCCAATGACTGATTTTTTGCGTTTGCAACCGCGAGCCTATTTCAGCCAGGACTGGCTTGAACGGGAGCGCGCGTCGCTGTTTCGCGATGCCTGGGTGTTCGCAGGCACAAACCGAGACTTCGAACAGCCGGGAGACTACCGGCTTGTGGAGGTCGGGGCCTCGACGGTTCTTGTCATTATGGACAAGACCGGGCATCTCAATGCCTATCACAACTTTTGCCGGCACCGGGGAGCGACCCTTCTGGACGATGTGTCGGGCAATGCGGGCCGCACGATCGTTTGCCCGTATCACCGCTGGACCTACGGTCTTGATGGTGCCTTGCGCGGCGTTCCGGACATGCAGACCTGTTTCGCCGATCTCGACCGGACAAAACTCGGATTGAAACCGGCAGCAGTCGGGGTTTTCAGGGAACTCGTCTTCGTCAATCCGAACCCGCATGCGCGCTTTGAGGACTGGATCGCTCCAATCAGCGACCGCGCATGGCCGCACGATCTCTTTGCCCACGACGTGAAGGAGGCGGTGCCGCTGGTCTATGATCTCAAGTGCAACTGGAAGGTCTTTGCCGAAAACGCTCTGGACGGCTATCACCTTGCCTATCTTCACGAGCATACGCTGGGCGGACCGAAACCGGACAAGAATATCTGGGAGCGGGCCGGCGATCACATGATCTGGTATGCGAATGAAGACGGCGTGCGACACCGTCTGCCTCAGAAGATCCGAGACGAAGCCGGGTCCGTCGGCCTCATCGAGAGTGCATCCGAACCGGGATATGGCGGTGTCTATTTCCTCTTTCCCCTCACGCTGATCGTACCGACGCCCTACGGGTTCTCGATCAGTTCGCTCAAGCCTTATGCGTCCGCGAAGACGAGGCTGGAGATCCGCCAATGGGTCGGGCCGTGGCAATGGGCCGACGAACGCGGGTCCATTCCCGGTTACGACAAGAAGACGGGGGTCACTTCCTCCGACAACTGGACCAGGCCGGCGCTGGAAACCGGTGACTTTCAGACCGAGGATATCTGGATATGCGAAAAGGCCCAACGGGGTCTGGAAATGCCGGGTTTTGAGTTCGGGCCGCTGTCGCGTGGTCCCGGCGCGGAAGACCCGATCCGGTGGTTTCACAATAGCCTTGCGAGGGTCATGGATCTTGACACGGCGGGCGAATAACGCCCCCACGGTGCGGGCTTTAGCGACGCTTTGTTAACGAGCCGAGGTCAGCTTCTCTTCGTCTCGCGGAACGAGAGATTGCTCGCCGATCCGAGCCCGTAGCGGATACAGCAGACGATCGCGGCGAGGCTTAGAACGAGCCAAAGCCCGCCCCAGAAAAGTGTTGTCCCGCCAAACTCTTCGGCGAGCATATAGGCGTCGGACCGCGCACCGGACCGGCGGATCGTGTCGTCGAAGATGTCGTAGGGGACATAAATGATGCTCGACAGGCCGATCACGCGCAGCACCATGTCATTGACCGGCCGGCTCAGGTAGCGCGCGATCGCGAGCATGCCAAGGCCGGTCGCTCCGCAAAACAGGAGCGCGAACCAGTCGCGGACGTAAAGGACGGTCACCAAAAGGGTCAGGCAGCCGAAGACCGCCAGGACCGCGCGGTCAGCTTCCGTGCGCAACGCGATGACCAGCAGGGCGATACCGATCACGAGCGAACCCAGATAGCCTGCGGTGAGGGTGATGAAGCGGTTGCCGCCCCGCGAAATCACGTGGCCGCCCTGGTTGGGTGACACAGAGAGGTCAACCACCGACCCACCGGTCAGCACCGTGGCGATGGCGTGGGCAAGCTCATGCAGAAACACGATCAGGATCTTCAGCGGGATGACGACCGGCGTGTTCCACAATAGGAAAAGCACAAGCGTGATCGCGATGAGTTGCCAGTGGCCTTTGAGGAGCTTCATGTGTGTGATTGGCCATGGGGGGTGAGGGAAGTCAAGCTGCCTCGTCTTCGCGATCGCAACCGGACTTTGCCACATCGCGTATTCAGTCGATCAAAGCCCGCGCTCGACCCACCAGGTTTCGTTGAAATAGTCGCCACTCAGCTTTTCACGGGCCTCGTCCGTCGACCAGTCGTCCGTCCCCATCAGGTCCTCGATCAGGTCGAACCACTGGTCCGTGAGGTCGGGCGGCAGTTTCCGGCCGCTCCAGGGGCAATGGCTGATGGTGCGCAGGGCGGGGCCCCAGGTCTCCTTCAGTCCGAAGCGGCGGATCGACGGATCGTAAAGGACCGGTGTCTGTGGGTTGCACGCCTGGGTGAGAAGCTCGGGAAAGGATTCGTAGAGAGCGGACTTGCGCGGGTCGAGCCCGAGCTGTTCCAGAACATGCCGGTTGTTGATCGCAATGCCGGTCAGGGCGCGGTCGTGATAGGCGTCCCATGCCTTTTCTTCTTCGGTTTCGGCAAAGGCCAGTTTCTCGCCGCGTTCTGAAGCCTTTTTTTCAGCCAACTCGCGCGCAGCTTCCTGCGCATCCGCTGCTTGGCAGTATTTTTCGTGAAGATCCAGCCCGCGCCGCAGCAGGACCGTGTCGCGTTCGATGGTCCGTCCCCATTGTTCATCGACCGTCTTTGGATCGGGGATTTCGGCGTCGGAGCCTGACATGGTCTCTCCTGGTTTGGTGATGGAGCTGGTACGTATGACGAACGCTTGCGTTTCGTGTGCCCTGTTCTCCGCAGCGATCTCTCGCGTAGCTTAGCAGGATTGCGCCGTTGATTGTCCTCTCAGCGCTTGATCGCACCAGATCAAATTGATTTTTCCGGCCATACATATACAGAATTGGCCATGACCCTTGATCTGACCGATCCTGTCCGGATCGTTATCCTTGTGACGCCGCACTTCAATGTGTCTGCGACAACCTCATTTATCGATCCCTTTCGTGTGGCCAATTATCTGACGGGCGCGGCGCGGTTTTCCTGGACCGTTGTCTCCGATGTTGGCGGGCCGGTATCTTCGAGCAGCGGATTGAGCGTCGACACCAACGCAATTGCAGATATGGAAGCGGTGAAACCGGATCTGGTTCTTGTCAGCACCAGCTGGACCCCGGAGCGAAACTATACGGACCGGGTTCTCGGGCCTTTGAAAAAATGGGCGCGGAGCGGTGCGGTTGTCGGCGGGCTCGACACCGGAGCGTTCGTGCTGGCAAAGGCCGGACTGCTTGCGGACAGGGCCGCAACCGTCCATTACGAACATATCGACGCCTTGATTGAAGTCGCGCCGGACACAGCCGTCTCCGAGGGTCTTTTCGTTGTCGATGACCGTATCTTCACCTGTTGCGGTGGCACGGCGTCAACCGACCTGGCGCTGCATCTCCTGCGCAGCTATTCGGGCGTCAGCATTGCAAACGCCGCGTCCCGATATCTGTTTCATCATCACATCCGGGGCGATGGACACTCGCAAAATCCGAAGGGAGCCGAACCAACCGGACATGCGACGCCGGGCGTTGTCAGGCGTGCGATCGACTTGATGGAACAGAACCTCGAAGACCCGCTTTCCATTCCCGATATCTGTGATCAGCTTGATGTGTCACAACGCCAACTCAGCCGGCTTTTCAAACACTACGTACGCCGATCACCGGTTGAATATTACCGTGACATCCGGCTTGATCGGGCGCGCGGGCTTGTCACACAGACGGAAATGAAGCTCAGCGAAATCGCCGCTGCGTCCGGCTTCAACAGCCAGGTTCATTTCAGCCGGTCCTACAAAAAGCGCTTCGGACTGTCTGCCGGCGCCGACCGTATCGAAGGCCGTGTGCCTTTCGAATTCCGGGCCTGGCCGATGCACAGCCCGGGTGTGGATTCCCGAAAAACGGAATAGGCAGCGTCCTGCCGGTCTCCGGAGAGGCTGAAGCTCACAAAATGTGATTTGCAGTGCGGGACTTTGCTTCCGGCGAACTGCTACTTTGGAACGGCGGCTTTCCTGTTCCGCTGGTAGTGCCTTGCGGCCTTTGCCCTATTGCCGCAGCTCTCCATGCTGCACCAGGTCCGCCTGCTGTTCTTGGTTTCATCGATGAACAGCCAGCCGCAGTTGTCTCCAGGGCACATCTTGAGGCGACCGCGCTCTCTGGGGTCGGCCAGTATTGAGATTGCGGAGGCCGCCAAAAGACCTTCCAGCAAAGGCAGCGAACCTTGTTTCGTGCCGAAATCCGGCTCTCTGACCGCGTTCAGGCTGCCGGAAATCCTTGCCTCAAGCAATGCAGCGCGGAGATCGCTTCTGAGCCCCTTGAGGTCTTCCAGTGTGCCGGCACAACGCGCGTCTATCCCCAAGGTACGCAGCCAGACGTCCAAGTCCTCCAGGCTTTTCAGTTTTTCATGCGTCACCTGATCACGCGCCGTCCAATCGGCTGTGTTGACAAAGTCAAGCGCCAGGCGTCCGCCGACTGGCCGAACGGGATGTCCTTCGGAATAGCTCATATGACTTTCTAACCTCTGTACAGGTTGACAGACAAGTCTCAAATCTGTCTAACCTGTGCTATGGTTATAAAATCTCAGAACGTGACCCTCTCTGTTGCTGGCGTGCTGCGTGGAATGACGCGGCTGCTGCCGATCTGCCTCTTTGTCATTCCGTTCGGCATCGCCTTTGGCATTGCCGCGACAGAAGGAGGGATCGGACCGTTTCAAGCCACGGCGATGAGCGCCTTTGTATTCACGGCGACGGCGCAGTTTGCCGCGCTGGACTTTCTCAAGGACCCGGGTGCCTTCTTTTCCCTCGGCCTGGTTGCGCTGGCCCTGAGCGGCCGGCACGTGATCATGGGCGCGGCTCTCGCCCAATGGGTCAACCAGCTCCCCGCGGGCAAGCGTTTCCTGACACTGATGTTTCTGAGCGACGCAAATTTTGCCGATACGCAAACACTGCTGCAGCGCGGGGAAACCGACCTGGGGCCACTTCTTGGGGGCGGACTGATGCTCTGGAGCACATGGGTCGGCAGTACGGCGGCCGGAGCATTCGGAGGAAACCTGCTCGGCGACACGGAGGCCTTCGGGTTTGGCGTTGTGATGCTCTGTTTCTTTGCTGCAACAGCGTTTGGAATGGTGCGTTCAACGCCATGCCTCCTGCTGCCCGTGGTTGTCGCAATCGGCGCTTCGGTGATTGCGTTGCCCTATCTCCCGAATGGCTGGAACATCATTCTGGCAGCCCTCCTGGGTGGCGGTGTTGCCGCATTTCGTCATGCTGAATGACGCGACCTATTTTCTGGCCGTCACGGTTCTGGCGCTGGTTGCGCTGGGGACACGGTTGTCCGGCGCCTTACTCATGGCCCGGGTAAGGCCAACGCCGCGCGTCGAAACATTCCTTCAAGGAATGTCGGTTTCAGTCATCGCCGCCCTGGTGGCATCCTCTCTCACCACGATGGACCTGAAAGCCTTCGCGGCAACGGGCGGCGCGATCGTTGTTGCTGCCCTTACCCGGAGTGTCGTCTGGGCAATGATCGCAGGAATGATTGTGGCCGCTGGCTATCCGCACGTCGTTTCGTTTGGCGGCACACCCGCCTGATCGCGGCGCAGTGCGGGAAACGGGCGGACAACGTCCCGGTCTGCCTCAATCCGCGGACTGCTTCCGAAGCGTCCGGGTCGCGGCCTGCAGGGCAACGAGCATCCTGTCCCGCTCTTCGGACAGTTCCCGTGGGCTGCGTCCACGTGCCTGCTCGTTCATGCCGGAAACAAGTTTTTCTATCACGGCGTCGTCCAGGCGTGGGTCGCCGAGGCCATCCCACCAACCGTTGAACGTGTCCCTGAAATGGTCACAAAAGGCCTGAAGGCCGCCATCGCCTGCCCCGAGATGAAACAGCGTCGTCGGTCCCATCGCGGCCCATCGCAGACCCGGTCCGGCCCACATCGCCTTGTCGATGTCCTCCACGCTCGCAACGCCTTCGACCGCCATGAAGACAGCCTCACGCCAGACAGCGGCCTGAATGCGGTTGGCGACATGTCCGGGCATGCCTTTCTTTATGCGGATCGTGACTTTGCCGATGGTCTCGTAAAAGGCCTCCGTCGCATCCAGTGCCGCAGGGTCGGTCTTTTCGTTGGCTGTCAACTCGACAAGCGGGATGAGGTGTGGCGGGTTAAATGGGTGTCCGAGAACGAAATTAGCAGGATTCCGCCATCCTTCCTGTAACGCTTCCAGCGTCATTCCGGATGTGGAACTGGACACGATTGCGGTCTTTGGCAGGACCGGCTCGATCTCACTGTAGATCGCATGTTTGAGCGGCAAACGTTCAGGAACATTCTCCTGAATGAAGTCCGCATGCGCGGACGCTTCTGCGGCGGTCTTCGCAAACAAAACCTCTCCGGGCACCCTGCGTCCCGCAAGGCCGAGCGCCTCGAGCGATGGCCAGGCGGTTTCGATGTAACCCCTTACCTTGCTCTCTGCACCGGGCGCAGGATCATAAACTGTGACATTGCGCCCGGAGGCGAGGAACAAGGCAGTCCAGCTCGCGCCGATGACACCGGCACCCAGAACCGCAACAGTTGAAATCTGGCTCATCAGAACAGTCCCGGATTGAGCGGTGAAGCGGCAGTCATGCCACCGTCGACCGTGAAAAGTTGACCCGTTGCGAAACCGGCTTCGTCCGAGGCAAGCCAGACCGCCATAGCGGCAATGTCCCGCGGTTTGCCGAAACGCCGCACTGCGTGCCGCTGAAGTGCATCCGCCTTCGCCCTTGCCGGATCGCCCGCAAGGTCGAAGCCCGCATCGAGCATTCCGGTCTCGATCCAGCCCGGGCAAATCGCGTTGCAACGGATCCGCGGGCCGTGATCGACCGCGATGGATCGCGTGAGCCCATGGACGAAGGCCTTTGACGCATTATAAAGCGCCATTGACGGATCGGCGACATTGCCCGAGATCGAGCCGATGTTGATGATCGATCCGCTTTCGTGCATCAGGGGAATGAAGGCACGGCAGGTGTTGAACACGCCGCGCGCGTTGGTGTTCATCACGTGGTCCCAGTCTTCATCGGTGCTGTCGACCACGGTCTTTTCCACCTGAACACCGGCATTGTTGACAAGAATGTCGAGCCCCCCGAACGCAGTTGCCGCAGCTCCGATCGCTTTCGGGTCCGCAACATCCAGTGTCAGCCAGTCTGCCGGATATCCGGCGGGCTTTTCGCCCCGGCCGCAGGCGGTGACATGCGCGCCTTCTTCAAGAAAAGCGTCGACAATGCCCTTGCCGATGCCCTGACGGCCACCGGTCACAAGGGCCTTCTTTCGGGACAGACGCATCAGTGCGCAACCATGACGTGACGGATCGACGTATAGGCGTCGAGGGCATAGACGGACATGTCGCATCCGGTGCCCGAGCCCTTCATCGCGGCCCACGGCATTTCCGGTGTTGCCATGCCGTGGGTGTTCACCCAGGTGAAGCCGTAGCGCAGTCTGGATGTCATGCGCATGGCAAGACCGACATCACGTGTCCAGACGGAAGACGCCAGGCCATACGATCCGGCGTTGGCGATCTTCAGAGCATCATCGGCATCGGAGAACCTCGACACCGTGACGACCGGGCCGAAGACCTCGTCGCAGGCGATTTCCGACGCATTGTCGACATTGGCAATGACGGTCGGATCAAAGAAGAAACCGGATCCGCTGCCCGCATTGCCGCCCACCACGATCTCGGCGCTTGTCCCGGCGCGCTTAACAAAACCCGCGACTCGGTCCCTTTGCGTCGCCGACACGAGCGGGCCCATCTCGGTTCCCTCTTCCTTGGGCGCACCGGTCCTGATCTGGCCGACCTGATCGGCGATGGCGGCGACCAGGCGGTCATAGACACCGTCGGCGACCAGGACCCTGCAGGGCTGGGCGCAATCTTGTCCGGCATTGAAATAGCTGCCATAGCGGATGGTTTCTGCCACTGCCTCCAGGTCCGCATCCTCGAAGACGATCACCGGGGCCTTGCCGCCAAGTTCCAGGTGCACGTGCCGTATCTGGCTGGACGCCGCGCGCATCGCGGCCATCCCTGTTGCCGGAGATCCGGTGACGCTGATGGCTTCCATTTGCGGGCTGTTCATCAACGTGCTGCCGATGGTCGGGCCGCGCCCGTGCACGATGTTCACGACGCCTTTTGGAACCACGTCCTGCAGCAATTCGCCGAGCTTCAGTGTCGACAGGGGCGTGAGTTCGGACGGCTTCAGAACCACGGAGCAACCGGCCGCAATCGGGGCTGCCAGCTTCCAGCTCGCCATCATCAGCGGATAGTTCCAGGGGGCAATCGCGGCAACTGGGCCAACCGGATCGCGCCGGATCATGGAGGTGTGTCCGGCGATGTACTCGCCCGCCGCCGATCCGGTCATCGTCCGGGCAGCGCCTGCAAAGAACCGGAAGACATCGATCGTCAGAGGCATCTCGTCGTCATGGGCAGATGGCCAGGGTTTACCGACGTCGAGGCTTTCCAGTTCCGCCAATTCCTGGCTGTTCTGTTCAATCACGTCGGCGATCTGAAGAAGCAGTGCCGACCGCTCTGCAGGAGAGGTCGCTGAAAACGACTCGAAGGCCTCGGCTGCGCCATTCACGGCGGCGTCGATCTGGTCTTCGCCTGCTTCCTTCACAACGTCGATGGTCGTTTCACTGGCTGGGTTCAGGACCGTGAGCCCTTCGCCAGATCCCTCAACCAGCTCGCCGTTTATCAACATGCGCGTCTGCATATCCGATTCTCCCTAGAAGCCGACCTTGTCGCCACCCTTGAGCGCCAGCCTTTCACGGGCTTCCGCCGGTGTTGCAATGGTCAGGCCAAGATTTTCCAAAATGTCGCGAATGCGCGAGACCTGCTGCGCGTTGGACGTCGCAAGCTCACCCTTGCCGATGAAGAGGCTGTCTTCCAGTCCAACCCTCAAATTGCCACCCAGCATCGCGCTTTGGGTCGCGAAGGGCATCTGGTGCCGTCCGGCGGCAAGCACCGACCACTCATAGTTTTCCGGGCCGAAGAGTTCGTCCGCCTTCTTGTGCAGGTGCAGGAGATTGTCCGCATCCGCTCCCATTCCTCCGAGAATGCCAAAGACCAGCTGAATGAAGAACGGTGGCTTGATCAGTCCTTGATCGACAAACCATTTGACGTTGTAAAGGTGGCCGAGGTCATAGCATTCGAACTCGAACTTGGTTCCGTGATCGCCGCCCAACTTCTCGATCGCATAACGGATCGTGCGGAAAGTGTTGGGGAAAATGAAGTCCTCGGTCATTTCCAGAAACGGGCGTTCCCAGTCATGCTGGAACTCGGTGTATTTCTGCAGCATCGGAAAGATGCCGAAATTCATCGAACCCATGTTGAGCGAGGCCATTTCCGGGCTGGCCGTGGTTGCCGCCAGAAGCCTTTCATCCATTGTCATGCCGAGACCGCCGCCGGTCGAGACATTGATGACCGCGTCTGTCGACTGCTTGATGACCGGAAGAAACTGGTTGAACGTTTCCGGTCTCGGATCGGGCCTGCCGGTGTCGGGATCGCGCGCATGAAGATGGATGATGGAGGCCCCGGCTTCTGCGGCCTCGATGCTGGCTGTTGCGATTTCCGCCGGCGTGACAGGCAGGTGAGGCGACATGGAGGGTGTATGAATGCCACCAGTTGGTGCGCAGGTAATGATAACGGATCTGGGCATCAGAGCCTCATTTGCTGAACTTGGGCAGAGAGACCGCCATCGAGAACCCAGAGCTGCCCGGAGGCATACCGCGCCTCATCCGAGGCCAGCCAGTTGACCAGGTTGGCGATATCCTCAGGCGTTCCGTAAGTGCGCATCGGATGCACGTCCCGGACGGCCTGCTGCAAGGTCTCGATGTTGCCGCCACCGCCGCCTGAGCCGTCGCCATTGAAGAAGCTCTGCAGCATCGGCGTGTCTATGTAACCGGGGCAGATCGCGTTGACACGGATGCCTTCCGGTCCGTGATCGCAGGCCATCGCGCGGGTCAGTGCGTGGACGGCACCCTTGGTGGCGCAATAGGCGGCAAGGCCGGGATCTGCGATGAACCCGTCATAGGAACCGAAATTGATCAGGCTGGCACTCGCACCTGATTCAGCCGCGCGGCGCAGAAGGGGAAGCGCATATTTCGATGTCAGGAAGGTGCCCGTCACATTGACCGCAAAGGAGCGGTTCCACTCGTCGAGGGACGTCTCTTCAATTGTCTTTTCGATCTCGATACCGGCAGCATTGACGAGAATGTCGAGCTTGCCGTCGGCATCCCCGATGTGCTCCATCGCTGCGATCGCATCAGGTTCGCTGGTGACGTCCAGTTTCAGAAACCGGCCACCATCGTCTTCAGATGCGCTCAGAGACCCTTCCGGACTGAGGTCGGCGGCATAGACCTTTGCGCCTTCCTTCACGAAACGCGCAACAATCGCTCGACCGATACCGCCCCTTGCGCCCGTCACGAGGGCGACCTTGCCTTCAAGCATCATTCTTCGTGTTCCTTCAATGGCGGATAGCGGTACCGATTGGCGGCAACGGTCCAGTCCATGTGGTTGCGGACATATTGCTGGCTGGCGTCGGAAGGCGGATTGTAGTCCCACGCTTCACCTGCGCCAGCTTCCATGGCTGCGTGCAGTGCGCGGCGGGACTTCTGGGTCGCCATGACCTTGCGGCGCAGTTCCGCGCCGTCCCAGCGCCGGGCAACTTCCCCAGCGAAACGAGCGGCGATGTCGCCAAACTGTGGGTCGGTTGCCAGGTTCGTTCGTTCGCCGGGATCTCGTTCCAGATCGTAAAGCTGTGGCGGATCGCTGTCGCAATGGATGTATTTCATCGAGCCCCGCCGGATCATGATCACCGGATGGGCGGTCATTTCAGCGCAGTACTCGCCGATCGCTTCGTCGACAGGATCACGGTCACCGCGCGCAAGCGGCAACAGGCTGCGGCCGTCGACCGGTTCGCCAAGCATGTCCCGCGTGCCGCCTGCAATCTCCAGGAAGGTCGGCAGCAAATCGACCAGCGAACATGCGTTGGCGGCGCTGCCGTGCACGATACCCGGCCCTGCCATGACCAGTGGAACCCGGGCGGAATGCTCAAAGAAATTCATCTTGTACCAGAGGCCGCGCTCACCGAGCATGTCGCCGTGATCCGCCGTCACGATAACGATGGTGCTGTCCAGTGCGTCGATCTCATCGAGCGTTTTGACGATCTCGCCGATCTTGCTGTCGAAATAGCTGACATTGGCGAAATAGGCGTGGCGCGCCCTGCGGACGTCCTCTTCGCTCAAGGGGACATAGGACGCTTCGATCCCGTCCATAAGCCTGCGCGAAAACGGGTCCTGATCTTCCAGTCGCGGGATATCCGCGGGAAGAGGGATCTCCGTCTCCTCGTAGAGGTTCCACCACTCCGGCCGAGCGACATATGGATCATGGGGATGGATGAAACTTGCGACCAGCGCAAAGGGCGCATTTTCACCGACCGTCCTGTCTCGTGCCCGGTCAAACAGCCATCGGCGGGCCGCAAATCCGACCTCGTCGTCGTAGTCGATCTGGAACGTGGCCTTGGCAACACCGCTTTCCTTGACGGTCTGCATGTTGTGATACCACTTGTCGATCCGCTCATCCGCGGCTTCCCAATCCGGTGTCCAGGCAAAGTCGGACGGGTAGATGTCGGTGGTCACACGGTCCTGAAAGCCATGCATCTGGTCCGGCCCGACAAAATGCATCTTGCCGGACAGGCAGGTCCGGTAGCCGAGGGCCTTGAGATAATGCGCAAAGGTCGGGATCGAGGCCTTGAATTCCGAGGCGTTGTCATAGGCGGCGATGCGGCTGATGAGCTGGCCGGACATGAAGGCAAAGCGTGAGGGTGCGCAAAGCGGCGAATTGCAATAGGCGGCGTCAAAACGCATGCCGCGCGCGGCGAGTGCATCGAGATGCGGTGTCTTGACCAGGGGATGCCCGTAGGCGCCGGTGAAATGCGGTGCCAGCTGGTCCGCCATCACCACGACGATGTTGGGCGGCGTCACGCGGTGCCTCTTGCGTAGGCATCCAGCACCAGGCCGTGGAAGTGATGGACCGCGTGTTCCGATTTGCCCGACCCGTCCGGATCGTGAACGATGCGGCCCTGCGTGAACGCCGGTGTGTTCATGCCGCGCTGGACACTTTCGACAAGCGCGATGTCTTCCACCTGCAGCACTTCATCAAGATACCGGATCGCATCGCGCTCCATATCATTCGGTTCAGGTGTTTCCAGGAAAAAGTCATAGGTTTCCAGCGTGCGGTCCGGCCCGATCGGGATGATGTTGAGCACAATCATGCTGGACCGGCCGGGGTAGCGCATC
>Ga0207422_1003811_pt1 | contig 13964 bp, 10 predicted proteins | sample MarCyaLeptolynsp_FD_187757 | JGI IMG/M metagenome (GOLD analysis project Ga0207422, IMG submission 187757) | Marine cyanobacterial communities from Panama - species 1 Leptolyngbya sp. (SPAdes) | ecosystem: Environmental > Aquatic > Marine > Unclassified | place: Panama: Panama City | collected...
CAATTTGAAGATAATGACCAATTATTATTGTACTTTTCTGGACATGGGATTGATCTCTCTGTCTCATTATCTTTTTGGGAAAAATCTGGATAGACTGGCTTGGGAGTACAGCAAAAAAGCAGAACGCATCGCTCATAAGCACGAGCAATACGAGCTCCTGAATAACATTTATAATCTCCAGATTGAGCATGCGGAAAGTGAATATGCAGATGAGTTGGAATCCATCATCGAGAAGAAAGAATTAAATCGACAGGTGGCAGATGAGGAGGAAAGGGCAAAAGTTGCCTATGCCCTGATCAATAAAAAATTGGGGGAACTAAAACTGACCGGAGATAAGGACAACATTTATGGTCTAATTGAAGAAACTCTGGCGAAATATGGCTTATCACAGGCTCTGAATAAAAACCCTCGCCTGCTGTATAGATTCATGTTTATTACACGGAAAGCTATTCTGGCCCAGAAAGACTTTCACGCATTTGAACCCTATGTAATCGGAATGTATCAGAATCTATCGGACAATGACGGCTTCTCTTCTCAGCATCATGTTTACAAAATCCGATTGCTGTACATGATCGCACATGTGCTGTATCGAAACAAGAAGTTTGAATCTTCTATCTCTTATTTGCAACTAATGCACGAAGCTATGTTGGAATACAGGGGCGCATATCGGAATCGCTTTTATCCCAAATATGCCATGCTCCTTTCAGCTAATTATATGTTTCTCAATGAAAGTGAAAAAGGCGTTTCTCTCCTGGATGATTTGATTTACAATTCTGATTTTCAAATCAATCAGGCGGACAAACTCAATTCCCTATTTAGCCTGGCAGTTTTCTATTTCCTCAGGGAAGAATATGACAAAACAGTCCGGTGTAATCTGGACGTTTATCAGTCGGATAAATGGCTGGACAAAAAAATGGGGAGAGAGTGGACCATGAAAAAATTGCTCTGCGAAGCCCTTCTCCAGGTTCATCTCAAAAATTATGATTTAGCCCTTAATAAAGTTGCTTACATAGAGCAAAATTACCGAGACCTCTTCAATATTGATCAATACAAAAAGGTCCCGGTTTATATCAAACTTGTAAAAACCCTCATCAGTCAACCTGATAAAACAGCTCAGATGGAGTTCTATCAAAAAGCTCGTTCTTCTTTCAACTTCCGCCCCATGGAAGAGGAAGATTTGCAGGAAGTAATCTTTTACGGTTGGCTAAAATCATACCTTACCGGCCAGAAATACTATGAAGTATTGCTGGAGTTGGTAGGTAGAGTAAAAGTAGCCCAGGAGGAATTTATCAGTTGATAAGATTCCCAAAAAAGATTCCATTCATAAACAGCTTGCTTCCTCCATGCCAGTAGGCTCGGAAATTGGGATTATCTGTCAAGGCAATGATCCTGCCTCCTCCCATACGAGAAACACTGGCTGCAGCACTTCCTGAGAGGGTTTCCAGATTCCTATCGGAGATATATCCACTTTGAAGGGGATTATCTGTGTAGACAATGGGATGTTTATAAGGGGTATTGCTTTTCTTCAGGAACAAACTGGAGTTTCTGAAAACACTCATATACGGCCGTTTGTATCCATATGCCAAAGGATGGCTAAGATCCATTTTTACCTGAAAGATCGCTCCTCCAATTACCTGAGCCCCTCGCTTATTCTGTCGATCAACGTACTCCAGTTCTAATTCAGTTGTATCTCTGGGGGGATAGACAAATTCCAGATTGCCCATTTGCTGGTTCCCCAACCAATTGATGGCTGATTTGTAGGCTAGCACTACTCCACCATTCCTGATCCATTCTTTTAGTTTGTTGGCATCCAGTCGGCCGTAATTCCCATTCACCATAACGAGGGTATTGTACTCATCCATATCGATTTGAGAAAAGCGATCTGCCTGAATCAAACTTACATCCATATAATAACGCTGATCCAATAAATGCCAGACTTCTCCTGCCTCGTATGAGCTTACCCCTCCATCGACCAATAAAGCAACTCTAGGTTTCCTTAGCGGGCGGAAACTATTGGATCCCAAACTGAGGCCTTCAGTCATACCCGTTTCCATCGCATGTACTTTTAGCCTGTCTTCTTTAGCTATGCTTTGCATGAGTCGATAAATTTCCCCAGAAGAAAGCTCCTGCCCCTCTACCGGGATAAGTATGCTTCCGTAATCGTACTCCTGCCCTGCCCTATCACTAAATCGCTTGGTCGATGCTTTTACACGAAGATCAACATTATGCAATCTGTTGAGTGCTCTTGGGCTGTAGTACTCATGCCATTGAAATACATAGGCATAGTCCGACTTTCCCCCAATCAATTCACCTTTAGGAACATCATTGGGACTAAATGCCTCCCCAAGTAAGCTGGTCTTCATTTGTCTTTGATCCAGCTCATCATAGACTACATTAAACGCCAGGGGCATGGTCCAGGCTGAAACATCATAGAAAAGACTATCTGTAAAGCTGGTACGCTTTTCAAAAATGGCCTTAATGAGTCGATATTGTCGTTGATTTAAGGGAACGATATAGCCATTTTCTTTGCTATAGGTATTCCCATTGCTTGTAAAATCATCTCCCAGATGATAAATATCGATATCATGCTGTTCCAAAATCTTTGCAAAATTGTAGGTTCGACTTCGATCTTCCTCTGCGGAGAATACCAATGCTTTTACAGGATCGTTGTTAGCCTCCTTAAGTGCTGAGCTGAAAAAGTCACGTTGGAAGCCTACGAGCTCATCCCGGAGGTCAAAAGTGCCCTGCAAGGTAGAAAGGCTGGTAGTAAACTGGTTCCTTATGGTGAAAGGAAAGTCCAGCCTTCCATGTATGGTTTCCTGCGAATGTCCCCTACTTGAAGCCTGCTCAAAGAGTATCCCCACAGCTCCATTAACATCTGGATAGGTAGATCCCTTTCCGATATAAAAATCATCAAAGCCTTCTTTGGTATAATACAGTGAGCCAATTTTATCCAGGGCTTTTCCATGGTACTCCGCTACTTTTCCGGTTAATTCAAATACCTTTTCAGGCGTGCGAGGATTGTTACGGGAGGGAACTCCGGGCATAAAGAAGAAACTGGCATTTGATCCCATTTCGTGATGATCGGTCAGCCAATTGGGTTTCCATTTGTGAAACTGAGCGATACGCGCCCGGGATTCAGGGTGTTGCAATAAGAGCCAATCTCTATTCAAGTCAAACCAATAATGATTGGTTCTTCCTCTTGGCCAGGCTTCATTGTGTTCCCGACTCTGAGGATCAGCATTCACGACATTGATCCCCTTATGGCTGTTCACCCAACTGGAAAATCTGTGGAGGCCATCCGGATTGTAACAAGGGTCAAACAATATGACCGTATTGGCCAGCATTTTTTCAATTTGCTCTCCTTTTGCTGCAGCCAGGTGATAGGCGACTAAGAGTGAGGCATTTGCCCCACTAGATTCATTTCCATGTATACTATAGCCCATATACAGCACCATTGGCACTTCTTCATTTTTAAGCTTTTTCGATACATCAGGATTTGTGTTCTCGAGGTGTTTTAATCGAATACTCTCAAGGTTTTTGTGATTTTCTGGAGTAGTAAAAATGAGATTAAGCAAAGGTCTGTTCTCATAAGTCCTGCCGATTTCCTCCAGCTGGATTCGATCAGATGCAGCTGCTAGAGTTCTCATGTAATACTGAAGCTGGTCATGACTGACATGCCATTCACCTACCTCATATCCCAACACTTCTGAAGGAGTGGGAATGTTTTCATCATACTCAACATCCTGAGGGAGAAAATATTCTTTGCCGACTTTATTTTGGGCAAAGAGGGGAGACAGACCCAGGAGGGTCAATAGTAGTAAGCAACTGATCCGTAATTTCATAGCAATAGTAATTGTTAGACTATGAAATTAGTAATCTTTGGGGATTTATTCCTCGATCTTTGGAATGGGAGAACCGTGTGGATCTTTTTCCGGATAGCCTAATTGCTTGGCCAGAGCTTCTACGAGAGCTTCTGTCAGAATATGCTCGTATTTCTCTGCCTCCAAATGAATTTGATCCGCATTCAGCCCCATCATTTCTACCTGATAGGTTTCCCACAGTCTATGGGCACGTATTAATTCATAGCCCCTGCGTACTCCTTGCTGACTTAGTTCGATCTCCTTCCCTTTGAGGAGCAAATAACCCTTTCGTTCGAGATGTTTTAATAAGGTTCCAACTTGTTGGGAGCTCAGTCCCAGATCAGCAGCTATGCGCTCAGGATTAGCTCCATTTACCTCTTGTAATTTTAAGGCTTGTTTAAGAACATCCTCACGTAATATTTGTCTTCTCATTTCTCTTCGTTTCAAATAGATACTTACAAGGCCTCTTTTCGGAGAGAAAAATACCGCTAGCAAATAAAAAAGAGTTGCCGTTACTGTCATCGCTGGTCCGGGAGTGGTTTCGAATACAATGGCTAGCATCAGCCCCAAAATACTGGAAAACAATCCTACCAGAGCTGCGATGACCAGCATTCTATCTAAACGATAGGTTAGCAAATAGGCTGTGGAGGCTGGTGTAATCAGCATGGCCACCACCAAAATTACCCCTACTGATTGCAAGGAGGCCACTACGGCAAAGGAGAGTAAGAGCATCAGAAAATAATGCATCGTACTCACCGAAATTCCCAGGGTTTGAGCGATGACCGATTCAAAAGTTGTGATGAAGAAGTAGCGGTAGAAAGCTATCACACAAATCAGGGTAAAACCCAATACCAAGGCTGTCATGATTAGGTCTTGATTGCTGATTCCCAGCACATTACCAAAGAGAAAATCCTTGAGATCCAGGTGAACCCCTTCCTGATGTGTGAGCCAGGAAATCCCCATCACTCCTATGGCAAACATAGAAGTAAATACGATCCCAATAGCTGCATCTTCCTGGGTCTTGACATTACGTTGAATCCAGGTGATCATAATAGCGGCCATCAATCCAGCGATCACTGAACCCGTAAAGAAGCCCAGCACGCTATATCCGGCGATTAAATAGCCTACTACAACACCCGGCAGAATAGCATGTGAAAGTGCGTCTCCAATGAGAGACATATTCCGCAAAACTATAAAGCAGCCCAAAATCCCACACATCACTCCTACCATAGAAGAAGCAATCAGGGCTCTTATGGCAAACTCATATTGAAATATTTCGATGATTTTTTCCATCTTTCTGCTCCTGATTATTGACGTTGATTTTCGGTTTGCTGGAGAATAGTAAGGCGCCCTCCATAAGTCTTTTTGATGTTTTCATCCGTAAAGACTTCCTCTGTATCTCCAAATGCGACCAAACGCTGATTGATCATGATGACCTTATCAAAATATTCTTTGACTTTCGCTAAATCATGATGGATGATTACTACCAGCTTTCCTTCCTTAGCCAGCTCCTTTACAATCTCAATGATCTTCGCCTCGGTAGTTATATCAACCCCTACAAATGGCTCATCAAAAAGGTATATTTCAGCATCCTGGCAAAGGGCTCGGGCAATAAATGCTCTTTGTTGCTGGCCGCCACTTAGCTCCCCAATTTGTTTGTGAGATAAATCTTCTATTCCCATCATTCGAAGAGATTCTTTGGCGCGCTCACGATCTACATGGGAAAGGCGCTCGAAGACTTTTCGATGCGGATAACGCCCCATCAACACTATGTCAAAAACTGTCGCAGGAAAGCTCCAGTCTATTTCTTCTTTTTGTGGAATGTAGGAAATGAATTTCTGGACAGCCTCTATCTCCTCTCCGTGGATAGCAATATCCCCTGAATCTGTGGGAATCAATCCTAAAATGGATTTAAACATTGTTGACTTTCCCGATCCATTTCCCCCCAGCAAACCATAAACGTATCCAGGTTCTAGGTTTAGGTGAATATTGGAAAGGACTGATTTGCGATCATAGGAAACGCTCAGGCCTGAGATATCGATACTGTAATTTTCCCATGTTAAATCTTCTCTTGAAGGTATTTTCAACTTTAGCACAACCACTACAAAAGACAGAGCAAAGATTCCCAGAATCACAAAGAGAAAATTATAATCCTCTTCCGCATCTCTTGTTCCTACTAAACGGCTCAAACCTTCCAGAATCAAGCGGGTATTTTGGCGCAACATCTTTACGTAGGTGTCCGCTCCACTCTCCTCATCGCCAAGGGAATCAGCAAATAACTTACCCCCAATCTTTATTCCCAGATCATTGGCTCTTTGCTCCATAATTTCCGGGTTTATGGTTGACTCGATAAATATGGAGGGAATGCCATTTTCTTTTACTTGTTCTGAAAGATGCGCCAGATCTTCGAGCGTAGGCTCGGCATCTGTACTGGTACCCATGGCTGAAACTACCTCTAAGCCATAGGCATTTCCATAATATCTAAAGGCGTCATGAGAGGTTACCAGTACGCGTTTCGATGAGGGAATTTGAGTGATTTTTGCTTTTATCTCTTCATCCAATTCCAACAAAATCGCTTTGTAAGCTGCATGTTGGGCTTCGAAGTATGTGCGATCTTCAGGCTGGGATTCTTGTAGAGCACGAAGAATATTGTCTGTGTAAATGATGCCATTTTTCACATCCATCCAGGCATGAGGATCCAGTGCATCTTCATAATCAACCGACTTAATAGGAATGATCCCCTCAGTGAGGGTATAAATATTGGCTCGGGTTCCGGAATTTTCTATCAATTCATCCAGCCAGCCTTCAAGAGTGAGTCCATTTCGTAAAATCACATCGGCCTCTGCAATCTTTTTTGCATCACCCGGAATGGGATCATACAAATGAGGGTCTCCCCCAGTTGGCATCAACGAAATCACCTCAGCTTTTTCTCCAGCAATATTTTGGGCCAGATCGGCTAAGAAAGTAGTGGTGGCCACTACCTTCATTTTTGTCTCCTGTGCAAATGTGTTCTGGCAAATCAACGGCAGTAAACACAACAGAAGGTATAGTTTTTTCATCTTGGGTCAATTATTCGAAACAAAGTAAAAGTATTTTTTTACAATTCCCTAATTTTATTTTTAGCCTTGCCTAAAAATAGAAAATTGAGACAAAAAAATAGCCGCTCAGTGATCTGAGCGGCTATTTTTTGCTATTGAGAAGCTACAGCTTGAAGCCTTTTTTATTGAATTGCTTCTGCTGTCTTTCTTTCATGTACTCACCGTGTTTGGGGTGGTTGCAATTTTTTCGGGGATCTCCTTTAAGCATCGCACAGGCAGGTGCAAAAAGTCCCAGCATAAAAATTACACACAGACCGAGGAGTATACTTTTTCTTTTATTCATTTTTGCAATCATTTCAGGTTCGTAAATCAAATTACGTCAAAAAGATCACAATTACCATTCCATTTTGCCTTAAATCTCTCAGGCTCAGATGACTCCCGCCAAAATAAAAAGGGGAGCAGCTTAGCCACTCCCCTTTTAAGTTCTTTCTAGTTTTTAGCTTAGTTCAATTCCAGCGAAATTCTCTTACGAATTTCTGATACACTTTGCTTAAAGTACTTATCCGTAGCAACAAGGTCATTTACTGTTTGCAGAGCATGGATTACTGTAGAATGGTCTCTTCCTCCGAAATGAATGCCGATCGACTTCAGAGAGTGGCGGGTCATCTCTTTAGCGAAGAACATGGCGATCTGTCTGGCCTGAACAATGTCCCTTTTACGGGTCTTGGCTTTCATTTGCTCAACGTCGATAGACAGATGTTCTCCAACGATTTCCTGAATGGATTCTATGGTGATCTCTCTGCTCACACTTTCTACAAAGTTTTGGAGCATTGATCTAGCGAGTTCGATGTCAACCTCTCTTCTATTAAGAGAGCTTTGTGCAAGTAGACTGATCAGTGCACCCTCCAATTCTCGGATATTGGAACTGATGTTGTGCGCGATATACTCAACTACCTCTCCAGGCAATTGGATACCATTCTGATACATCTTGCTTTGTAAGATCTGTTTGCGGGTTTGATAATCAGGCACCTGAAGGCTGGTGTTTAGGCCCCACTTAAATCTTGATAGAAGTCTTTCTTCGATTCCTTCAATTTCGTTGGGGGGTCTGTCGGAAGCCAGTACGATCTGTTTTCCGGATTGGCGCAAGTGGTTGAAAACGTGGAAGAAATTCTCCTGTGTCTTCTCTTTACCTGAAAGGAACTGAATGTCGTCTACCAATAGGACATCGATCATTTGGTAGAAATTCATGAAATCATTAACAGTACCTTTTCTTACAGCCTCGATAAACTGATTGATAAAACGTTCGGAGGATACATACAGAACGGCCTTTCTTGGAAAGTTGGCTTTAATCTCATTTCCGATGGCCTGTAGCAAGTGAGTTTTTCCCAGCCCTACCCCACTAAATATAAAGAGTGGATTGTAGGCGGTAATGCCGGGCTTGTTTGCTACTGCATATCCTGCAGCACGAGCAAGGCGGTTGCAATCACCTTCAATGAATGTCTCAAATGTGTAGTTGGCATTCAGATTTGACTCTACCTCGAACTTTCGAATGCCTGGAATTACAAAGGGATTCGGAACGGGACGATTTACATTCAAAGGATTACTTAGTGAATTACTAGTAGTAGAGGATGAGTTGTGGGATGCGGTTGGCATCCGAATGGTTGAAGCAGATTGCGAAACGCTGTTTTCAATGACAATGGAATATTCCAGCCTGCCCTCAGCACCGAGTGTTTGGTGAATGGCTCTCTTGAGCATCCCAAGGTAATGCTCTTCCAACCATTCATAGAAGAATTGACTTGGCACTTCTATAGTCAAAACACTGTTTTCGATCCTAATTGGTTTGATCGGCTTGAACCAGGTTTCGAAGCTTTGCGGTGCGATTTCTTCCTGAATAATTCGCAGACACTCATTCCATATGTCAACGTGTGTAGTTGTCATGCGAGATTTTGCTAAATCTTTTTGTTTACTTGATTAAAAACGCTAATAAGTCAATATTCTTGCCTTGGACGTAAGGTTAAAACTCATAAAAATAAACGTAAAAAAAAACTTGACTTATATGTTTTTTAGGCAGAATTCTCGAAATATATGTATTTAATTGAATACCAAGCTTTTATCCAAAAAACGCGATTTTTAGCGATTTTGAAGGGTTTTTAAACAAATATTAAAAATATAATTTTCCGTCGATTTCTGAATTAAACCGCTGAATATCAAGTATTTGAAAAGTTTGTTCCAATCGATGAACTATCTTCCATCCATTCCGAATAATAATATACGACAAGCCGTAGTAATATTTCTGGGAATCATTAATTCTCATTTTTTCGGGAAATTAGAACAGTCACTTAGCAAGTGACAAGGCTCCTTGGCTATACCAGCTTGCTAAAAAAAATCGCAAAGATTTCGTTTTGCTAAGAAAAGAGGCTATTGGCATCATTTTTTATCACAAAAATGGCTTTTTGTGTAGGCGATACTTCCATGCTCAGCCATTTGTTGAGGATTTTTTTGCTCAATTCCAGGGCAGAATCTTCCTTTCCCAGCTCTTTCGCACTCCCGTGAATAATGCTCAAAATCTCCTCTTTAGCATTTACCAGGCTTGCCCAGGCCTGATTATTCATATATAACTGTTGGCTCAGATTGTGCTCGTATTCGGTTCGAATTTCATGAACCAATTCCTGGTGATACAAACTCACCTGTTTATCCAGGGGATGAATGCGGATCAACAAATTTTCTGGATTGATTCTTTCCAGGAATAAGATAGCTCTCTCGTAAGCATTCAATTTTAGGGGAATGCGCTCTTTGACTAATTCGGTTTTCATACGTGCACTGGTCAGGTCCCGCTCCTGTTGTAAATAGGAGTCGCGCATGAAGCGAACGGCTAATAAGACTAAAAGTGCAGGTACTACGTATTTTAATACATCAGCGATCAATTCTACCGAATCCATACAAGTTCTGTTTATATTTGTTTAAAATTAGAAGATAATGAGGTTTTTGACTATTGTGATGGCCATTATTTTTCTTGCCTTTTCCTGTAAGGACAAATCTACCTCTCCCTTAAGGAAAAGAAAAGCCAATAAAATACTTTTAGGCGCAAGAAAAGCAGATAGTATCACCTGGAAATTAGTTAAAACCTACGATCCCTATAATAAAGGATATACCATCCTCAAAGATTCTACGAATTACAGATACCTCAGGTTAATGGGAGATGGCTCCTTTCGGGAGTTTGATTCTGATAATAAAAGTATAGGGAAATGGTATTTAAATAAGGAAAGAAGTAAGCTCGGATTTATCTACCAAAACAGAAATGGGATAGAGATCAATGAAGATTTACAAAATCTCTTTTTCCGCTATCACATTGATACCTTATATAAAGATACCCTTATACTGAGTATCCAGGGCAGGCATGGCATGGTAAAACAGTTTTACAAACTCCCCCACTCTCTTGAGGAAACGGATAGCCTTGCCATGGACAGCTTATATTTGCCAAAAGTAATCAAGGATACTGCCCGAATTGATTCATTACCAAAAGTAGAAAAGCATTGATGACCGGAAGACGTAGAAACCGCTTGCGCCTGGACGAATATTTTCAGGGAATCATCCGTGGAGACAGGGTTATCCTTGGAAGAGCCATTACCTTGATTGAAAGTGAGTTGAAAACGGATCGACAAATGGCCCGTGCTCTTTTGGACAAATGCATGCCCTATACAGGCAATGCCTTCAGAATTGGCATTACCGGAGTTCCGGGGGTGGGTAAGAGTACTTTTATAGATGCATTTGGAGAATACCTGATTGAAAAAGGAAATAAGGTTGCAGTTCTGGCTGTTGACCCATCTAGTGCCCAATCAGGAGGAAGTATTTTGGGGGACAAAACCCGCATGCAATTCTTGTCCCAAAATCCTCAAGCCTTCGTAAGACCTTCGCCCAGTAGCGGGACCTTGGGTGGAGTAACCAGAAAAAGCAGGGAAACACTTTTGTTATGTGAAGCTTCCGGATACGAAATGATTTTGGTTGAAACGGTGGGAGTTGGTCAATCAGAATTGGCAGTAAAAGAAATGACAGATTTCTTTCTGCTGCTTATGCTACCAAATGCTGGTGATGAATTACAAGGGATAAAAAGAGGCATAATGGAAATGGCGGATGCTATTTTTGTCAATAAAGCTGATGGGAATTATCTGGAGGCCGCAAATCGAGCTAAAACCCGATATTCTCAGGCAATGAGACTCATGCACAGTAGCAGATCAAGCCAGGTTCCGGTTATGACGGGTTCTGGTCTTCATAAAATCGGTCTTGACAAATGCCTCAGACAACTTCAGGAATTCAGAGAAGAGGATGTCAGGAGTGGTAGGTGGACAGAAAGAAGAAAGGAACAAGCCAAAAAATGGCTCAAAGATCGAATAGAAAATTACATCCTCGATAGCTTTTGGGAAGACCCTCTTATGCAAAAAGCCTTGACGGATGCAGAGAATTCCCTCGACAATTTTGATCGCTCTCCCGATAGCCTGGCAGAAGAGATCATCTCCCGATGGAGAGAAAAATAAAAATGGGAACATTGCTGCTCCCATATTATTTCATTTTCACAGTTAACTAAAGAATAAATACCTAGTATTCGTCTTCGTTAAAAAGGAAGTCGTCTTTGGTTGGATAATCTGGCCAAATCTCCTCTATATTTTCATATTGGATATTTTCCTCTTCAAGGTCCTGCAGATTTTCAACAACCTCCATCGGTGCGCCTGAACGTAAAGCATAGTCAATCAACTCATCACGAGTCGCTGGCCAGGGCGCATCTTCCAAATATACGGCTAATTCGAGTGTCCAATACATAGTGCTTCGCTGTTAAAAAATTGTCGCAAAGATATTAGAAATAAATTAATAGTCAATACTTTATCTGAGCTTAACTGAAATAGTTTACTCAACGTAAATTCCTTAATATTAATATAAATATTTTCACAGAATAAAAAGGCTTTTTTTAAAGAATTTCTCTACAAACTGAACCTTATTATCTTCAATAGATCGCGCCTATACTTAGAGAATTAAGCTTTCTGATCTATATTTACTGTCTGAACGCACAGATCTATACTTTGTTGGAAATATTAGTAGTTTTTTTTTCAAAATATTTCCCGGCTCATTTAAATCCATAAAAAATAGTAAATGGCATTTCTAAATCCTGCGGTATTATGGGGACTTCTGGCTCTGTCCGTTCCGATTATTGTTCATTTCTTCAATCTCCAAAGACCTAAGGAAGTTCTTTTTAGTAATGTCTCCTTTGTAAAGGAGGTTAAAAAAACGGTCGTCCGCAGGCTCAAATTTAAACAGTGGCTTTTACTACTAGCACGTTTACTAGCTTTACTATTTCTTGTATTCGCCTTTGCCAATCCAGTCATTAAGCAGGAAGGCTCTGCTATAGCACAGGGAAATCGTTCGGTAGCCATTGTTATCGATAATTCCTACAGCATGAATGCCAGTAATGAAAAAGGAGCTTTTTTTCCTCAAGCCCTCTCCCTGGCAAGAAATATTATCAGGAATTATTCTGAGGATGATGAATTTCAGGTGATGACCACTGCTAACCTCATCCTGAATGGAAATTTCCTTTCTCAACAAGAGGCGACCGATGACCTGAAAGCCTTGAAGATTCAACAGAGTATAAGGAGTCATGGGGAAATCCTCGCTTTTCAGAAAGAAATATTTGCCCGATCTTCCAATTCCGCACAGGTACTTTATTTCCTGAGTGATTTTCAGGAATCAACTGTGCTCGCAGATAGCCAGAAAATCATTGCTCCCGACAGTAATCTTCAGGTCTATTATCTTCCCCTGGCGACTCGCGAGCAAGGCAATGTATATGTAAAGTCTCATACCATTGACTCCCGTATCATTGAGAAGGATGCTCCGGTAAATATGACCATGTCCCTCGTAAATGATGGCAATCAGGATCTGAGGGATCTAAGTGTGCGGATCATGGTGGAAGGGAAAGTTGCCGGTATCAATAGTAAGGACCTTGCAGCAGATCAAAGTGAAGAACTGGAGATGAATTTCACGCCGGAAAAAAGTGGTTGGTTGGGAGCCTATATTGAACTTGACGACAATCCCATTGATTTCGACAACAAAAGATTCTTTTCAGTATATGTGCCTGATAAGGAAAAGGTCTTGATTGCTGAAGGCGAAAGAGCGGAGAGCATCCGCATATTATATGAATCGCTATTCTCTCAATTTGATACTGAATTTATTTCAGCCAGAAACCTTTCCACGGCAAACCTGGCCAATTATAGATCTCTGGTTCTTTTAGGAGTCAATGACATCAGTTCCGGATTAGCCAATAGACTGAGAGACTTTCTGGATCAGGGAAACAGCTTGATGTTTTTCCCGGGAAAGAATACCCGCATTAGCAGCATCAATTCTTTTTACCAGCAATTAGGTATCGGAAGTTTTGAACCAATTAGAGAAATCGAAGCTGGTGTGCCCGCAAGTCAGGTTGAGCTTTTGCATCCCATCTTTGAAGGCATATTTACAAGAGATCAGAAAAACCGACAATTTGATGCACCTCAAGTATTTAAATACTATCCTTTAAAACTCGCCAACGGACTCATTCAAAATAGAATCCTTTCTCTCGAAAATCAGGATCCTCTATTGGTTGAATCAGAAGTTTTAAAAGGCCGAGTATTCACCTTTAGCCTTTTCCCTTCAGATGAATGGAGTGATTTGCATGTCAAAACCATTTTCACTCCCCTACTCTTTCGATCCACCCAAATCATGAACCAGTCCCAGCGGGTGCAATCCAGTCAGGAAATTGGTTTTTATGAACCAAAATTCATTCGTACAGAAAAAAGGAGCAATATTAGCCTGATTGGTGCTGATAGTATACCTGTAAGTCCGGACCAGATTCAAAAAGCCGGAGGGATCACCCTGGTCTTTGATAATATGGAACTTAAAGAAGGTATATATGACATCGTCCAGGAAGGGGAATTGATCGAAAAAATTGCCTTCAATATTTCTGACCTCGAGTCTCAACTTACCTTCCTAAGGGGTAATCGTCTGGAAAATCGCTTAAGTTCTTCAGGATTAGGGGAAATAGAAA
>Ga0207422_1003812_pt1 | contig 13960 bp, 10 predicted proteins | sample MarCyaLeptolynsp_FD_187757 | JGI IMG/M metagenome (GOLD analysis project Ga0207422, IMG submission 187757) | Marine cyanobacterial communities from Panama - species 1 Leptolyngbya sp. (SPAdes) | ecosystem: Environmental > Aquatic > Marine > Unclassified | place: Panama: Panama City | collected...
TCGGTCGCGGCGAGCCTCCTGCTCGTTGGCTGCCCCGGCGACGACTCCTCGCAAAACACGGACGAATCCGACGACGGCGGCGACACCACCATGGGTGGTGGAATGATGACCGTGGGCGACGACGACGACGATGCCGACACCACCGTAGGTGACGACGACGACGACGACGACGACGATGACGACGACGCCTGCGACCCGCCGTGCCCCGACGGCGAAGAGTGCATCGCCGGAACGTGCTTCCCGTCGATGGATGACGACGGCCCGATGGAGTGCGACGACTACCTCGGCGACGGTGATTGGCCGAACTGCATCGAGGGGGCGGCATGCGGAGCTGGAGCGGGTTGCCTGCCCGGTAGCAACTCGGACAACGGCACCTGCATCTACTTCCCTTGCGAAGACGCATGCGATTGTCCCGCACCGCCCGACAGCGGTACGGCCCTCCCGGCGTGCCAAGACATCGCGGGACCGATGGGTCCCGACGGGATGAACGACTGCTTCTTGAGCTGCGACAACGGTGAGACGTGCCCCGACGGCATGATCTGCGACGCCGGCATGCCCTCGTACTGCGTCTGGGACAACGGGGCCGAGCCGCTCGAACCCTATGTCGGCTGCAACCCGCCGGCGCTTCCGTGTGACGCGATGTCGCAGTGCGTGGTCGATGCCGACCCGCCGGAGAACAGCACGTGCACCCAGCTCAACTGCATGGGCGACGACGAGTGTCCCGAGGCGCCGGAGGGCGGCACCGCGGTCTGCGACGACGCGACTGGCGACGGGACCAGTCAGTGTTACCTCGACTGCTCGGCGGGCGACTGCCCCGATGGTTGGAGCTGCTTTGGCAACTTCATCTGCCTGCAGCCGGCGCCGACGCCCCCGGTCGCGGGGTACGGCTCCTGCGTGCCTGACGACAACTGCCTCGACACCGAGACCTGCCTCGAGCTGGGCGACGACGGTGGCGGCGGCACGGGCACGGGGACCGGCACGGGCACCGGCACCGGCACCGGGACCACCACCGGCGGCGGCGGCGGTGCAAGCTTCAACGTCTGCAGCCTCGCGGACTGTGGCGGCGTCGATGACTGCCCGATCTCCCCGGCGACCGGCAATGCCGACCCCGCCTGTGGAGACATCGGCAGCGGCGGGGACACCTGCTACCTCGACTGCTCCGGCGGCCAGACCTGCCCCGATGCGATGGTCTGCGTCGACGACCTCTACTGCGCGTTCGACTCCGCGGACGTGTGCGCGGTCGCGATCGGCGACCCCAGCTTCGAGGCTGGCAACCCGAACCCGGCCTGGACCACGGACCACAACCTGTTCCCGGGCGTGCTTCCGATCTGCGACGAAGCCACCTGTGGCGTCGACATCGGCAACACCGGGGACTACTTCCTCTGGTTCGGCGGCTTCGACATGGACATGAACACCGACGGCTACGTCGAGCAGGACATCACGATCCCGTCCATCGCGACGGACATCACGATGCAGGTCCTCGTCGGAACGGTGACGTCGATGATGCCGGAGAACGAGAACCTCCGCGTTCTCATCGACGGCAACGAGGAGTTCATCCTCACCGGTGATGAGGCGGCCATGTTCCCCATGGCCTACACCGAGGTGACCGTCGACGTCTCGGCCTACGCCGACGACATGGTCCACACGCTCCGCATCACGGGCGTGACCTCCGGTAACGAGTTGACGAACATCTTCGTCGACGACATCGCGATGGTCTGCCCGTAAGGGACCAGCGCTCGCGCCGAAGGCCGCGGATCCTCGCTCGAGGGCCGCGGCCTTCTTGCGTTCAGCGCTTCGTGTCTAGAAGGACACGCGGGTCGCGATGTTCCAGCCGCGGTGTGCCGACGGACCGGCCGCGAAGTAGACGCGGCGGTGCTGGCGATGGGCTCGCTTGGAGCTGCCGGCCGGGCGCAGGAACAACAATCCCGCAAACACGGCCGTCGAGACCAGCCCGATCCCGGCGATGCCCCAGGCGACGTTGGCCCCCAGCGCGAGCTTCGACCCTCGTAGACAGGGCTCTCCGACGGAAGCGTTGTAGACGCGTCCCGGCTGATTGGGGTTCGGTTCGCTGAGGGCTTGGTCGCAGATCTGTCGCGTGCCCTGGTCGGGGTCGACCGGCGCCACGGTGTCGAGGCTGGCCTCGGCCTCGGCCCGGATCTCGTCGCTCAGTTCCCCTCGGCCGTTTTCGGATCTCCGCAACGGAATCGCCAAGCCGATCGCGACCGCAAGGGAGGTCGCCGTCACCCCTGCACTGACGCCGAGCCCGACCATCTTCCACGTGGGAATGGGTGGCGTGATCCGAGGCCGGCGGGGCTCGGGGTCGGTCGCGAACGGATCGGCGACGTTGGCCTTGGCCGGGTCACCGTAGGTGTCGGCGGGGTGGCGTGTGGCGTCGGGCGGCGGAGGAGGAGGCGGCGGCGGACCGCTACCCGCGGGTGGTCCCGGCACGGGCGTTGGCGCCGGTCCGGTCTCGGGGACCGTCAACGGGTCCGACTGGGGCTGGGGCTGTGCCTCGGGCTCGACCTCTGGCTGCGTCGGCTCGCTCGCGGGGGGCGGCTCCGGGATTCCGATCGGCGGGAGCTCGGGTGGTCCCGCCATCGACGCAACCGGTGCGATCGCGGTCGCAACGGCACAAACCCAGGGAAGCGCTCGGTCACCCACGATGATCAACCACGCGAGCGGAGCGCCGCGGTTGTCACCGCCGTCGAAAAAAACTCACTTCACCTTGGTGGCCACGATCGGGTAGCTCGCCGCAGTCCGCCACGGCACTTCGGGCCACCAGCGCTCGACCGGCGGCACCGCACTGGGCTCGAAGCTCTGACCCGGTCGCGGAGTGGCGACCGTGACCCCGGTCGACTCCGCCTCGGCGAGCACGCGCTCGATGGGCTCGGTCCAGCCGTGCGACGCGAGATTGAACAGCCCCCAGTGCACCGGCAGCATCACCTTGCCCCGGACCATCTGATGGGCGCGCACGGCCTGCTCGGGCCCCAGGTGCCAGTCCGGCCAAGGCTGCGCATAGGCCCCGACCTCGATCATCGTCGCGTCGAACGGCCCCAGCGTCTCGCCGATTTCGGTCAGTGCAGGAAACAGCCCGGTGTCGCCGGAGAAAAACACGCGGTGCGCGGGACCGAGCATCGCGTAGCCAGCCCACAGCGTCCGATTCTGGTCGAAGACCTGGCGTCCCGAGGCGTGCCGCGACGGCGTCATCACGACCTCGACGTCGCCGAACGTGTGCCGCTCCCACCAGTCGAGCTCGAGGATGTGCTCCTCCGGTACGCCCCAATACGCCAGATGCGCTCCGACGCCGAGCGGGGCGATGAAGGTCGTGTCGTGGTCGGCGAGCGCGACGATCGTCGGATGGTCGAGATGATCGTAGTGGTCGTGCGAGAGGATGACCGCGTCGATCTCGGGTAGGTCTTCGAGGGCCAGCGGTGGCGGGTACCAGCGAGACGGACCCAGCCAGGACAACGGCGACGTCCTCGGGCCCCAAACCGGGTCGGTGAGGAACCGATGGCCGTCCACTTCCACGAGCATGGTGGAGTGGCCCAGCCATGTGATGCGCAGCCCCGATGGCGGTGGGGTGGCGAAGCGATCTGCCGTCACCGTCTCGACCGGGAGCGGTTCGTGGGGCGACGCGTAATCGCTCATCTTGAAGCTCTCGACGACCATGCCCCAGGTGTCGTTCCACAGCGGCTGCGGGTTCTCGAAGATCCCATCGCCCCACTGCGGAGACGCCTCGACCCGCTCGAGTCGGGCGCCCTCGGGTCCCTTGCCCAGTGCCTCCCACGCTTGGGCGAGCATCACCAAGCCGACCGCGAGGAGCAGCGCGCCGATGTAGGCCGCGACTCTCAACAGCCTCCGCCACCACGGACGTCGGGGCTTGGGGGGGTCGGTCGTCTCGTCGCTCACCACGTCTGCCTACCACCGTTGCCATCGCAAACGCGATCCCGCCCACGCTTCGCGCACAAAACCACCTCGACCCCTAGAGGATCCGGACGCGCCCCTCGACGCACAGCTGCTATCTTGTGTTCAGCGGTGGTCGGTCAGGGCCGCCGCAGTTCGAGAGAAGGAGCGGGTAGGGCGGTTTTCATGCGCTGGGGGAGCGCAATGATCGGCCTGGCGTTGATCGCCGGGTGTGGCGATCTCGCGCAGGCGGACGCATTTCCGAAGGGATCGGAGGAACAGGCGTCGTCGTCGGGCGGCGACGCCGCAGATGCCTCCACGGCGGCGCCGGATGCCGAGCTCGACTTCGAAAGCACTGGGCTCGACCCCGACACCGGCCAGACTTCGGTCGGCAGCACGGGGGACGCGCTGCCTCCGAGCGAGCCGGCCAACATCGTCGGGATCCACGATGGCGTGTACATGGGCACCGTGTCGATCGACTTCCCCGCCGCGGGCGCATGCACCGGTTCGATCACCATCACCGTGGACTCGGGCGTCGACCCGCCGATCATCGGCCTGGGCGAATGCCAGGGCCAGATCTTCGGCTTGCCCGAGGGCGGCGAGACGCAGATCGACGGCGAGCTCGCGTTCGACGGTCCGTCAGGCAGCGGTACCCAGGTCCTCGACGGCGAGGAGGTCGAGGTGACCTGGCAAGGCGCTTTCAATGCCACGAACTTCACCGGCACCTTCGAAGGCGAGGTCGACCTGTTCGGGACGTCACTCGACTTCGAAGGCGTCTGGAACGCCGACCGCTGAGGTCACTCCGCCGCCGCGGCTTGCGTGTCCAGGTCGGCGATGAGCGCGGGCACCGTGTACGGCGGTAGCCCGGCGACGAAAGCATCGACCGAGGTCGCACCGAGGTCGTCCGCATCGCGGCACCGCACGTTGATGTTGCCCGCGTCGACTTCCTGCTGTCCGACGACGATCACGTACGGGACTTTGGCCATCGTGGCGCCGCGGATCTTGTAGCCGAGACGTTCGTCCGATCCATCGACCCCGACGCGCAGGCCCGCCTTCTCGAGCTGACCGGCGACGTTGGCGGCATACTCCACGAACTTCTCCGACACCGGCAGGATGCGGACCTGCTCGGGGGCCAGCCACAGCGGGAACTCCCCAGCCGTGTGCTCGGTGATGATGCCGAAGAAGCGCTCGAGCGAGCCGTAGCACGCCCGGTGAATCATGACCGGCGTGTGACGGTCACCATCCGCACCGACGTACTCGAGGCCAAAGCGCGCCGGCATCGAGAAGTCGAGCTGGATCGTGCCGCACTGCCACGTACGCCCCAGCGAGTCGCGAATGTGAAAGTCGATTTTCGGGCCGTAGAAGGCACCGTCGCCGGCGTTGAGCTGGAACTCGCGTCCGGACTTTTTCAGGGCGCCTTCGAGGGCCGACTCGGCCTTGTTCCACATCTCGTCGCTACCGATCGACTTGTCCGGACGCGTCGACAGCTCGAGGCGCACGTCCGTCAGGCCGTACACGCCGTAGACCTCGAAGAAGAAGTCGATCAGCATGTTGATCTCGTCTTCGATCTGGTCGGGCGTGCAGAAGTGGTGCGCGTCGTCCTGGACGAACGCCTGCACCCGGAACATGCCGTGGCGCACCCCGGAGAGCTCGCGCCGGTGCACCAGCCCCATCTCCGCGATGCGCAGCGGGAACTCGTTGTGCGAGCGCAGCCGGTGCTTGTAGATCATGAGGTGACCGGGGCAGTTCATCGGCTTGACCGCCATCGGCCGGTCCTCGCCGGCGTCCTCGTGGATCGTCTCGGGGTCCTTGACGTCGCGGAGCTTCCGCTTCGTGAAGAACATGTTCTCCATGTAGTGGTCGTAGTGGCCCGACGTGTGCCACGTGGACTCGGCCAAGATGATCGGCGTGCGCACCTCCTGGTAGCCGCCGCGGTGTAGCTGGGCGCGCATGAAGTCGACCAGCCCGTTGTAGACGGCCGTGCCCTTGGGGTGCAGGAACGGAAAGCCGGGGGCGTCCTCCTGGAAGTGGAACAGGTCGAGTTTCTCGCCCAGCACCCGGTGGTCGCGCTTCTTGGCCTCCTCGAGCATGTGCAGGTACTCGTCGAGGTCCTTCTTGGAGAAGAAGGCCGTGCCGTAGACGCGCACGAGCTGCTCACGCGCGGCGTCGCCACGCCAGTAGGCGCCGGCGATCTTCATCAGCTTGGTGTGCTTGAGCCAGCCCGAGCTCGGCACGTGCGGACCCGTGCACAGGTCGATGAACTTGCCCGTGCGGTAAAAGCTCACCTCGGGCGCATCGTCGCCGCCCGAGAAGGCGCCGTGTTCTTCGAGGCCGGCCACGATCTCGCGCTTGAACGGATTGGCGCCGCCGTCGATCGCGTCGTAGGCCCGGTAGACGTCCGAGTCCTTCGTGGGCGCGACCAGCCGCTGGAACGGCTCGTCCGCCTTGGCCAGCTCGCGCATCTTCTTTTCGATGCGCGGGAAGTCCGACTCCGACAGCGACTGCCCCTCGGCGAGGTGGATGTCGTAGAAGAAGCCGTCGTCCGTGGCCGGACCGATTGTGAGCTGGGCGCCGGGTACCTCTTCGAGAATCGCCGCGGCCATCAGGTGGGCGGCCGAGTGGCGCAGCGTCTCGAGCGCCTCGGCGTCGCGCTTGGTCAGGATCTGGACCTGATCGCCGTCGTGCAGGGACTTGGCGAGATCGACGGGCTGATCGTTGACCTTGGCGAGGACGGCCATTTTGGCCAGTCCCGGGCTGATCGCCTTGGCGAGGTCGGCCGCCGAGGAGCCCTCTTCGAGGGACTTCGACGAGCCGTCAGGCAGTGAAACCGAGATGCTCATGGGCTTGTGATCCTGCGCAGGGTGGTGCGAGTGGGTGTGTAGCGTAAAACCAACGAAAAAACCCCCGGGGTTGGCCGGGGGTTTTGGTGCGCGCCAGCGTCCCCCGACCGTCAGGTCGTGGTGGTCGTGGTGGTCGCAGTGAAATTGCGCGCCATCGGTAATTCGTAGAGTAACATCGGCTCGGTGTCATGCAAGCGCGCATGCGGGGCGCGTCTGGCGGCTTTCGTGTGTTTGCTGCCGGGATGCGCGATCGGGGACGAGGCCCCCCAGACGACGGCCCTCGGGGGCGGGCTCGGCAATCCGACCACGGGCATCGGTGGTGATGACGACGACGACGAACAGTCGGACGAGTCGGACGACGATGACGATCAGGGCGACAACGAGGGCGACGATGATGACGACGCCGACGACGATGACGACGCGGTGACCGGGACCGACTCGGGTCCGACCACCGGGGACGACGGGCCCGACCCGACCGACACGGGACAGGAGTGCGACAGCGACGATCAATGCAACGACGGTGACGCGTGCACCGTCGATGCGTGCGGTCCCGATGGAACATGCGGCACGACGCCCTTGGACTGCGCCGACGGCGTCCCGTGCACGATGGATGCGTGCTCACCCGCGACCGGCTGTACCAACACGCCCGACGACACCGCGTGCAGCAACGCCGACGCGTGTGACGGCATCGAGACTTGCGACGCAACGCTCGGGTGCATGGCCGGCACCGCGGTGAACTGCGCCGACGGTGACGCGTGCACCCAAGACGTGTGCAACCCGGTGGACGGCTCGTGCAGCTATCCCGCCCAGATGGCGTGCAGCAGCGGCGACGGATGCTGTCCGCTCGGCTGCTCGGCCCTGGCCGACAACGACTGCGTCTGCGCCAACAATGCACCGGGCGCAACGGCGACCAACTCCGATGGCGGCACCGATGCGTTCGGCTACGGCCCCGCGAACTGGACCGACGGCGTCGGCCAGGCCGCGTGCGTGGCCTCCAATTGCTTCGAGTGCTACGGCTGGGTCGACAACAACACCATCCCGGCCAACGACTTCATGCAGCTGTCGTGGGCCAGCGAGCAGACGATCGGCTCGATGGTCGTCGACACTTCGCCCGCAGGCTCGGGGGCGTGCGCGAGCACGTTCAACCGCAACATCGAGGATGGCACCGTGCAGTACTGGAACGGTGCGGCGTGGGTCGATGCGCAGACCTTTTCCGGCGAGACCGGCGATCTGACGTTGAACTTCGATCCGCCGCTGCAGACCACCCAGGTGCGGCTGTACGGAATCACGGCGACGCCCAACGGCGACAACTCGCTGGCATTCGAGTGGTACGTCTACGAGCCGCTCGACTGCACGCCCTGATTGGCGACGAAGAACGCGACCTTGGTTCCGCCGTGGTCGGTCATCAGCATCTTGTGCAGCGGGACGCCCGGTAGCCGGCACGGATCCTCGGTGGGCGCGACGACGGCGACGCGGCTGATCTCTGCTTCGGTGATGCGGGCGCCGAGGTGCTGCTGAACCGGTCGCGGGCCGCGGATGCGCTGCCCGTAGGGCGGGTTGGTGACGAGCACGGCTCCGGTGGGCAACGCCTCGTGCTCGAGATCTGCCTCGACGATCTGCAGGTCGTCGTCGACGCCGGCCCGCTTCGCGTTGCCGCGCGTGGCCTCGAGCGCCCCCGCGTTTCGGTCGCGCGCAAGGATCGAAGCGGGCAGGGGACGCGCCCGCGCCTCGGCCTCCTTCACGATCGCCGACCACGAGGCCTGGTCCATCAGGCGGGTGTGCTCGAAGGCAAAGCCGCGGAGGCGCCCCGGCGCGAGCCGTCGCGCCAGGCCGACGGCTTCGATTGCGATCGTGCCCGAACCACACAGCGGATCGACGAGCACAGACTCGCGGTCCCATCCCGAAGCGAGCAGCAGCGCGTGCGCCAAGTCCTCTCGCAAGGGCGCCTTCGCGGTCTGCTTGCGCCAACCACGGCGATGCAGCGCCTCCCCACTGGTGTCGATCGAGATCGTGCAGCGGTCCCGGTCCATTCGTGCGACGAGCTCGACGGCGGGGCCGTCCGAATCGCCGGGACTTCCCAGCGCTTCGTCGACGGCTTGTTCGATCCGCTGCGCCACCGCCCCCGAGTGGTACAGCTTGGAGCGCTTGCAGGTCGCCCGCACCGTGCGGTGCGTCGCCGCGGGCAGCAGCTCGGACCAGGGCAGTCGCTTGGCTCGCTTGACCAGCGCCGAGAAGTGTCGCGCCTCGACCTCGCCGACGCGCAACAGGACATGGGTCGCGATGCCCGAGCTCAGGTTGATGCGCATCACCGACGCCGCATCACCGACCAGCTCGACCCCGCCGGCGGTCGGTGAACCAACGGTCACGCCGAGCTCTGACAGCTCAGCCGCGAGCAGTTCTTCGAGGCCCGGTTTGCAGGCCACGAACAGCGTGTAGCCGTCCACGCGCGGAAGCATACGTGTCATTCACCGCCTGCACGTGCGAGTTGCCCAAGGCACCCGTCGACTCGTCGAGCAGTTTGCACAAAGTCGATGGCAAGTCGTACCAAGTGCGTTTTGCGGCCACGTTCACCGATATACTCGCGGCCACGTGCGGGCCCAGTCCTTGGCATCGATCGCAGCTGTCGTCGCGGGCGTATGCCTTGCGCCTGCGGTCGCCCACGCCGGCGGCTTCGAAGTCCCCGACCTCGGCACGGTGGGCATCGGTCGTGGCGGCGCCTTCACGGCACGCGCCGACAACCTGTCCGCATTTCACTACAACCCAGCCGGCCTGGCCAAGCTGCCCGGTCCACACGTGCTGATCTCCGGCAACGTCGTGCGGCTGTCCAATCGCTTCAGCCGACGCGGCTCGGGACAGCCAGTGCAACTGCCCGGCAACGAGGACGGGGTCGAGGTGCTCGACCCGGCCCTGGACGTCAACACCGGCGACCCGTTCGCCACCGTGCAAAACGGCGCGCAGTTCGGGCCGTCGCCGCTGTTCGTCGTCAGCTGGGGTGACGTCGGGGTCGAGGGGCTCTCGCTGCAGTTCGGCGTTGCGCCACCGGTGGGCTTTGGCAGTCACGACTGGCCTGACCAAGGTGCCCAGCGGTACACGATCACCAAGGGCGACTTCCTGTTCTTTTCGATGGGCGCCGGCGCGTCTTATCGCTTCAACGAGTACTTCTCGATCGGGGCGAACTTTCTCGCGGGGCGCTTTTCTGCCGAGTTCGACGTCAACACGCGCTCGGGGGCGACCGGCGCGATGCAAAACGAGAACATCGACGGCGACGCGACCTCGACGGTCTCGGTGTCCGACAAGTTCGTGCCGTCGGCGCAGATCGGGGTGATGTCCCAGCCGCTGCCGTGGCTGGAGCTCGGCGCTTCGGTGCGTCTGCCCTACCAGACGCGTGCCACGGGGACGCTGTCGTACAGCCCGAGCGAGGTCACCCCCGATGCGGTGCTCGCAACCGACGCTCGCGTCGAGCTGGGCCAGACCTTTCCCACTGTCTTGCGGATGGGCGCCCGCTACATTCACCGCCGCTTCGACATCGAGCTCGACTACGTGTTCGAGAACTACGGCAGCGTCGATCGGATCGACGTGCGGTTCTCCAACCCGGCCGGCGACTTCACGCCCGACCAGTTCGACAACCCCGATCTGCTCTACCTCGACACGTTCGGCAACGGCACCGTCTACGCGCCGATCATCTCGACTCCGCCGCCGCTGCAGTTCCGCGACGTGCACCAGCTGCGGCTCGGCTCCGACATCGAGGTGATTCCCGGGCATCTCACCGTGCGCTCGGGCGCATTCGTGTCGACCTCGGCCTATCCCGAAGGGCACACGACCTATTCGATCCGCTTTCCTTTCTCCGCGCAGCTCGGGGTTGGTGGCGGACTCACCTGGCACATCATTCGCCAGCTCGATCTGTCGGCCGGTGTGCTGCACATCTTTCAGCGCGATGTGATCGTCGACGGCGGGATCGCCCAGGCCAATGCCTTCCGGTTTCCCGACGACCCCAACATCTACGGCAACGTCGTCAACAACGGAAAGTACGAGACGGGTCTCGACATCTTCGGTCTGTCGCTCGAGGTCCATCCCCTGAGGGGAACCATCCGCAACAAGAGGACAAAGAAATGAAGCGCAACTCGATCTGGCTGCTGTCCGCTCTGGGGCTCGTGATGTTCGGATGTCCGTCCGACGAAGGCGACGGTGATGGCGACACTGCCGCCAACGACGATGACGATGATGACGACGTCGCAGACGATGATGATGACGACGACGCCGACGCCGATGACGACGACGACGATGACGACGTCGGTCAGTGCGGTGACGGTGGCGAGGAGATGCTGTTCTACGAGCCGCCGGGCGAGTGCTACAACAACGCCGGCTGCGGGACCTGCAACTGCCGCACCTTCCGCGACAACCCGCCCGATGCGTCGTCGACGTGCGCCGACGATCCGGGCGATGGGATGCTGACCGTCACGGCAACGCTGCTCGAGTTCGCAACGAACACCGCGATCCCCAGCACCGAGGTCGCGATCTACAACGCATTCGAGGTCGGCACTCTGGGTCCAGACAACGCGACGCCGATCGGCATGGTCACCGCCGACGGCGATGGCCGGATCGAAACCCGCGTCGAGCCCAACGACCAGATCGGCATCGTAGCCACGGTCCGGGCGGAGGGCTTCGTCGATACGGCAACCGGGCTGGCCAAGCCGCCGTGGGAGGCCTCCAACGCAATTCACGATCTGTTCGCGGTGCCGGAAGCCGACGCAGCCGCCTGGAGTGCGGAGCTGGCCAACGAGGCCGGCCTCGAGGGCTTTCTGCCGCTGGGTGAAAACGGCGGCGTCGTGGGCGTGGCCCGCAACCGCTACACGGGGCAGCCGATGGCGGGCATTCGGATCGTCTCCCTGGAAGACGACAGCCCCGCGCTGCTGCGCTACCTCAATCCCGACGGCACCTTCAACGCGGACGCTACGACCGAGACCGGCATCTACGTGCTGCTCAACCCGCTGTTGGCCGAGGAGTTCGAGGCCGAGCTCGACGGCACCGTCGTCTCGACCCGCCCCAACCGGGCCGGCAGCGGAGCGCCAGCAGTCTTTACGATGAACCTGACCATCAACACAGACCCCGGCAGCAACCCGTTCGAGTAGCCGCGGTTCGGTGGTACGGTCTGCGCGGGGTGGGGGCCGAAGCGGAGGCACCCGCTCGGCTCGCCGATGCTCTCCTCGTCCGCGCTCGCGCTCGCGCTCGCCGTGGCCCCCGAGGCCGCCCAAACCGGCACGCCCGCGAATCGTCCGGTCGGCGAGGCGCTGACGGTCGACGCTGAAGGGAGCTGTCTCGAACACGACCGGCTCGCCGAGCTCATCGTCGATTGGCGCAAGCGTCAGGGCGTGGACGCCGACGTCGCGGCAGTGGTCGATGCCCGGATCACGATCGAGATCATCGATCCGACCGACCGGGGGGTACGCTCGGTGATTCGCAACGAGGGTGAGTTCGTCAGCGAGCGACCCTTCGAGTGGCGCACCGACAACTGCGAGGACCGGCACTACACGTTTGGGCTCGCGCTCGCGATGGCGATCGAGGCCACCGTGCTCCCGGCGCCCGATCCTGATCCCGATCCTGATCCCGATCCCGATCCCGATCCCGATCCCGATCCCGATCCCGATCCCGATCCCGATCCCGATCCCGATCCCGATCCCGATAAAAAAGACGACCCAGTTCCGGAACCCGACCCCGACCCCGACCCACCACCTTCCCGTCGCCCCAAGATGGCGGTACGGGTGGGTGCACGCGGCATGTTCACGATCGGGACTCCAACCGGCCTCGGCGGTGGCGGGGAGATCATCCTCGAGCTGGGTTGGCGGGACCTCGTCGATGTCGACGGTCGGTTGTTCGTCGCGACGACGGGTCAGCAGGCCTTCGCCGGCGGGACGATCACCTCCACCGAAGTCGCGGGCCGGGTGAACGCCTGCGTTGGGCCTCAGCTCGGGCGGGTCCGCCCTCGGGCGTGTCTCGGTGCTCTCTCGGGAGTTGCGATCGCGCGCGGACGTGACTTTCAGCAGGAGTTCACGAGCAGGCTCCCCTGGGTGGCGCTCACGTTGGGTGGTAACGTACGGGTAAAGCTCACACCTCGCGTCGGGCTCGATTTCGTGCTCGAAGGCGTCGGCACCGCACTCAAACCGGTTTTCGTGGTGGAATCCGACGCCGCTGGCGACACCCGGCGGGAATTCTCCTCGTTCGGGCTCCTGATGGGAGCCGGCATCGTGGTTCAACTACGGTGAAGGTCGAGGGTGGCTCGGACCATGAAGATGGGAAGCTCGAACACAGCCCCTGCCGACCACTTGGACGCAGACCGGCTGTATAGAGACCACGCGGAGTTCGTCGCGCGATTCCTACTCCGCTTAGGCGCGAACGGACAGGATGTACCCGACCTCTTGCAGGAGGTCTTCTTAGTTGCCCACCGTCGGGGAGGCTTCACCCCCGGCCGTGCGAAACCCACCACTTGGCTCGCGGAAATCTCGTTCCGCGTGCTCTCGGACCGACGCAAGAAGATCCGCAGGAAACTCGAGGATGCAGACACGGAGAGCGTTTCGATGGCCCCTTCCAGGAGGGGCACGCCCGGCGACGACGCCGAGCGGCGGCAAGCGCTCGCTCGCGTGCAGCAGGCCCTCGACATGCTCACTCCCGAAAAGCGCGCCGTCTTCGTGCTGTTCGAGCTCGAAGGCGAGAGCTGCGAGGCCATTGCCAAGGGGCTGGAAATCCCCGTGGGCACGGTGTACTCGCGACTTCACTCGGCCCGAAAAGACTTCACCAAAGCCCACGCTCGCCTCACCGGCGAGCCGGTTCCTGCTTCAACCAAGCCCAACAAGAAGAAGAAGAGGGCGGGTCGCGGCACCCCGCCCCCGGGCGGAGCAGGTTCACCCACGTCGGGCAATGACGACGACGTGGTGATGGGAGCAGGCGTATGAGCGACAAGGCATCAGATCCGATTCGATTGATGGACGACCCGGCGAGTGGTCCCGCGTTGCGCGGTGACCTCGGTATTGCCACGGGCGCGGCGGTGGCTGGGCTCGACATGGCGGGCGGTCTCGCCGCCCTCAAGGCGTCTGTTGCGGCCCAAGCGGGCACCACCGGGGTGGTCGCTCCCGTCGGTGCTGCCGCTGGCCTTTCCACGTTCAGCAAGGTCGCGATTGCCGGCGCGCTGGTGCTGGGGGGCGTCGCCGCGTGGGTCGGCCTTC
>Ga0207422_1003815_pt1 | contig 13935 bp, 10 predicted proteins | sample MarCyaLeptolynsp_FD_187757 | JGI IMG/M metagenome (GOLD analysis project Ga0207422, IMG submission 187757) | Marine cyanobacterial communities from Panama - species 1 Leptolyngbya sp. (SPAdes) | ecosystem: Environmental > Aquatic > Marine > Unclassified | place: Panama: Panama City | collected...
CGGTAAGACCACGACGTTGATCGTGTGCGGCGGCAACGTGTCGGTCGACAACTTCGCCCGCTACGTTGCGCGCGGCCAGACCCTGCTCAGCGACGGCTGACGCCAGGTCCGGCGCGGTCGCCCGCAGTCGCCCACCGCATCAGTAGTCGTCGACGAGGTCTTCGACGGCGACCCCGGTCTTGGCGTGCTCGGTCAGCGCCCGGGTCAGCTTGCCCTCGTCCATCCCGGGATAAAAGCCGCGCTGCTCCTCGAAGATGTCCGGGTCGGGCTCTTCGTCCGGATCATCGTCTGGCCCCCGCTCCTGCACGAAGGCGTTGGGGCCCTCGTCGCAGCGACCGAAGCAGGTGAACGGACCGATCGCGACCCGGGCCGAAAGATCGGGGTCTTTTTCGATCACCGTTCGAATGTGCTCGACGAGCTGCTCGCTCTCGTGGGTCACCCCGCAGCTGGGGCCATCACAGACCCGAAGGATGAACTTCTTCGAGCACGGGGGGGATGCGTCCTGCGTCACGGGGCTGCTCTTTCGGGGCCCGGGCTTTGGCGACCGACTCCGACGCGACCGACGCGGCGGCAGCCGGGGCCTCGAAGCCCAGGCGCGCGGCAATATATGCCCGCAGATGGGGCTCCGTGAAGGGGTCCTCCATCGCGGTGACCAGCGCCTGCGCACCCGGTTTGGCGTCGTGCTCGCCCGCGTCGGATTGCCCCGCGAGATGGTCGATCGCGACGTGCAGCGCCCGCGACTCGTAGACCACGTCCGGATCGGCGTGGTAGCGCGACACGAACGTGGCCAGCCCAGCATTGGCGTCGGGCCCGCCGAGGGTGGCCAGCGCGCGCGCGACCTCGACCAAGTCGGACGCCGCCGTCGCCGGATGCAGCAGGTGGTCGACCAGATGCGGCACCATCTCGGCGTTGCCACTGTGCACGGCAGCGCGGGCGATCGGTGCCAGCTCGAGCGACCGATCGGCGAGGTAGCTCGGTCGATCGGACAGGGCGGCCAGGCGCGCCGAGAGCTCCGAGGCGTCCGCCTGCCCCCACGGCTCGGCGAGGAGGTCCAGCGCGTGGGCGCGGAGCTGGGCCGCGGCGTCTCCCGTCCCCACCGCCAGGGTCCCGGTCGCGAGCTGCTCGACACGGGCGCGGGCGTCGACGTCGTCGGATCGCCACAGCAGGTCGGCGGCCAGCACCTGCGCCGGAAGCAGCCGCGGGTCCTCGTCCTCGAGCAGTCCGACGAGCTGGTCCCGAACGACCGCCGGATCGGGGGCGGCGGCCTTGGGCGGCGGCGCGCCGCGATTCATCCCGACCAACAGCGCACCACGGGTGGGTCGCTTGCCGGCCCAGCGCTTGAGGACCTCACCGGTGTGCGCATCGAGCTTGACGATCGAACCGTCCTCGCGCACCACGGTCACCAGGTGCGCGCCGACGTTCATGGCGACCATCTCGCGCGCGTCTTCGGCGTGGTGCACCCACCGGGCGCGCATCGGTCGACCGTCGGGGGCGATTCGCATCGAAACGACGGCGCGACGAGCCAGCATCACGGCACCGCGCGGCGCGTCCCCGCTGACGATGAAGCGAACCCACAGCCGCAGTCGCTCCGAGTCGTCGTAGCCGGGATCGAGGCCCTCGATCGGCTGAAACAGCCAGCCAAAGCCGGTATCGATCCGCTGGGGCGCCGGGGTTTCACCGCCCGTCGCCGAGAGCAAGTTGACGAAGCGATTGCCGCCGCCGAGCACCAGCGCGTCGTCCTGATCGGTCAGCCACTCGAGCGTCGGCGGCGAGGCCGTCTTCGCGGCGGTGCCCTGCCCCGTCGGCAGCTCGACGCGTGCGACCTCGCGACCCGACGCGAGCCGGAACGCGACGACCTCACGCACGGCATCCTCGCCCAAGGGCACGATCACCACCCGTTTGCGCGCCGCCGGCACGCCGAAGCGGCCGTCGCTGCGTCGCTGCCAACGCAGGACCGCATCCTCGGTCGACAGCGCGACCACCCGTGAGCGCGACTTGTCGGAACCGTCGACCACCACGGCGATCACGACGCCGTCGGCAACGGCGAGGCCCGTGAGCGCTTCGCCGGGAAGCCGCGTGCTCCAGCGGATGACGCCGCTGCGTCGATCGAGCGCCGCGAGCCGGTGGCCACGGATCGGGAGGTAGACCGTGTCGTGACTGGCGACCGGATGCCCCACGACGTGAAGCGGCTTCCACCAGTGCTCGACGCCGCGATCCGGATCGACGGCACGTACGCCGCCGCGCTCGATCAACACGATCGCAGGGGCCCCGTCGTCTGCATTGGCGCGGGCCGGACCGCGTGCGACTTCGGCGTGCAGGTTGCCATGGGCCCCCCGATCGAGACTGACGACCCGGCCGGCACACCCGGCCAGGATCAGCGCGGCGCTCGCGAGCCCCACGGTCGTCAGCAGCCCGGTGAGCAGCCCGGACATCGCTCCGCGCGTCCGCCTCACGAGCCGGCTCCGTCGTCGCTGTCCTCCTCGATCACGATGATCTCGTCCTCGACCAGCGTCGTCTCGTCGTCGATCACGATGACGTCGTCTGCTTCCGCGCGCGGCGTGGCGTCGGACGGGGGCGGCGGTGGCTCATCGGGCACCAGATGCGCGGGCGCAGCGTTTTCCGCGGCGAGCGTGGCGTCTCGCTCGAGCATTCGGACAACGAGGGCCTCGCTGGTCGGGCTGGCATGGGACTGCTCGAGCACGACCGCAAGTCGACGGATCCCCTGCTCGCGGTCATCCACCGCGCGTTCGATGGCCTGGGCCGCCTGCGTGGGACCAAAGGCCGCCCACGCTGCGAGCGCATGCCCACGCACGGCGACCTTGCGATAGCGGGTGGCCGTCTCGACCGCAGACTCGAATGCCGGTCGCGGATGCTCGGCCACCGCGACGAGAAATGCCACCATCGCCCCGGGGGGCACGCCTTGGGCGACGCGCTCCACGGCTTTGGCGTTGGCGGCCGGATCGGGATCGGACACCCAAGCCTCGAGCCGACGCGACAGCGCCTCGACGCTGTGGGCCCGGTTGCCGACGGCGGCGGCCGGACGTGGCGACTTTGGCGGCGATGGCGGCGTGACGGTCGCGGGAGGGGTCGTCGGGGCGGTCGTCGGGGCGCTCGTCGAGGCCCTCGTCGAGGCGTCGGAGATCGGCGAAGCAGGCTCGGTCATCGTCTCGGCCGGGGCTGCGCCTGCCGACGGGAGTGTGGGTGGCCCCGCGGCGTGGGCGGGACACACGGTGGCGAACGTCAGCGCAAAACAGGAACCCGCCGCGAGCGCGTAGGCGGCAACCCAAGGGGCGCGCAGGTCGGCGCAGGCGAACGACCGGGACACAGGACGCAGGGGGGACGGCACGCCCGACCCATCGCCCGGTACGACTGCGCACTTGAGCGGACTCGAGCGGACTCGAGCGGACTCGAGCGGACTTGGATCGGTGCCCGCTTCCACGGCGCTCAGCGACCGTTTCGCTGCTTTCTTGGAGGCTGCACGGACGCACCGTACGGTCAGACAGTGGACGGTCCTGCGCGATTTCGCCGCTCGCCCCGGCAGCCTCCCGCCGAGCCCCCGACGCGGCGGTCCTCCGCCACGCGCAGCGTCCGGGCGCCGAACCGCGCGACTCAACGCAGCGGCGCGGGGGTTGGTCACGCCCCTCGCTGCTCGTGCGATCTGCTGATCACGCTCGCCGATCGGCCGCCGGTGCGCGACAGCCTGGCCCGTGTTTCGGTCACGTCGGGGACGTTGGCCCAAGCGCAGGACGGGCTGCACCGCGAGTGCCCGCCAGAGTCGGCGGACTGGCAGCTGCGCCTGTCGCAGCGGGGCGGCAAGAGTGGTGCGGGAGTCGACCCGACCGGGGACCTGCAGACCCTGCTGGCGATCGTTCGCAGCGCCGACAGCCACGGGTATCAGCTGCTCGAGCGCGTCGGGGTGCAGTGCTCGGCGCTGCGGCACGCGGTGATCGACGAGCTCCGGGCCGTCGGGCGGGCCCGACTCGATCCGAGCACGCCCTCGCCAACGCGGCGGCAGCGGCGGGTGGGGTCGATGGGACGGACATCTTCGCGAGTGGCGGGCGCGGAACGGGACGCGGCGCGAGAGCAGGAGCCGGAACGGAAATCGGAACGGGAACCGGAACGGGAACCGGAACCCGAGCTGGACCGGACCGTCCAGGCGGAGCAGCCACAGGGGCGTGATGCAGCCGTCGCCCCGGCCACGATGGGTCCCGCCACGGCGCGTCCGGGGACACAGACCCCGCGAACGCTGAAGTCGGTTGCTCGATCGTCGCTGCCGCGACTGGCGGGGAGGGATGGAGCGCTCGCTCGCCTGGCAGATGCCGTGGGACGCCACGAGGCTCGACCTCCGCTGGTCGTGGGGCCGCAGGGCAGCGGACGCACGCTGCTGGCCTGTCAGCTCGCCACGGCACAATCGCGCCCCGTGTTCCGGCTCGAAGCCACGCAGTACGACGACGATGAGGGGCTGCGCGACGACCTCGATGCGGTCGCCTCCGCCAACGGCATCGCGATCCTCGACGACCTCGATCGCGTGGTCGCCGACGTGGCCCCCACGTGCCTGCCCGCGCTCACGCAGGCGTGGAGTCGCGGCGCGCCACCGATTGTCACGGTGCTTTCGCCCCAGGGACGCACGCGGCTGGCGACCTGGCTCCCCGGCGGAACCGATGGCCTGGACACCGTCGAGATCGAGCCCTTGACCGGCGCTGCGCTGGGCGATGCCGTGGAGGAATCGGGCCCGGCGATCCTGGCGGCGCACGGCGTCACGCTCGCCCCGGACGCCAAGCTGTCCGAGCTCGTCCGCCTCGCCGATCGCTACCTGTGCGGCATTGCCATGCCCGCACGCGCGCTGGACCTGCTCGATCTGGCGTGCGCCCGAACCGTGCGCGAGGGCAAAGCCGCCGTCGAACGCTCGACCTGGATCGATATCGTCGTCGAGCGCAGCGGGCTGCCCGCGGCGCGGATCGAAGGCGACGACGACCATCGCCTGCTCGAGCTCGAGTCACGGCTGCACGAGCGCGTCGTGGGGCACGAGCCCGCGCTCGAACGCCTCGCCGACCTCGTCCGGCGCAATCAGGCGGGCTTCGGCAGCCATCGGCCGATCGCATCGGTCCTGCTGCTCGGACCGAGCGGCGTCGGCAAGACCGAGATCGCCAAAGCTCTCGCCCATGCGCTCTTCGATCGCACCGACGCACTGGTGCGCATCGACATGAGCGAGTACGCCGAGCCGCACGCCGTCGCGCGCCTCGTCGGGGCCCCGCCGGGGTACGTCGGCTTCGAGCAAGGCGGAGCACTCAGTGATCCTCTCTCGGCGAGGGCCCATCGCGTGGTGCTGTTCGACGAGATCGAAAAAGCCCACCGCGACGTGCACCAGCTGCTGCTGCAGGTCTTCGACGAGGGACGACTGACCGACGGCCGCGGCCGCACCATCGACTTTCGCCACGCCGTGATCGTGATGACGTCCAACCTCGGGGCCGATCTGCTCACGGAGCACGCCCGGACCGGGGTCACCGTCGACGATGCCGACGTGCTGGGGGCCGCCCGCGCGGCGTTCCCCGTCGAGCTGTGGAACCGGATCGAGGCGCCCCTCGTCCTCGGACCCCTGGGCAGTCGCGAGCTGACCAAGGTGTGCCGCCGCCTTGCGCGGGACTCCTCGGAGCGTCTGTTCGCCGAGCGTGGGATCCGATACACGCTGTCGGACACCGCGTGCGACGTGCTCGTGCGCCGGGCCGGACGCGACCCCAGCCTCGGCGCTCGTCCCCTGCGGCATCTGCTCACGCGCGACGTGGAGTCGATGCTCGCCGAAGCGGTCCTGCGCGGACGCCTGCGGGCGGGCACCTCGGTCACGGTCGACGCGAGCAACGGGCGACTCGTGCTTCAGCGCTGAGGGCCGCGCGCGCGGACGACAATCTCCGCGAGCCGCTCGCTCAGCATCCGATACAGGACCGCCGTGTGCTCGGGCAGCGCGGCGAGATGCCCCTGCACCGCAGCCACGTCACCGCGCGAGACCGGACCGGTGATGCCCGCCGGCACGCCCAGCGCCACCAGGTTGGCCAGGGCGCTGTCGAGCAACACCACCAGCACCGCCCGCACCGTCGCCGCCTCGTGCCCCTGCCCCACCAACACGGCCGCCGCTTCCTCCTGCAGCACCGCGAGATGGTTGGCCGCCAGCGCGCACGCGGCGTGGTACGCCCGCCGCATCCCGGCGTCGAAGCCGTCGAGATCGAGAACGGGCTGCGCCCCCACCCAGGCCATCGCGACATCCCGCGCCGCGCCGCTTCCCTCGAGACCAAAGCCCGCGCGTGGCAGCGCCGACGGGGACGGTCGCTCCTTTCGGAGGCTGCAGATCGGATGCAGCGTGCCCACGGGGTGTCCCGCGTCCGCGAGTGCCCCCAGCGCCTTGGCGTCGTCGGCACGCAGCGCCCCCGCGCCGTGCAGGATTGCAACGTCCGTGGGCAAGCCCCGCGTGGCCAGGTGCTCGGCGACCGTGGCGATCGCCGGGTCGGACGCCAGCACCCAGATTGCGGCCGGCGGCACCTCGATCGCCTCACGCGTGGCCTGGTCGAGCGCGTCCGCAACGAGCGCCCGCGCGCCGACCTCGATCACCGTCCAGCCGCGCTGGCGCAGCCACGGAGCCGCGTGGCTCGCCACGTGTCCTCGGCCGACCACCCAGACAACGCGGTCCGCACCGGGCTGCGGGCGGGTCAGGAGGTGCGCCGCGACGCCGGCGGGCAGCGCGGCCTCGAGCCGCGCCCGATCCTCGGGCCGTCCATGCTCGTGCCACGCGGCGATCCACTCCCGCACTTCGGAGCTGCTGATCGCTGGCAACGCGCAGATCGATCCCGGCCCAGCCACCCCGGTCCGCGGCACCACGATCGGCGGGAACTGACGTTCGATCTCGTCCCATCGGTGCCAGCGCGCGGTCTGACCGTCCGCGACGATGTCCGAGCCGACGATCAGCCGGACGCGCATCTGAGGACGCGATGCCTGCACCGCCTCGAGCAGCCGCAGCGTGCGACTGGGTCCACCACGCTCCCGCGCGAGGCGATCTTCGAGGTCGGTCACTTCGACGACGTGCGGCGGCAGCCCCGACGCGGTCATGGCCAAACGGGTCAGCCGCAGCCGCTCGACGAACGGCCGCATCTGCTTGCCGAACGGGTGGTCGGCGACCGGCGCCACGAGCACGGCGTCCGCGAGTCCCCGCGCCCGGAGGTAGGCGGGGACCAGCGCATGCCCGAGGTGGGGGGGATCGAAGGACCCGCCGAACACGCCGAGCACCGGCCGACCATCGCGCTCCGCCGTCACCGGGCCAACCATACCGGCGCCGGTGGACGAGACCTCGGACGGGAACATCCGACGCCCCCAGGCCGTGGGACGATCGAGGCTGCGCAAGCGCACGCATCTGCGCTGTTTCCGCGATCTGGATCGACCCATGTGAACGCCTTGGTCGAAACCGCCGCCCTCCCCGGTTGTCGAAGGTGCGTGGGGCTGCATACGGCCTCGACTCCGAACGCCGCGCCGTTGACACACCTTCGACCTTCTCACTATTGTCCCGCGCCAGGACGGGTACGTATGCTGTGCGTGCATCCCCCCGTCGCGTCCACATCGGACGCCGCTTTCAGCTACCTTACGGACCTATCGGATTTGGCGTCGTTCGCTTTCTTGTTCGACGTTTCCCGCGCTCGACACGAGCGCTCACCGCTGCCCTCTGGGGAGTCCCGGCCTTGAGCAAACCCAAGAAACCCGGAACCGATCTCGCCGCCCTCAAGGCGCGCCTGGCGAAGAAAACCAAGGGCGCCGATGCGCCGGCCGACGTCCCGCCCCCTGGGCAGGTCGCCGAGCCCGCTCCTGCGGCTGACGTCCCGCCGCCCGGTCAGGTTGCGCAACCGCCCGCACCGGAGGTTCCTCCGCCCGGTGAGGTCGCTGCCCCGCCGCCCGCGGCCGACGTGCCGCCACCCGGTCAGGCGTATCAGCACGAAGTCCCCGCTCCGGGACAGCCGATGGAGGCCGCACCGCCGCCGCAACCGGCACCCGAGCCTCAGTACGACGCGTACCAGGCCGCGCCGGTCCCCGAGCCCGCGCCGATGGCTGCGCCCGCACCCGCGCCCGCACCGATGGGCGATCCGGACGATCCGTTCGGCGGAGGCGCGCCCGCAGTGGGCTTCGACCCCGACGCGGGGCTCATCGATGCCGGGGGCGACGTCGCTCCGCGCGGCTCGAAGGGCCTGGTGATCTTCGCCGCGCTGCTCGCTGCCGGTATCGGTGGAGTGGCTGGCTTTCTCGGCAACAAGATCATGGGCACTCAGGAGCGTGTCGATGCCGGCACGGCCAAGGGCGCCAAGATGGTCGAGGAGGTCACGGCCGTCAGCAACATCCGCAAGGGCATCGCTGTCCAGTGGGACGACGTCAAGAAGACGATCGCCAGTGATCCCAAGGCCGGTGCCGAAAAGGTCACGTCGCTGCTGACCGAGAGCTTCGACAAGCACCCGCAGGTCGGCGCACTGTTCGGCTGGCAGCTCGCGTCCGTGCACCCGGTCGGCGTCAAGAAGACGTTCGAGCTCTACGAGGAGACCAGCCGGCTCAAGACCGACCTGGGCATTCTCGCCGGCTTTACCGCCTCACACGCCGATGCACTCAAGGCCGCCGGCGGTCCCACCCTCTTCGGGGTCGTGTTCAAGAGCAACGGCGCCGTCATGGTCGAGGCGATCCAGCCGCTGTGCGGCGAGGCGCCCAAACCGGCCGAGGGCGGCGAAGGTGGCGAAGGTGCCGAGGGCGGCGGCGGCGGGGACGGCAAGATCGACCCCGCAGCGCTCAAGCCGTGCGAGGACGCCGGCAAGGCCGTGGCCTACAAGGCACGGACGTCGGTCGGTGCCGAGGCCAAGGAGTCCATCGTGCTCCGCGGCTACGAGAAGGGCCAGATGCAGCTGCTGCTGCCCGAGGGCGGGATCTACAACTACGCGGTCGGGCTCGAGCCCAACAAGAACGCGCTGAAGATCCTCGACAGCCTGCTGACCCGCGTCAAAGAGCGGCTCGACGCCATGAACAAGGCGGAGAAGATCGCGCTCAAGGCACTGGAGAACTACGCGGACAACCCCACCGTCGACGGCGAGAACCCGCAGCCCGATCCGGGCGGGGGCGACGGCGGCGGCGAAGGCGGCTGACGGAACCGCTACGTGGATCGCCTGTTGGCGCGTCTGCGGGCGGCGTTCGACGCGGTCGTCTCGGCCGTGCGCGCGCGTCTGGGTGGAGGGGCGGCCCGGCCGTCCCCCGTTCGCCGCGCACGTGGTCGCGTTTGGACGACCAATGCTTCGCGGGCCGGATTCTTCGGCTGGCTCGTTCGCTACGTCCTGTTCGCAGTGCTGATCCTGCCGCTGGTCGTCGGCGTTCTCGGCGTGATGATCTATCGGCACTTCGCGGCCGAAGTCCCCGACCTGCAGCAGATCGAGCGCTACGAATCCCTCGCGCCCGGCGTGACCCGCATCTACGCGGCCGACGGTGCGATGCTCGCCGAGCTCGCCCGTGAGCACCGCGCCTACGCGCGCTACGACCAGATCCCCAAGGATCTCGAGCACGCGTTTCTCGCGGCCGAGGATCGGCGTTTTTACACCCACGGCGGACTGGACTACCGCGGGTTGGTCCGCGCCCTGGTGGCCAACCTGCGCTCGGGAACGATCGCCCAGGGCGGCAGCACGATCACCCAGCAGGTCGCCAAGGGATTTCTGAGCAGCGAGCAGACCATTGCCCGCAAGGCTCGCGAGGCGATCCTGTCGGTGCGCATGGAGTCGCGCCTGTCCAAGGAGCAGATCCTCGAGATCTACATGAACAAGATCTTCCTCGGGCACAACGCGTACGGGGTGGCCACGGCGGCAAGTCGATATTTTGGCAAGCCGCTCGAGGACCTCACGCTCGCCGAGTCCGCCATGATCGCCGGCTTGGCGCGGGCCCCCAGTCGCTACAGCCCGATGGCCAACCTCGACCGCGCCAAGAAGCGCCGCGCCGTCGTGCTGCAAGACATGGTCGAGGCCGGCTACATCGACGAAGCGCAGCGCGACGCGGCCAACGAGGAACCGATCGCGCTGTTCTCGGACGAGCGCGACGTCTTTCGCGAGCGCGCCCCGTACTACGCCGAGCACGCGCGCCAATTCGTCGCCGACACCCTCGGCGAGGACGCCCTGCTCACCGACGGGCTGACGATCGAGACGCCCGTGGAGCTGCAAGTGCAGGCGCAAGCGGCCGCATCGGTCGACAAGGCACTGCGCAAGATCGATCGCCGCCAAGGCTATCGCGGTCCGGTTTCCCATCTGTCGAGCGAGACGGGCCTCGCCGAGCTCGACCGCCGCCTCACCGAGCGCTACGGCAAGGACGCCTTCAGCGACCACGAGCGCTGGCACCTCGCCGTGGTCACCGAGGTGGGCAAGTGGGTCGTGAGGGTCGATGCCGGGGCCATCAACGCGATCCTGCCGCTGCGTCACATGCAGTGGGCCTCGCGGTACAGCCGCAACACCGGGGTCAACGACGTCAAGATCAACGATGCCCGGGACGCACTCGAGCCCGGTGACGTGGTCTGGGTTCGCTGGACCGAGCCTCGTGAAGGCAAACCCGCCGACCCCGAGCAGCCCGATGCGATCGAGGTCGAGCTCGGTCAGACCCCCCGGGTCGAGGCGGCGCTGTACCTCGCCGATCATCAAACCGGCTACGTCGAGGCGATGCAGGGCGGCCACGACTACGATCGCTCGCAGTTCAACCGGCCCACGCAGGCCTGCCGACAGCCGGGCAGCGTGTTCAAGGCGATCTACTACGCCCGGGCGCTCGACACCGGACGCTGGGCGATGGACACCGTGCTCGAGGACCACGCGTACGAGCCCGAGCCCGGCGAAGAGTGGAACCCGCAGAACATTCACGGAACGCTCTCGGGTCAGGTGCTGCTGCGCAGCGCCTTCATCCACTCGCTCAATCTGCCGTCGATCCGCTTGTTCATGCGGCTGGGCGCCGACGACGTCGTCGAGTGGGCACGACGCCTCGGCTTCACCACCGAGCTGATCGCCGACAAGGCGCTATCGCTCGGGGCCTCGTGCGTGCGCATGGACGAGCTGTCCCGTGCGTTCGGAACGTTCGTGCGGGAGGGCCGGTCCTGGGACCCGGTCTACGTGCGACGGGTGACCGACAAGCGTGGGGTCGTGCGCATCGACGCGCGGCACCCCTGGGACGAGGCGATGGACCTGGCCGGACGACTCGACGCGATCGGCTCGCTGCTCACCGACGAAGCGCCCAACCAAACGATCGACCGTCGCACCGCGTTTTTGGGCACCCGCCTGATGCGGGACGTGGTCACGCACGGCATCGGACGCCGCGCGCAAAAGATCGGAGTCCCCGCGGGCGGCAAGAGCGGGACGGCGAGCAAGAAGGCCAACACCACCGACACCTGGTTTGTCGGTTTCACCAGCCGCTACGTCACCGCCGCCTGGATGGGGGACGACAACTACGAGCGCTCGCTCGGCGACGAGGACGCCTCGTACACCACCGCGACGCCGATGTGGGCCGACTTCATGATGAAGGTGGTCGACGGCGTGCCGCACGGCAAGACCACCCCAAACCGACCGAGCGGGATTCGCTCGCGGAGCGTGGCCTTCGAGACCGGCGCCGGCGAACGCTCGGCGGTGATGTACTTCGCCGACTGAGCGCCGCTGCCCGGTGCTCAGGGGTCGAGCCCGACGCGAGCGGCAGCATCATCGATGCAGACCGCCTCGTCTGCATCAACCTCCCGCGCCGGCGATCCGGCGGACCTGCGCCGCGCGAGGACCCTCGGGGTACTCCAGCAGGTATTCGGTCGCGCGTTGCTGGGCCTTGTTGCGCTCTCCCGCCCCCGACCACGCTTCCACCTCGCGCGCCAACGCGTGCTCCGCCAGGGACGTCTGCCCCATCGTTTGCACCTTGGCGAAGTACTGCGCCGCCGAACGAAAACGTCGGCGGGACAGCTCGATGCGACCAATCGTGAACGCAGCGAGCGCGGCCCGGCGATCACGGGGGTGGTCCTCGAGGACGCGGGTCAGGCTTGCGATGGCCTCGTCTGCCTTGCCCGCGCGGCGGGCTTCATCGGCGGCTTTCATCAGGCCCTCGACGCCGCCGGGTTCGTCCGCTTCGGCGTCGTCGGCGGGTTCCGGCGGCGGCGCCTTCTCCGTGCGTTGTTTGCCCGAACCTGCCCTGGGGGTCTTTCGCTTCGAGCCCGCCCCGCGCGGCGGGTCTGCGTCGGGAGGTTCGGACGCCTCGTGTCCCAGCGAAGGCGCCGCCGATCCGGAATCGTCGAGGGGATCGCCAGGGGGGGTGGCGACACGATCGACCGGCGACGCCTCTCGCTGGGCCACGACAGGCGGAAAGCTCCCCGATTCGCCGCGCGTCAAAACGCGCTCACCGCCGGGCCACGACACGCTCACGCGGCCCCGCAGAACTTGAACCTCCACGCGCTCGCCGGCTCGCACCACGTCGAACTCGGTTCCGAGCACGTCGACCGTGACCAGCCCGGCCTCGACGCGGAAGCGACGTTTCGGATCGGGGGTCACGTCGAACCGAGCTCCGCCCTCGCGCAGCTGGACCTCGGTCAGCGCGTCGCTGGCGGTCGCAACGACAACGTCGGCGGCCTGGTCCAGCGGCGTGATCGACGTGCCGTCGCGAAACCGAACCGGGCTCGGATCGGCGGAGGTCATCGCCACTCCGGCCTGCTCGTTGCTCGCGCCGAGCCAGCCGTTGGCGAGGACCACGGCGACGACCGCAGCCGCAGCCGCACCGCCGTACGCCATCCAACGAAGGGGGGCTCGCGAACGGGTGGCGTCTCCTCGTTGTTCTTGCTGCAGTCGGCGCAGCACCGCATCTTCGCGCGCGCGAGACCACACCTCGGACCGCGACGCATCATTGGAACCGGCGGGATCGGTCAATCGCCGCAGGCGCTCGGGATCGAGCGTCATGACTGCACCTCCTTGAGCTTCTCGTCTGCCGCCGCGATGCGACGTTTCACGGTCGCGAGCGAGCAGCCGACCATGGCCGCGACTGCCCCAAGCTGGGCATTGTGAACCCGACGCAGGATCCAGGCGATCCGCTCGTCCGTCGGCAACGTGGCGAGGCGTGCGTACGCAGCCTCGAGATAGGCGTGATCGGTGCGGCTCAGATTGGCCGGCGCGACCTCGTCGGGCGCCTGCCGACCAAGACTCACCAACCGCCGCCAGCGTCCACGTTTGATCGACCGCCGGGTCACCCGAACGGTGATCGTGGCCAGCCACCCGCGAATCGCGGCCGGGTCGCGGACCTTGTCCAGCGATCGCCGAGCCTGCAGGAAGGTGTCGTGCACGACGTCGTCGACATCGTCTGGGCGCCCGAGCAGGCGGTAGGCGATCGTCGCCACGTAGCTTGCGTGTGCGCGGTAAAGCTCCTCGAAGGTCGGAAGCTCCGCCGGCGGGTCCTCGACCAGGCGCAGCCGGGCCGATGGAGTTTTGTCCCCGGATCGGGTCATCTCGTGCGGTGGGTTGGGGGAGCGGAGCATTGCGCCGTCCTTCACCTTCTTCGTGCCCCTTGGGGGTGAAAAACGGCTCATCTGCCGAACCGGGCCCCCACCCCCAGGCTCACCCCGATCCACGGGCCCCCGGAGGACACGACGAGGTCTTCGCCAAAGAAGCCGCGAATGGGCCGTAGCGTCCATCCTGCGTCGATCGACGCGAGCATCGCCACCCGCGTGCGTCGGGGCGCGCGAACGCTCGCCGTCACGACGGGTGACCACGTCAGCCCCCCATGGGTCCGGCCATCGACGGTCGGCCGATCGGCCACGCCTCGAAACCATCGGCCTCCGACCCGAACGCCGCCGCCGACATCGACCGTCGCTCGGGATCGATCGAAGGTCGCGAGCACGCTCGTCGCCGCCCACCCTGCCATGCGCTCGACGACGGGGTGACGCCC
>Ga0207422_1003816_pt1 | contig 13934 bp, 13 predicted proteins | sample MarCyaLeptolynsp_FD_187757 | JGI IMG/M metagenome (GOLD analysis project Ga0207422, IMG submission 187757) | Marine cyanobacterial communities from Panama - species 1 Leptolyngbya sp. (SPAdes) | ecosystem: Environmental > Aquatic > Marine > Unclassified | place: Panama: Panama City | collected...
GGGCCGCTCGAGCCGTCCTGCTGATCTCGCACGATCTCACGGCGGTTCGCCGGCTGGCGGACCGCGTCGCCTTACTCGACGAGGGCCGGATCGTGGAAGACCAGAATACGGATGCGTTCTTCGCGAACCCCAAGCGCCCGGCCTCGCGCGAGTTTCTTGCCGCCTGGCCGGCCCTGCCGTTTCGCTAGAGCCGGAACGTCAAGCACGCCCAGAGGCTTTCCCAATCCGCCGCTTCTCCTGCGGAAGGGGTCATGGAGATCGTGTGCAGCCGCCAAAGGCCTGTCCGGTCAATGGCGATGGACGCTCCGCCGGCCGAATCGGTCCTGTAGAGCGAATCAGAGGAGGCCTCGCCGCTGCCGGGTGTGCGGTGGCTGACGCGCAGTTGCAGATTCGCGCCGGGTTGCCCTCCGACGAGCACTTGAACAGGCAGGACCGATCCGGGCGAGAGAGCGGCTTCGGTCGACGGGATGATCTCGATCGAAAAGCCGACGGGCTCGGTCAACAGGCGCGGAGGGCCGGCTGCCTCGCCGAGCGCGATCTTGACGTACTTGCTATAGATCTCGCGGCCGGACTCGTTTGCGTGTCCCGCGGACTTCCTGCTCGCGATGACCTTATCGAGCCCTTCATGCTCTAGATAGCCGTGAAACTTGTCGGCGGCGAGCTCGATGAAAGTCGGCGGGGTCTCCACGACCACCCAGCAGGGACGGTCTCGGACCGCGCTAGTATCCACCGCAACGCCGGTTTCGCGGCTCCCTTCCGCTGTCAGCGGCGTTGCGCCGACAGCGGAAATGGCGCGCAGGCCCACCATGCGGCTGGAGTTGGGCGCCTCGTCGGCGGGGGAAAAGCCGTCGCCGTTATGCAGCGTGATGCGCTCGTCCGTGTCGTCGGGACCTGACGGGAGCCCGTAGAGAACATGCCCGATCACGGGCAGGAGGAAAGCGAAGATCAGCCCCTCGATGTCCATGTCTATCTCGTTCCGACGAGGGTTGTCTGGACTTGCTCGTCCTGGCGCCAAGCGATGACGAGCCGGTCCCCACTGCGGACCATCTGCAGAACGCCGGTCGAGCGGCCGGACGAGGTTGCCGCGATCAGCCGCGCCTTGTCCGGCTTGCCGCCGCGGCCGACAAAGCGCAGCAGCACGGCTCCTTCCCCTGCGTTCTCGCGCCGCTCGACCCAGGCGACCGCAGTCCGTCCGTCATCGAGCAGGGCGGCGGCGGCCCAACCCGCGGGGGAGCCTTCGTCGATCGGGATGGGCTCGCCGAAGGTCGCGCCCGCGTCGTCCGACAGCGCCAGCTTCACGCGTCCCATGCCGCCGGCCGCCGTGAACCACGCCACGGCCGCGCGCTCGCCCGCGGCTTGGACGGCCGCGCCATTGACCGGGCAGCCGTTGATCTCCCAGCCGTCGCGGTAGACGGGTTTCGGCTCGGTCCACCCATCGTCCACGCGCCGGACGACGGAGATATCGCGGATCTCGTCTTCCTCGTGGTCGCGGTAGACCACGATCGGCCCCGCCGCCGTCTGCGCCGTCGAAAGCGGGCAGCAAGTGCAGACATCCGAATCGACCAGCTCGTCGCGCAGCAGCTTGCCGTCGAGCGAAAAGTCCGCAAATCGCAACGTCTTCACGTGCCCTTCGCCGTGCTGGTGCGCGCCGTCGGCCAGAGGCGAAAGGTAGGCTGCGCGAAAGCCGTCGGAGTCGGCGGAGAATCCGAGGAAGCCGGAATAGTCCGCGGTGTTGTCAGCGCCGAGATCACACACTTTGTCCCACGTGCGCCCGCGGTCCGCTGAGAACATCACGCGGGTCGCCAAGCCCCACTTCGAGCCCATCGCCCCGGCCGGACGATAGGGCCAGCTTGCCATCAGCCTTCCTGCTGGGCCGGCGGAGACGACTGGGTGGTCGGCCCAGTTGATGAACCAGTCGTCGCCGCCCGTTGCGATGGTTTTCGCCGGCGTCCAGGCATTTCCTTCGAGCCGCGAAAGTCGGAGGGTGTGCTTGTCGTCTTCCGTTTCGATCCAGGTCAGGTAGACGTCGCCCTCGGGCGAGGCGCCCAGCGAGTAGGCGCTGCTCTGCGGGGCTGCCGGCGTCGGCCCGACGGCCGCCGCCAGCGGGAGCGACCCGCAACCCAGCAGAAACGTCCTGCGTAGCATCAAAACTCCAGTTTAAGGCCGAGCTGGATCGAGCGCGGCCCGCCGGCCTGGAACAGCGGGTTGAGGCCGAAGCCGCCCAACTGGCTCGACAGGATCGCCGTCGAACGCCCGAAGTTGCTGTTGGTCAGGACTCCGTTCGGATTGGCGAAGTTGGGCGTGTTGAATAGGTTGAACGCATCCGCGCGGAAGCTCAGCGCGACGCTTTCGAGGATCTGGAAGCGGCGGCGCAACGACAAGTCGAGTTGCTTGACGCCGAAGCCGCGCATCACATTGCGCCCGAGCGTACCCTGGCGGCCCTGGGCCAGCGGCGTCGCGCCGTCGAAAGCCGCCGGGTTGAAGCGCTTGCCGCCGGGAATGGAATCTCCCTCGAGATAGAGCGGCTCGCCGAGCACGCGGTCCGGGCGCGCAATGTTGGTCAAGCCGATATTGAGCGGGTCGCGACCGGTGACGATGTTCACCGGGGCCGCCGAGCTTAGCCGGATCACCGAATCGAGGGCGAAGCCGCCGAGCAGCATCCGCGCCACGTGGTTGGAGGACGGCGCTGGGATTTCATAGCTCATCGAACCGGTGAAGGCGTGCCGGATGTCAAACGACGACGGCCCCCGGTCGTCATTCGGGTCGCCGCGCAGAATCGGGGTCGAGAAGCTCGAGATCGATTCGTCCGAAGCGGTGTCGAGCGACTTCGACCAAGTGTAGGCCGCGAGCGCCTGGAAACCCTTCGAGAGTCGCCGCTTGAACTGCGTCTGCAGCGAGTTGTAGTCCGACGACGCGCGGTTGCTCACCGCGTCGACGCGCGTGAAGCTAGGATTCTGCAGAACGGCCGAGCGAAGGCTCTCCGAACGCGCCAAGCGTCGCCCCGCCGAGCCGACGTAGGAGACGGTTAGCGAGTTGGATCGGGCGAAGGGCTGCTCCACGGCGAGACTGTACTGCAACGTGTAGGGCAGATCATAACCGTCGTAGTAGCCGAAGACCCGGGGATAGGGCGGGTCCTGGTTGACCGGGCCGACCGGGTCGCGGGTGAAGACCGGGTCGGTCAACGCCGTGTTCCTCACAGTGGTCGCACGCGTGTAGGGGAAATTGCCGGGCGAGAAGGCGTTGCCGGTGAACGAGTACCCCAGGTCGTAGAAGACGCCGAATCCGGCCCGGACCACCGTACCTTGCTCTGCGAACGGCTGCCACGAAACGCCCAGCCGCGGGGCGAAGTTGGCGTACGTCGTCTCGTAGAACTTCTCTCCCCGAACCAGCGTCGCGGTCTGCGGATTCTCGAGGCCCACGACGCTCACCGGAAGATTCCCGTTGCCCTCGCCGGGGGCCGGATTGACCTCCCAGCGCAGCCCGTAGGTCAGCGTCAAGCGCGGCGCCACTCTCCAGGCGTCCTGGAAGTAAGCGGAAAAATTTTGATAGCGCGGCTCGAGGAAGGTGTCGACCTGCGAGACGGTTCCGGTGGGGACGATGCCGGTTGCGAGGGCGGTGATGTCGGGGAAAGTCAGCACCTTGCTGTAGAGCCGGCCCCCGATAGAGGGAGCCAGCCGCCTGTAGTCGAACCCGATCTTCATCGAGTGGGCGCCGGCGTTCCAGCCGAGCGTGTTGACAAAGTTGAGCTGATTCTGGAAGTTGTCGCTGAAGGTGCCAGGGCTAAGCGCCTGCTCGTCTCCCCCGCCGATCGGGATGTAGAGCAACGATGTCGCCGGATCGGCAAAATCCGGCAACAAGAAGTTGTCGGGCAGCAGCTTCGCACCGCCGAACTCTGTCTGGCGGTAGAACTGCGACGCTCGCGAGCGGCTGTAGTTTAGACGCAGGTCGTTGTTAATGCTCGGCGAAAGGATCATCGTCGAGCCGATCGTCAAGGTCTGCGACTTCCCGGGCAGCTCCGCCACGTAACTGGCCGCGGCGTAGCGGGCGCGCTGCTCGGTCGCCGACGGCGCATACGAGTAGCGTCCAAAGATCGTCACTTTCGAACCCAGGCTCTGGTCGACGCGGAACGCCGTCGCGTCCAGGTCAGACGGATTCGAGAACGAAGCGGCGTAGGCTGCTTCCAATGGAGCGTCCGCGAAGGCAGGTCCCGTGGGGAGGGGGTAGTTCTCGAGTAGAGCCTTCACGGCCCCAGTCGCTTGCTGCCGCGCCTCGACCGTGGGCACGCGGCGGTTGCTCGCCACGTCCGGCTGAATCAACCGCAAGCCTTCGTAGGAGGCGAAGAAGAACGTGCGGTTGCGGCCGTCGTATACCGTGGGCAGCGTCACCGGACCGCCCACGGTGAAGCCGAAGTCGTTTTGACGGAGGGTAGGTCGTTGGAGACCGTTATAGTTGGCGAACCACGAGCTCGCGTCGAGCTTATCGTTGCGGAAGTATTCGAACAGACTCCCGTGCAGGGCGTTCGTTCCCGAGCGCGTGACGATGGCGACCTGTCCACCCGGCTGGCGGCCGTACTCCGGCGCGTAGGTCGAAGTTTGGATCGTGAACTCCTGAACGGCGTCGACCGACGCGAGCGAGGCCGTGCTGCCTTGGGCGGAAAACGAAGGCGTCCCCCCGCCGGAACCTTCATACGGCGTCGTGGCGAACGGCATGCCGAAGTTCGCGCTGACGCCGTCCACGGTGAAGTAGTTCGAGCCCGTACGCTGCCCGTTGACCGAGAACTGCCCCTGTGACGGCAGCGACGGCGTCGCCAGCACAACGCCCGGCGACAACGTCAGCAAACCCTGAAAGCTGCGGCCGTTGAGCGGCTGGTTCTCGATGAAGCTCTGATCGACGGCGGTAGCGACGGCAGGCGCTTCGCGGACCAACGGCGCCTCAGCGGTCACCGTTACCGACTCTTGCTGGCCGGCGAGCTCGAGCTCGACGCGGATCGAGCGTTGGTCGTCGGCGTTGATCGTCAGCGTGTCGAAGCGGGTCGTGCGGAAGCCGGGGTTTTCGACACTAAGCGCGTAGGTCGAGGGCGGCAACTGCGTGAACACGAAGGCGCCGCTCTCGTTGGTGACGGCCTCACGCCGGTAGCCCTTGGCCGGGTCGGTCAGCGTTACACGAGCGTCCTTGATCAGCCCTTCCTTCGCGTCCAGAACCGTGCCGCTCAGGGCGCCGGTGGACGTCTGGCCATGGGCGGAGGCCGCGATCAACAGCAGCAGAATCAGTTGGTTTTTCATGAGACCTGGTGAGGCGTTTGGTTGGAGCTTCATGGAGTGCTCGGATTCAATTCTTCGAGGCTAACAACGAAATAGGCCCTTTCGCGTGCGGCAAATCAGCGCACCCGGAGTGCGGTCAGAGGCTTAGGATCTCTTCGTCAAAGCGCGCATTGACTCGACGTGCGAACGCAAGCGCCGGATGTCCGGCGGGCAGGTCCGCCAGGCGGAAAGCGGCGCCGGATTCCCGCTGTTTTTCGAGCTTGTCGCGGAGCTCGCGCAGGTAACGCAGGAATGCTGCGTCGTCTGCGCCCGGAGAGTCCTTGAAGATCAGGATGAAGGCGTCGTTTCGGAATGGGACTTGAAATCCGGTGGGAACATCGTCGCCGAACCAGTACAGCGAACCAGGCTTCATGTGATGCCAGCGGCCCAGACTCGCGAGGCCCCACTCGCCGCGGACGGTGTAGATCAGGCTGCCGGTGACGTGCGGATGCTCGTCGAGGAACATGCCGGCCGGCATGTCGATGTAGTGCGCGCGGGCGCGGTCGGTGCGAAGCAGAGGTCCGATGCGGCCCTCGGCTGTATCGACGCCCACGCTCTCCGCGGCCGCCAGGACGTCTTCGAGGATGGTCAAGCCCGGCGCGAGGTGCAGCCGCTCCGGCGAGTCAGGAGTCGGCGGGTCGACGTCGGGCCCGTGGATCGCACGGCAATAGAGGGCATTAGGCGTCGGCGTGACCTCACCCAGCCACGTCTCGATCTCGCGGTCCAGGCGAGGGGCGTAAGGCCGGTTGAAGCTCGCGAACGTATAGCGCTCGCGAAACGCCGTGTCGTGGTCATCCGCGGCGATCTGGAAATTGTGATCGGCTCCCCGGATCAGCACGTTGCGAGATTCCATGTTGCCCGCCCGCTGCATGACCATCGCCGCGCACGCCGCATGGTGCGGCGCCACGTTGAGGTCGCGGCTTCCGGCGAGCGCCAGAGCCGGCTGTTGAACATACGCAAACTGGTCGTCCGGCGGATGTTCGAGCTCCTCGATCCGGCGAGCGAGGTCGAGCGTCAAATGGAAGTCCTCGTCGACCACCTCGTAGCGTGGCTCGCCTCGTTGCGCGGCTGCGAAAACCTCCGGCCACAGCCTGCCCAGCGCCAACTCGCGCCGCATGCCGTGCGATCGAGCCCAAGACATGCGCTCTTCCGACTCCGAGGCCCAGGCGAAAAAGCGCCCGTAGTTGTACTCGAAAATCTCTTCCGCCTTGCCGCAGAAGGCGCCCAGAAACAGGTAGGCGTCGGCGCGAGCTCCGGCCTTGGCCGCGAGGCAGGCCACATACGCCCCGGCGCTTTCGCCGGCCACAATCAGCTTGCCGTGGTCGGGTGAAGCCCGAAAGCGTTCGAGCACGTCCGCCAGGACCCGCGCTTCATCCGCGTAGACGTCCCCCCACGCCGCGGAGGGGCGGCTCGCTCCCACTCCGACTTTGTCGTAGCGGAAGCTGGCGTAGCCTGCCGCGGCCAGCGAAGAAGCAAGCCGTGCCAGCGCCGTCCGCGGCGGGGCGCCTTCCCGCAACATCCCGCCGTCGCGGGTGTGCGAGAGCGTGCCGCCAACCAGGATGACGCAGGGCGCGACTGCTGCTGCGTTCGGCCGCGTCAGCGTTCCTGCGATGTTAGCCACCCGGGTCCTGATGACGATCTCCTCCACCGCGCCCCGCAGAACGCGGTCGCTCATGCGGATGGAAGGCGCCGAGGAGGACGAGCCCTGCATGCGGGCCATAGTAGCACGAGACTGAGATTCGTATGTACTAGCGCAAGGGAGGATACTTGGAAAGCTTGCGCTGGAGCGATCGTCGATGGATGCCGAGCAATCGCGCCGCCCGCGAAACGTTGCCGTCACAATCGTTCAGCACTCGCTGAATGTGTTCCCACTCGACCCGAGCGAGGGTCGGCACGCTGGCGGGCGGTTTAAGGGGAAAACCATCATCGAGCCGCAGTTGCCTGTAGGCCGCGATGATCTGGTCGACATCAATCGGCTTGCTCAGGTAGTGGTCGGCCCCGAGCTTGACCGCCGTCAGCGCGGTGGGGATACTGCCATACCCCGTCAGCACCACGATCGAGGTGGAGTCGTCGAGCTCGCGCAGCTCGGCGACCAGATCCAGCCCGTCAACGTCCGGCATGCGCAGGTCAACCAGGATCAGATCCGGGCTATCGACTCGTACGGACTCGAGGGCGGCGTGGCGGTCTCCGGCGGCGAAGGACTCCCAGCCGCTGTCCATGAAGGCTCTGCGCAAACGATTTCGGAAGGCCTCATCATCGTCGACGATAAGCACGCTGGGCTGCTCGGCGGGGGTCAAGCGCGGCCTCCGGCTTGTGGCAGGCGCAGGTAGGCGGTGGTCCCGGCGCCGGGACTGGACTCGAAGCGCAGATCGCCGCCGACCCGTGTGGCGAACAGGTGCGCCAAGAAACCGCCGAGCCCCATCCCTTCGCCGGGCGGTTTGCGGGTGAAGAACGGCTCGGCGACGCGCGCGATGGTCTGGGCGTCCATGCCCTCGCCGCGGTCGCGGATCATGAAGGTTACCGCGGATTCCTCGACGCGGGCTTCGAGCTCCACTGGCTGCCCATCCCTGCTGGCATCGAGCGCGTTCCTGACAAGGGCGGCCAGCGACTGCTCGAGACCTGCCCGGAACACTCGAATGCGCTCCAAGGCGGCGAAGTCCGCGACAACGCGCGCCCGGGCCGGTTCCGACAGGCCCCGAACGGCGCCCGCGAAGAGCTCGCCCAGGGCGACTCGCACGGGCGACTCGCCCAACGGCTCGGCGCCCTTGGCGCTCATGTCCTGCAGGATCGCGCGACAGCGCTCGACTTGCGAACGGATCAGGCGGGCGTCTTCGGCCGCCGCGGCCGCATCGTGGCCCAGCTCGGCGCTGCGTTCGATTTCGCGCGCCGCGATCGCAATCGTCCCCAGCGGCGTTCCCATCTCGTGCGCGGCGCCTCCAGCCAGCGTCACCAGGGATGCGAGACGCTCCTGCCGCGCCACCTGCCGTTGCAGCTCGAGCACTTCCCTCTGGCGACGCTCGAGCGTCTCCGACACCTGTCCGATGAAGAACGTCAGCGTGCCCGCGGCCAGCGCAAAGGCAAACCACATCCCCGAAACGTGTCGGGCCATCGTGTCCGACAGCTCATGCCCGGCGTGTCCCGATGCTGTGGCCGAGAACAGAAACAAAAGGCCATAGCAGAGCGTGGAGATCGCGCCGAGCGTCCATGTCCAGGCCTTGTTGAGAATCACGGCGGAGAGCGTGATCTGCACGAGGTAGAGCAAGGTGAACGGGTTCATCGGCCCGCCCGTGAAGGCGAATACGGTTGTCAAAGTCAGCGCATCGAGCGCGAAAACGCCGCCGAGGATGTGCTCCGAGCCGACTCGCGAGCTACGCGCAAACCGGCCCAGCCAAACGTTGGAGCCGACCTGCACGGCGATCGCCGGCCCGCACCAGGACCACTGCGGTCCCGAACCCTCGGCGGCGAACATCAGCAGCGCCACCTCGCCGGCGGCGAGCAAGAATCGAAGCTGAACGACCCACGGCAGGGCCACGATCGGCGCAACCGACTCCGCCGGCGCCGATGCGGCATCGCCGAGAAGTCCGGGGGGCTGGGCGGCTGAGGTCTCTCGCACAGTCATGTCGGCGGGGCCGAAGCTTCATCGTAAGCTCCCAGGAGTCAACCCGTCCTGCGGCAAATCGCCACAGTGACGCGAGTAGCTCGAGCCACAGTAATGGGGGGGGCGCCGTCGAACCCTGGTCCTGTACCTTGCTGTCGTGTGCTTGGGGACTGGGCTGTTTCAGGCGCGGACCGAGAGCAGCGAGGAACGCCATAGACGCTCGAGCCGCGCCTTCGTCGGCCCGTGCTGCTACACCGAGGCTCTGGAAGCACACCGCTCCCCAAAGGCGTACGTTTGATGGCAGTCCCCCGGGGCGCCCTCTCCCGCAACAATTCGCCATCGCGGGTGTGAGACAGCGTTCCGCCGCTGAGAATCATACAAGCGCGGTTCAGAACCCAAAGAAGCTGGCGAGGCGGCAAGCGTCTCTCCCCGATTCAGGTCCGCAGCGCCCAAGACAGCGACTTTCCGGAGATGCCAACGCTTCGCTTGTAGACACGATCCGAGTTGGATGGATCGTGCCGCGAATCACGGTATTGACCTCGATTTTCACGGCGATGTCATCGCGCCGCACGAGCAGCTTGGTCTCCCCCATGTCGCTCGCCGACACGGCTTGCACCTTGAAGCCTCGCTTCGCGAGCCGATTTCTACTCGTGCGGAGGCCCTCATTGATCGCCGCCCGCGCTTCAGCTCGGGGCATGTGGTGATTCGTGAAGACCAGATCGAGATCGATGGAGAGCCGCGGCATATCGCGCAGGAACAAGTTAATCGCCGTGCCCGCCTTTCAATGCGAAGCCGCCGCCTTCGAAGACCAGAGGCGCGACCTGTACCAACAGTCGAGCGGTCGCCAAGTAGGTCGGGTTCATGGCTTGAGTACCAACAAGCCCTCTTTGGAGCGGCCCACCCAGCGCTTGTCGCTGCCGGTCGGCAAGCGGTCGGGATCGAGCTTCGCGGCCCAAGGAAGGTTCAAGTCCCGGCCCAGAGTCAGGCAGAGCCGAACGGTCTTGACCTGCTTGCATTGTGCCAGCAGTTCCTGCAGAACGGCCGCTCGCAGCGATATCGCTCCTTCGAGAACGTCGCGCGCTTCCTGGAGCGGTTGGCGAACCCCGACGTCGCTCAGCAGCTCCAAGACTGCCCTTTCGGGCTCTGACACGAGCGGGCCGTCAGATTGGCGTTGGAAACGAGAGACTCGAAGGGGCGCGTCCGGCGGTTCGTCGAACAGGCGGAGTCGGTGGTAGCTGGCTGGGAATCGCTCGGTGAACCACGCAGGCAGCGAACCGGACGCCCATCCGTAGAGCTGTAGCTGAGGGCGCTGGGCAAGGTTATGCCGAACGCCGTGCCAATCGAGAGCTGTCTTGCCGCCGACGTGCAGGCCTTCAAGTCGGCGCTCAAGGTGCCGCAGAGTTGGGTAGAGCTCAAGCGGGACGTCGGGTCGCGCGTACACGCCGCGAGCCAAGCGCGTCAGCCAGCCCGCACGCACGTAGTGAACCGCAAGATCCGCCGAAATGCCCAGGGCGCCTAGCTCCTGGGAGGTTACCGGATGTCCGGGCTTCACCTCCCGGAAGAGATCGCTTAGCTTGCTCATCAGAATCGCAGCCTAGCTACGAGAACTGAAGACATGCTAAACGATCTGTTTTGTTTCGTCAATGTTGTCGTAGCTAGGGTGCGACGATTCGATACGGTCAAAACGAGCCGGAGGGTGCGCGGCGGCACGAGCTACGCGATCCTGACTGGCTCCAATCTGGCTCCGTTAGCGGGCGGGCCGAGCGGCGGTGTTGAAACCACAGGACTTAGGGTGGCAGAGATCAACGCCGTTTGATTCTAAGTTCTTTATTTACAACAGATTCTTGATTTCCCAAGCTGAATGTCGCGGGTTCGATCCCCGTCTCCCGCTCCATGTTTTCAACAACTTAGGACCTATTCGCCAATTGGCGAAACACTCCAACACTCCATTAGTGAAGGACTGACGCTTCGAGCAACTCTACGGCGGCCGTTCGCTGGTCCAGCGCGGTCACCGTGTATTCGTCCAGATTCACCCCGATCCCGTTGCCCATCTGGTCGGCTCGGATCTTGGGGTCGATGCCTGCCGCGTGCGCCAAGCTGGCGTGGGTGCGGCGAAGCACTTGGAAATTGACCCAGTCGAGTCCGAGCTCATTGAGTCTTGGACCGATCCAGCGTCGCCAGAGGTTCTCCGGCCGGACCGGGCTGAGGCCCGTCTCGGACGGAAACAGCCAAGCGTCTGGATTGGCAGGAAGCATGGCCATCCATGCCTGAATCTCCGAAGCGAGGGTCGCCGGGATCGCCGCCAGACGCGCCGACGCCCTGGACTTTGGCGTGTCGAGCTTGCCCGCATAGACCCGCTGCTCGATCTTCACAGCGCTCGGCTGGACGTGCCTACGCTGCAAACCGAAGATCTCCCCCGGTCGCAAGCCGCCGAAGACGGCGAGCTTCCAGATGAGGCGCTCTCGAAGGTCGAGCTTCGCGAGGCCCTTGAGCACTTCTTCACGGGTCATTGCGCGACTTGGGTCCTGATGCGCCCGCCGTGCCGTGAAGAGTGACCGGGCGGGGTTGCGGTTGATTAGCCCGTCCTCGATGGCCATCTCAAAGATGGATCGCAAATCGAAACGGAGATGATCGATGACGCTCGAACCGAGTGACTCGGCCTTGCGGTCGAGCAGTCCCTGGAGAGCGTTTCGATCGAGCTTGTCGATCGACTGATCGCCGATCTCCTTGACGATGTGTCGTCTGATTCGGTCTTCCGTGGTGACGGCGGTCGAGAGTTTCCATCGGCGCCGTTTGAACGGAAGGTAGGTCCCGACGATGAACTCGCCGAGCATTGGCGGATCGCGCCGAGCCAAGCGCTCGGCGGCGTCCTCGTTGATCGTCGCCATGAACCGCTCGCGCCCGACCTGAGCTTCCGCTTTGGTCATTCGAGCGGCCTGTCCCAGAGTGGTCTGGCGGCGGCGACCGTTGATGTCGTAGTACTTCACGACCCACATGTAGCGGCTGCCCTGCTTGACTCGCTGCAAGCTGCCGCGTTGGTGCCGTTTTCTTCGCATGCTTTCCTCCGATTGCATGCGTCTACGGCGTCGAACCTTGGCCGTGCTCATCATATCGCGACTCAGCAACGCGCAAGTAGCGCGCCAACGAGTCGCGTCGGATGTAGACGCGCCGGCCGAGGCGGACGGCGGGGAGCGGCTGCGAGTTGGGAACGAGGCCGCGAATCAGGTTGGAGACGTGGGCCTTGGAGCAACGCAGATAGGTGGACGCCTCAGCAAGCGTCAGCAGGGGGCCTTGGACGGGATCATCGGAGCGTATCGGCGTCGGAGTCACATCATCAGAGAGGCGAGATGGGGAGCAAGTCTCAGGCTGTCGCCGTCCTGAGGTCCCCACAGAGGGAGAGGAGCCGTCACGAGCCGACGGCGGTAGGCTCTGCAATGTCTTACGCGACACGACTCGCGCGTCGTTCGTCGACGAGTCGTGGATCGCCCGGTCGACGAGGCTCTTCGAGGCGCGGGCGCTCTTCTTTTCTGTGGTTCCCTTGTCTGGGTCGTAGCCGCCGCCTTTGGTCTTGGCGAGTGTGTCGCACCCGCTCGAAGCCACAGCGGTGCGATGCGGTTTGAGGAGCTGTCAAGCGCCGACTAGCGTTTCATCGACGCTCGGCGCGACCCCGAGCGGTGAAGAGACCCTCGCGCGCGGTCGGCCTTGGGCTCGATCATGGGCTTGGCCCACCTCCTCGTGGAACGTGATGACGTCGGCGACTCGCGAGTGATGCGCGACTTGCTAACAAGGTTGAAGTCGTCGTGGTCGACGCGGATGTCGCGCTCGGTGATGACGCCGCTGTCGACAGGAACGTTCGTTTTTGCGCAGGGTGGGCGGGAGCGACCCGAGGCGGAGCCGAGAGGGTTTTGGGCGGACCAGCGCCCAAAAACAGGGGGTCGCTCCCGCCCACCCTGCGCTCGCCGTGAGCGCCGTAAGGGGCTCGCGGCGTCCGTTAAGCTGCTGATGGTGAAAGGCTTGGCGGTTCGAGTCATTGAGTGAAGCTGTGTTCGAAAGGGGAGCACCGGCTGCAATTAGGTGCTCCCCTTCAGGCGGCTGATCCTGGACCTGGATGCGTCCCGAAAATGTCGTAGCTATGGCGCGATCGGTAGGCCTCGAACTGTGCGTCGATGCGGCCGGATCGCGTCTTCGTCTCGACGGCCTTCGCCCACTGCTGGAAGCGCGAGTCAGCCGCCGGTTGCCGAAAGCGTTGCGAAAGATCTCGCAGCCGGTCGAGCTTCGCCTTGTTCAACTGTCTGTACTGGCGGGTCTCGAACAGGCGACGGAGGCGAAAATACTCGCCCATCTGCCCGCCCGGAGTGGCCGCCTCGGGGTTCGCCAACGCTTCCGTGAACCGGTCGAAAGCCCGCTCGGCCCTTCGGAAAGGCCTGTGCTCGGCGGCGACGTAGACCAGGCGAAATCGTCCGAGAGCCGCGAAGAGGGGACCGTAGCGCTTGAGGAAGCTGGTGAAGCCGGAGTTCGAGAGGACGCCCTCGTCGACGTAGCAGAACGACGCGAGTGGCGAGGTTGCATCGTCGGTGCGGTCCAGGAAGATCGGGTACTTCTCGATGAAGTAGCGTCGCGTCTGGCTAGACGGCGACTTTGCCGAGTAGGTCTTGCCCGGGAGCAGCGCTCGCTCGACCGCCCGCTGTCCGCAGAAGTACTCGAGTTTTTCACGCTCGGTCGCGACGAAGTGAGCGGTTGGATGAGCGAGGGCGAAGTCCAGCGCCATGAGCTTGGCCTTGACTGAGAAGGCCGGACGAGGTCGACGGTTGCGATTGTCCTCGTCGCCGATGGCGCGATAAATCGCCCGCGCGAAGACGTGATAGACCTCGGTCCGGTTGGGGTAGAGAGTCGACCGAATGTGGCCGAAGGAGAAGGTGTCCCAACCGCAGTTGAAGGTTCAAACGGCGGGTTGAAGTTATTCTAAGCTGCCTTCTCCTTTTGCGGGGCGGCAGCAGGGGCCCCGCGACCGAGAATGTCGGCCAGCGCCCATAGAT
>Ga0207422_1003817_pt1 | contig 13928 bp, 15 predicted proteins | sample MarCyaLeptolynsp_FD_187757 | JGI IMG/M metagenome (GOLD analysis project Ga0207422, IMG submission 187757) | Marine cyanobacterial communities from Panama - species 1 Leptolyngbya sp. (SPAdes) | ecosystem: Environmental > Aquatic > Marine > Unclassified | place: Panama: Panama City | collected...
AGCCAAGCTCGGCGACGCGTCGACTCCGATCCCGCACCGCGACGACTGGTCGAAACCGGGCCTGATGTCCGACGTCATGCCGCACGTGACCGGCGTGTTCGACCTGCCGGAGATCGACATCGAGGCGCTGATCGCGGCGACGCCGGAATTCTACGTCTATCCCATGTGCGACCGGGATCCGCTGGAGCGGTGGACCGACGGCCGGGTGACGCTGCTCGGGGATGCCGCGCATCCCATGTATCCGGTCGGATCCAACGGAGCCAGCCAGGCGATCCTCGACGCGGTGACGCTCGCGGACCTGTTGCGCGACCGGCCGGCGCCGGATGCGCTTGCGGCCTACGAGGCGGCGCGGCGGCCGGCGACGACCGATATCGTCATGGCCAACCGCAAGGGCGGCCCGGAACGGGTGATCGACCTGATCGAGGCGCGCGCGCCGGACGGTTTCGAGGATCTGCACGATGTCGCGACGCCGGAGGAACTGACCGCGATCGTCGGGGAGTACAGCCAGATGGCCGGGTTTTCGCGCGAACAGGTGAACCGGCCCTGAGGACCTGTTCGCCCCGGATCATTTCGCCCAGGGATTGATCGTGGTGACATGCAGGGACGCGAAATCCCGGATGTTTCTTGTAACCATGACCATGTTCCCGACGCGCGCGGTAGCCGCCAATAGGGAATCGATGACCGGAAGACTTCTGCCGGAACTGATCTCGCCCCACTCCCTGGCAATCTCTGCGTCAATCGCGATCACACGATCGGCAAAGAGAATTTCGATACCGACCAGCCAGTGCTCCAACTGATCGGCGGTAGACGCGTCCGTGCGCCGCAATTTCGCAACTCCCTTGGAGAATTCCCCAACCGTCATTGCGCTGACAAACAGGTCTTCCTGCGGAACACTGCTCAGCCAGGCCAGTACGCCGGTGTCCGGCTTTTTCCTGCGCGTTTCGGAAACGACATTCGTATCCAGCAGAAATTTCAAAGCTCAATATCCCGACCGATATCCGGGGATCGCTCGATGTCGAGAGTATCCACTTTCGGACCCGACAAAAGGTAATCCCTGAAATCCGGCTGCCCGGCCTTCAGTCTTTTGTATTCGTCGATCGAAACCACAACAGCGCTTTCCACACCGTGCCTGGTGATGATCTGCGGACCCTCAAGCTCGGCGCAACGGATCAGCCGGCTGAGACGTGATTTCGCTTCATTGATTTGCCATTCCGCCAATTGGCACTCCTATGACCTTAATGACCATATTGGTCATAATGGTGTGTCCTTTCCTCCTGTCAAGCCGATCCCGCCTCGTCGTCGAGCGAGGGCCGACTCGTTTAAAAGTCATCCGATTCTGCAACGCCGGTGGTTATTTCCAGCGCCGCTCCGCAGAACGGCGTATCGCCGCCACCGCGCGGACCATGACCGACCCACGCTTGTTGCGGCGTCCGCAACCGTTCCGCGCCCCAGGACGAGGCGGACCGCAACGTGGTCCACGGCGCGTCCGGGCCGGGCCGCCAGATTATTCCGCCCGGCCCCATCCCGCGATGGACGGCGAGCTCGACATCGAATTGTTCTCCGGCACCGAGCGCCGGACCGAACCAATAGTGCGGCGAGCGCCCGGCCTCCGGGGCCAGCGTCACCGTCAGTTTCCGGTCGCGGCCGCTCAGGCCGACCCACAGGGAGGGCAGCATGTCCGGGCCGGCAGACGTGCAAAAAAGCGTTTGCGGCCGTGGGTCCGCGCCGGCGAAGCCCCGGATGCGCCACGCCGTCATGTCCGTCGGGCCGCCCGCGCACCCTTCGGCATCCGGGCCGTTGAAGCAGGTCCAGCCGGTCGTCATCGCCCGCCATTGCGTCCGGTCCGGCAGGACGGGCGGCCATACAAGCCGTTCGCGCACCGCCGCAGCATCGTCCAGCACCTGATAGCGCAGTCCCCTTTCGTCGATCGCGGCCTGCACGCAATGCAGGTATTCCACACCCTCCGGCATGCGGTGCACGGTGCCGGCACCGGCCGTGGTGATCTGCAGCACGCCCGTCTGCACCTGGACGTCGAAGGCGAGAATGTGGCTGCACAGATAGGCAAACACCCGGTTTTCGACCAGGACTTCCCAGAACCTGCCGACACAATCCGCGGCGATCTGGCGGGCGCAATCGCCGGAAAATCCGTTCACCGCGAAGGCGGGATGGTGGCCGGCGACGAATTTCCAGCGGGCGTCTTCATGATCGGCGAGCGTCCGGGCCAGCCAGTCGGTTTCAACATGACCCTCGCCGCCGAGACCGGACCAGAGCGTGTTGACACAGACCAGCAGCAGGTCGCCGCGGCGCACGACATAGGACAGGCCCTGCTGATCGGCCGGGCCGTTGCGCGGCAAGTGACCAAGCATTTCGGCGAACACGCCTTCGCTCATTGCGTCATAGGTCGTGTGATTGCCGGTCGTGTTGTAGAGCGGGCAGGCGGCGCGGTCGCACCAGGCCATTTCGACGTCGAGCCAGTGCGTCCATTGCCGGCGCAGTTCGGCGGCGTCGCCTGTCAGGCCGAGGATCTCGTCCCCGGGATAGACAATGAATTCGGGCGGCGGAGAAAACCGCCGGACCACGGAATTGACCCGCGCATGCGCCCGTTCGTGGCGCCCGCCGGCGACGCCGGAACAGGAATCACCGTAGAGCACGAACTGGTGGCCGGCGCCTTTCGGCGTCAGGGCGGGCAGGGGACGGGATTTGGGATCGTGGTCCATGGCAACAGGATCTGTCTCACAGCGTTGGCCGATTGCCAAGCCGTGGCGTCAAAAACGCATCGCCGGCGGCGCGCGGGAGATCGTCCGGTTATGTGCTGGATTCAGAGGCGCTTCCAAAATTCGGGTGACGGCGGTTCTGCGGCAGCGTGCCATTTACTGACTTTCCGGACTGATGCATACTGCGACTTCGATAAATTTCCGAGCATGACGCATGGACTGGCTTATCCCGATAGCAACGGTGGCAGGTGGCATTCTCTTTGGCGCGATGAGTCCTGGCCCGAGTTTTGTGGTCGTCGCACATGATGCGTTGGCCTATTCGCGGAGTCATGGTCTGGCTGCGGCACTTGGTATGGGCGTCGGTGGTTCAGTGTTTGCACTGGCGGCAGTTCTTGGCCTGGTCGCGCTCCTCACAAGCGTTCCGATATTGTATCTTGCGCTAAAACTCTTCGGGGCAGTTTACCTGTTCTATCTGGCGTACAAGATATGGTCGGGTTCCAAGCAGCCGCTGGAATTTGCTTCAGAACAATGCGCGCGAAAGATCTCTGTCCGGCGTTCATTCAATGTTGGTTTCTTGACCCAGATCAGCAATCCCAAAACTGCCGTTGTCTACGCCAGTATTTTTGCCGTCGCCTTACCAGCCTCCGCATCCTACCTGTTTGGCATTGTTTGCGTCTGCCTGATTTTTCTCATCGAAACGGGGTGGTACGCGACCGTGGCCGTCCTGCTTTCAGCCGAAAAACCTCGATCAAGATATCTCGAATCCAAGACGCTGATTGACAGAATTGCATCCACGGTGATGGGTGGTTTGGGTTTCAAGATCCTCTCCGACGTCCGCTAGAGTTTTTCACAGTTTCACGGAAACAGTAAAAAGCTCAAAGTCCCTGTATTCCGCATTTCTTATCTGTCCAGACGATCCCGTCTGAACAGGAAAAGCTCTAGTTGGATGCGCTGACACAGAAAGAGTTCACCACTTCTTCCTCGGAGGGGGTTAATGCGTTGCGAACAAAGTCTGTCCGACCATTGAAGGCGCAGCGCCGCACCAATTCGTCAACGCCCGCGTCCTGCTCGGCCGCAGCGCTTGTGACAGCGATGCCGTGCAAGCTCAGGGAGTCGGTTGCGGGCATGGATTGAAAGAAGCCTTCCAGAAGAACGAGGTCAGGCGGCGGGCCCATGAACGGGCCCTGCATCACGGTGTCCGCCATGATCTTACCGTCCACGAAACGGCCCGTTGCCGTCAGTGTTTGACCCGCTGCAAAGTCTGAGAGAGTCGCGCCTTGCACCGGAACCCGACCAATCCGGCCGCGCCCGTCATAGATCCCCGATACCTGAGCGCTGTCTTCCGGAATTTCAGCAATCCGCGACGGGACAATTCCGGTTTCCGACCAAAATCCGTCCACCTGCACGTTGCCCGAGTCCGGCAATGCTCCGGCGACCGGAACGCCCATGACTTCACCGGGCGCCGTGACCGGCCCCGACATGGCCGGCACGTGCTGAAGCGTCTTGATCTGCCAGGCCTCGCCATCGCGGCCCGTGCTCAGGGCCAGTGTCATGCCCATGCGAAGATCTTCCACTGCGCGCACACCCTTCAATTCAATATCGGGCGCGAAATCGAATCGCATACCGCTGACCTCAAACTTGTTGAGCGCTGTGATCCGGCCGATGACACCCGTCCCTATAATGCCGCCCTCTTTCTCTTCCGCCAAAAGAGGCCAGCCGAACAGGATCGCCGCGATGAACACGACAGCGTGTCGCGTGAAATTGTATTCACGCAACACGCTGAAGATCTTTTGGTGCGCAAATCGTTTTCGTTTGATCTGAGGCAGATCAAACGCGACATGCGTTGACGTCCGGGTCATTGGTCTTGCACCTTCTTGTTCACAAACGTTCCTGCGACAAACAGGGTATCGCCTTCTTCTTTCTGCTGCAGGGCAATCGCTTTCTGGTTCAGCGTCTTGAGCATTTCCAAAGCCATCCGGGTTGCGTCGGCTTCCAGTTCATCGGCGGCCCGGCGTGAAAGGTGGGAATGTCGCAACGCCTGATCCCAATGCTCTGTCTCGCCGATCAGATTGCCGATTGTTGTTTCGAGATGGGGGACCAATGTCGCGACAGCAGCACGCATTTTCTCTTCGCGGTCATGGGGAACCATCGACGCTGTGACAAACCGGATCACCTCGCCCTCTTCCACGACATTGCCGGATGACAGCAACAGCGAAAGCACCGTTGCGGGGGCGGCGTCGACTTTGGCCGAACCGACAAGCGCATCGAATCCGCTGTCCCCATGACGGGTCAACGTACGGGGCCGACCCCCTTCAAGGTATTTCGGATCGTTTTGCCACAGTGTGAGAACGCGCGCGGCAGCAGAAGCCTTGCCAAGCGGCTGGCTTACACCTTCGAGCCTTTTGATGTCTTTTCTGTGCACACCGGTCATGAGGCTGACATGGCTGGCGGATGCGTTTGGCGCCTGCGCATAGGATTCCGCCACCAGGGCAGACTTGAGCAACTCGACCGCCGCCGCAAGACCAATGCCGCCGTCGATCATGAACTTTGCCACCGGCTGCAGCAGGGCCAGAAGCATCTGTTCCGAAGGTGATGTGTCATGTTCCGCCATTTGCCGAACAGTCTATAAGGGCAGCACAAGTTTTTGTGAATTCACGTTTATTTGCAATGGGAATTTTTCCCATTAATCTTCTCCCCGTGTCACTCAGGATACGAAACGCAGGCTGGGACCATTGGTCAGGGGGAGATATGTGCCCCCGCCTTCTGTTCCTTGCCTCCAAACCAAAGGACCAAAAAATGAAGAATATCGTCGCCGTGCTCGCATTTGCCGGCTATTCGGCCATGGCTCTGCCCGCGCTTGCGGGCAACGCGCTGGGAACTGCGTTTGCCGGGTATGATCCGGTCACCTACTTCCAGAATGCACCGACTCAAGGCAAGGCAAAGTTCTTCCATTTGTGGGATGGAGCGCTGTGGACGTTCAGCACAGAGGAAAATCGCGAAACCTTCAAGGCTGATCCGACTGCCTACGCCCCGCAATTCGATGCTTATTGCGCGTGGGCCGCTTCGCAGGGCTACAAGCGTCCGGGCGATCCCAACGTGACACAGATGGTGAACGGCAAACTGTACACCTTCGTGCATGAAGGCGCGCGGGAAAAGTGGCGCGCGGACATTGCGAAGCATATCGCGGACGGCGAAACCAACTGGGTGCGGATCGAGCCCTTTTAGAGCTTTTCCTGTTCAGACGGAATCGTCTGGACAGATAAGAAATGCGGAATACAGGGACTTTGAGCTTTTCACTGTTTCCGTGAAACTGTGAAAAACTCTAAGTCGGAAAACTCACTTAGCGGCGGCCAATTGTGCCGCCGCCTCATTGACGGGCATGACACAGATCAACCGGATCGACGAACGCCTGCCCTGGAAGGAAGCCCACGCAGAACGATACCAGGCATAGGCCATCAGATCGGCCGGTCGCCCACGTCGGACGCTCGAATGAAGAGACCCAAATCCTCCTCGCATCCCCTCCGCTCAAAGGCGCCTCACAGAGTTGGCAACAGTTGAGCAACCTCATCGCGAAACCAGATGTGTGAGGGATCGTGCTGTCTGCGGGCGTGCCACAACAGGTCTACCCGGAAGGTCGCTGTTTCGACAGGCGGTTCAACAATTCTCACTTCACTCCTGTACATCTCGGCCAACCTGCGCGGCAGCAGACAAATATAGTCCGTTCGAGCGACCAGGCTCGGAGCCATAAGGAAACTTGGCAAAGAGACCGTCACCCTGCGACGCAATCCCATTTCCCCAAGTATCCTGTCTGTCATTCCAACAAATCCGCCGCCTTCGGGCGAAACAAGCACGTGCTCTGCGGCACAGAACGCCTCCATTGTCATCGTCTTCGATTGCAGTGGATGGCCTTTGCGCATTATCACGCAAAAACCCTCTTCAATCCCGGACCGCATTTTTGCTTCCTGCAGTTTCATTCCCGTGACAAAGGCAAGATCAATCTCGTCCGCGACCATCCTTTCCCAAAGTGTCCTGGGTTCAAACGGCAAATAAGCGAGCCTGCAAGCCGGGGCAGTGCGTGCAAAGAGGTTCGCAAGCGCGGGACCAAGAATGGCTTGCGCGTAATCCGTCGCCACAATCCTGAAAGTGGTTCGCGACGTTTCGGGATCAAAACGTCGATGGGATCGGATCAAGGCGTCCAGTCCTTGAAGCTGCACCCTGAGATCGTCCTTGAGGGCTAGAGCGCGAGACGTTGCGACCAATCTTCGTCCGGACGGGGTCAAAAGGGGATCCTTGAACAAATCGCGCAACCGTCTGAGCTGGGATGACATGGCAGGCTGGCTGATGCCCAACTGGTCCGCAGCCGCCGAAACGCTCTGCTTTTCCAGCAGCGCGTCAAGCGCCAGAAGCAGCCCGAGATCTTTCTGTTTCATATCCATTTTGATTATACCTGACATCCAAAACCATAATTAAAATTACATCGTCACCCCCTCTATATTCAAGCCATCGAACTCAAGGAGGTTGTGATGAAAATCGGAATAATCGGCGCCGGTGGCATGGCCACCGCACTTGCGGGAAAATGGCAGTCCAATCACCAGGTCATGATATCGGGCCGTGATCCGGAAAGGACCAGGGTCGCTGCAGAAAGAGCAAGGGCGGACCATGGAACGGCCGCGGAAGCGGCCGCCTTCGGAGACGTGATGGTCCTGGCGACGCGCTGGCAGGATGTTTTCGATGCGATCGAGAGTGCCGGCGGCCCCGAAGCCTTTGCCGGGAAGGTCGTCGTCGACATCAACAATCCGGTGGATATCGAAACCTTCCGCTCAACGCGTAAAGACGGACGCTCTCTGACCGAAGCAATTGCCGAAGCGCTGCCTGACGCCCGGGTCGGCAAGGCCTTCAACATGGCGCAGGTGGCTGTCTGGGAAGATCCGGACATGACCTACGACGGCCGGCAGATGGTCGTCCTCTATACCGCCGACGAAGAAGCGGACGCGGTCTTTCACACACTGATCACCGATGTCGGAGCGGAACCGTTACGGCTCGGCGGAAACGGGCACGCCTATCAGCTTGAGGCAGCCGCCGCCATCGTCATCCAGTTCCTGTTTGCGGGACGCGACCCCAAAACGATCTTCAATTTCATTCAACCGGAAAGAAAACCGGTGAGATAATCGGATCGGAGAGGTCAAAAGATGTCGGCAATGAACAACAAACGGGTGGCGATCGTCGGTGCCAGTTCGGGAATTGGCAAAGCCGTTGCCGAGGAGGTTCGCAACCAGGGTGGCCAGCCTCTGCTCTCAAGTCGTTCCAGAAAAAAGCTGGAACGTGTCGCATCATCCCTTGGTGGCGCCCCCGTCATTCCGGTCGACATGACCGACATCCGCTCTGCAGAGAGATGGGCTGACAGCCTGCCGAAAGTCGATCATCTCGTTATCAGTGCGTCCAGTGCCGTGCACGGTCCTTTCGCCGATATTGAGGAGGACGCTGTACGAACCATGTTCGATGCCAAATTCTTCGGGCCCTATCGGCTTGCGAAGGCGGCACTCAACAAAATCAACGATGGCGGTTCGATCACGTTTTTCAGCGGTGTGCTCTCCCGGCGCCCCGGCATGAACTGCACCGGCCTGGGCGCTGTCAACGGCGCGGTTGAAAGCCTGTGTTATGGTCTGGCGCTGGAATTGGGCCCCCGCCTCAGGGTCAATTGTGTCTCGCCCGGGATGATCCGGTCAGAGGCCTATGCCGGAATGGATGATCGGGCCCGGGAAACCATGTACGAGGCAACGGGGGACTCTCTTCCCGTCGGACGGGTCGGCACGGTTCAGGAGGCCGCTTCCGCCGCCCTCTACCTGATGAGCAACACGTACTCAACCGGGATCGTTCTGGATATTGATGGCGGTCACATGATCAGACAATACGCACATCGGTAGTCTTTCGCGGGCAGCTGTGCGCGGCCCAGGGTTCAATCGAAAGCTGACGTTCAATCTTCATGTGGTAATGACGGCTTTGCCCGCTCTGCCGTCGTCCGGTTTGACGATTGGCAAGAGCGCTGGTTTTCTTACAGTATGTTAGATAAGCAAGCCCAGGACCACGAGGCGCGGCGTCATGAAAATCGGTGAAATCGTCGAAAAATCAGGTTTGACGGAGCGCATGCTTCGCCACTACGAGAGCCTTGGGATCATCGCGCCGATAAAGTCGGCGAAGGGTACACGCCTTTACAGCAATGCAGACTTGTCTGTCGCGCGTCTGATTCATCGGCTGCGCTTGCTGGATATCGGGTTGGACAGCCTCTCGGAAATTGCACAAGAGCGCTTGAAACATCAGACCGGCGATGCTTCGGCGTCTTCCGTGGGGGGGCTTCTGGACACCCTTGCAGAATCTCTCTCCGAGAAAGCGCAACAGGCGTTGGAGCTCAGGTCTGAAATCGTCGAGGCGTCGAAGACAGTCCGAAAATGCCAAGGTTGCAAGAACGCCCCTGCTCCGGAGACATGCCCCGACTGCCCGATGAATGATGTGGTCCATCACAACGCGATGGCTGCGATGGTCTGGAGATAGCTAGGACGTGCACTCAAAAACACGTAGCCACAATCTGATTGCCGCGAGCTTGATGAAGGCAAGGAAGTTCGCTGCCAGTTTGTCATAGCGAGTGGCTATTCGCCGGCTATGCTTGATGCGATTGAAGAATCGTTCAACGTGATTGCGGTCTTGCGGTTCTTCTTCGGAGGGATATTTGCCCACGCACCCTGTGTTCCAACAAATTCCCGAATGGCATCGCTGTCATAGGCCCTGTCCGCCAGTAACAGACAGTTCGCCGACATTCCGTCAAGCAGATGGATCGCAGCGACACTGTCATGCTCTTGTCCGGCACTGAGCGCCAGGCGGACTGGCAAGCCGTTCGCATCAACCACCGCGTGGATCTTCGTCGTTAGAGCTTTTCCTGTTCAGACGGAATCGTCTGGACAGATAAGAAATGCGGAATACAGGGACTTTGAGCTTTTCACTGTTTCCGTGAAACTGTGAAAAACTCTAGTGGCACAAAATCCCCGTAGCGCGGTCAGCTTGAAAAGGTCCGAAGTTGGGTGCTACCCGGACATTTTGTGGGGATGTGTAGCCAGCGCGCCTTTATGAGTACATGGCCTAATAGCGAAATACCTGACCGCCGATGCGCCACCGGCATGCAAATATTGTGTGCTCGTCCAAGCCCGAAGATGCCAGGCACGGCTCTGGAAACTCAACACCAGACCTGGAGGCCGCTTGAACCGCAGACCATGAAGCCATTTCGGTCTCAAAGCCTTCGGGCGTGAGCCACTTTGTGAGGTGGAATTGTGGGACCTCTATGCGCAGACCTGGGAACCTGAAACCCTCAAAACCGCTGACAACCCAGTCTCGCTCGGCCTCCCAGAATGGGGAAACTGCCTCAAAAACAGGCGCATAGGCCCGTTCTGCCTGGCGGGGCAGTTCTATCTCTCCCCAGGAAAAGATCCCGAAAACTCCGCCCGGCCGCAGGACCCTTTCTACCTCTTGGGAGTGTTTGTGAAGGTCAAAGTGGTGCGCCGCCTGCATTGAAAACAACACGTCCGCGCTGCTTGCCGGGATCGGCAACGCCTCTGCAAGGCACTTTTGCACGGGGAAGTATTGCCGCGATTTACGGGGTGGCGCGGCGTCAGTGGCGATGACGTGGTTGAACATCGGTTGCAGGTGGGCGGAGAGTTCAGCGCGACCGGCGCCGCATTCCACACACAGGTCGCGCCTTAGAGTTTTTCACAGTTTCACGGAAACAGTGAAAAACTCAAAGTCCCTGTATTCCGCATTTCTAATCTGTCCAGACGATTCCGTCTGAACAGGAAAAGCTCTAACGGCAAAGAAGCAAGCCACCGCAAAAACAGTGCGGGGCCTTGCTGTGTGGTGCGATCCATATCCTAGCTGATGGTGGCGAGGAATTTCTGATGTTCGCCATCATGCATCTTGTGGCTCAGATCGGGCTTGGGAAACTGCCCATTCGTCGCTGCGGCAAAGTAGGCGGAATAGGCGCGCCGCATCTCGCCCCATACATCGCCGAAAACCTCGCGCTTGGGCGGGATGGGAAAGACCGAGCATCCGATGATATCGCTGGAAACATGGAAAATTCCGTGTGCATGGGGGCCCGACCCCAGGCTCGCCACCGCCACGGGCAAGTTTTCATAGCACCACTTCGTAAGTTCCACAGATGTGTGCTCAAACAGAGCCGCAAAAATACCGGCGTCAATCGAAGCCCTCGCAAGCTGGACGATCCGGGCGGCTTCCTCAGCCGTTCGTCCGGCGGGGGCGTGCCCGGAATTCATGACGGCGCGTTCACCCTGAACCCCGAAATGGCCCACAACAGGTATCCCCGCGTCCACGATTGCCCGGATGTGATCGACGGTTCCGAGAGAGGGTTCGATATGAACCCCATCGGCGCCCAGTTTCACGACCTTTGCTGCGTTGCGCACTGATTCTTCGATCGAGATACAGGCCGTCGTGTTTGGCATATTGCAAATGATGAACGGGGACGACGCGCCCCTGAGAACGCCTTCGAGCATGTAGAGCTGTTCTTCGAAGTCGACCGTTGCCATGGACGCGTGGCCCATAAGCCCCATTGGTCCTGGACTGCCACAGCACAGAAGATCCATGCCCAATTCTTCCGCCATAATCGCACTTGGCGTGTCATGACATTCCATGCCGACGATACGCTCTCCCTTTTGTACTTTCTCTGCGAGGTGCTTCAGTCGTGTCTTTCTGCGCATTGTCCTGGTTCCTCCCGCTGCGTCTTCAAAGTTGGCAAGGGCATTATCTGACATTAATGTCAGATTTGCAATCCTCTTTGGAAATTCCGGTTTGTCCGCCTTGCCGGCGTCCAATGCCGGTCAGTCGTGTGTCTGCTCACGATCCTGACCCGGCAACCGGATTCCGATGGATCTTGTCAGAACCCTGTGGACATTGTTTTCTCCCGATCCCACCCTCTTCGGCTCAATCGATGAGCCACCATGGACAAACCAGGGGAGAAAGACATGATCAGCCGAATCTATCGCGTCAGGATCAAGGCGGAGCTGCGCGACGCGTTCGAGCCGCTCTTCAAAACGGTGGCGCGAAATTCCGTGGACCGGTTTGCCGGATGCACGCGCGTTGTCGTCGGCGGTCCCTCCCAGCTGACCCCGGACGAATATGCCATGATTTCCGATTGGGACAGCGAAGAAAGCCTGAGCGCGTTTGCAGGCCCCGACTGGTCAGTCGCGCATATCCCCGAAGGCATGGAGCAGTTCGTCACCGAGTGCTGGGTTCACCATTTCATACACATGGAGGGTGATGATACCCGGTAAGTCCGGGCTCGGTGCGCGACAGGAACTGAGCCGGCGTGCTGATCCGCATAAGATGCCGCGCGGCTGCGCACTCGTTCAAGCGCTGGCACAGGCAGGCTTCGCCGCCCGCCGGCCGACTGGCGAGAATGGACCCGTTTTGGCGGGCATTGTCCGGCATTTGGCGAGAATTGTCCTGTAAATTGCGATCATAAAATTCCATTTTGATCTCAACAACGATTGTCCAGCGGGTTGAGATGAAACGCGTTTTTCGAATGTCCAGCGGATGCCAAGGCTCACCTGCCGGCCAAGGCCGGTCCGGACCGCGTCGCACTCTGCCCCGGACAGGATGTACGGAGGTCCAGTCATGACAACGGTGAGCAACGGAACGGTGATGACTGTCGTCGCATCCGCCCTCTCGCGCGGATTGTCCATCGCCGAGGTTCAGGACGCGGCCGGCATCTCGTGCAACATCCTGATGAATCCGTCGGCGCGTCCGCCGGAAGACGTGATGCCGAAAATCGTGGCAATGATCGGAGAACGGTTTCCCCGCGAACCGATCAGCCTGGACATTGCGCGGGCCGCTCCGTTTTCGTTTTTCGGCGGACTTGCGGAAGGAGCCCGATATGCGGACGATCTGCGCACGGCAACCAGGCTCCTGACGAAGAACTGCGCCGTCATTTCCGATCAACTGGAGCTGACATTCCATGAAGGACCCGGCGCGGCGAAGATCGTGTCCGCCCATCCGATGAACCACATGGACGGCGGCCGCTCGGCGGAGATCGGTTCAGCCTTGATCGTGCGTTTGTTCTCGGAGTTTCTCGGAATTCGCGACTGCTTCGATCGCATCACCTTCTCACATGCGCCGCATTGCGACGAGATCCACTACACCGATTATTTCGGAGTTCCCGTCACTTTCAACGCCGGCGAAATCAGTCTCATTCTGAAGGCCGAGAAACTGGATGACCGGATCAGGCAGGCGAATGTCGAGCTCTTCAACTACGTCCAGACCCACCTGTCGGGCCTCAAAAAACAGATTGACGCCGCGAGGGAACCCAAGGAACTGAAAACGCTCAGAAATGCGGCTGCGGAAAACGCCCAGGCGGGCGTGTTCAACGCCGCCAGCGTCGCGGCTGCCGCCAACATGAGCGTGCGCACCGCCCAGCGGATCGCGGCGGAACACGGAACAACACTTCAAGGCCTGATCGACACAGTTCGCGAGCACAGGGCGAGGGAGCTGCTGCGCGACAGCCGCAATGACATCGGTTCGATCGCTTTCCTGCTCGGCTATTCGGATGAACGCGCCTTCAGACGGGCCTTTCAGCGATGGAGCGGACAGACGCCTTCGGATTTTCGAAGACAGTTCAATAAAGCCATCGAATAAGCCGGCGGCATTCTGACGTTCGGGTCCCTGACAACGATCCGAACACCGGCACTCCCAGACATTCAAGCAAAGCCCGACCGATGCGCCGCACCGGGTGAGCCTTCGCGTCCTGAATTCAACCCGAGCCATAGCAGAGGGAGAAACACGTTGAAGACACTTTCGCAATTCGCAATCGCCCTGTTCGGCCTCTTGGTTGGCGGCATGTTGCTGATCGCAACCGGTCTCGTGCCGTACTGGCAATCCCTGAACCCCGCGGAATTCACAGAAGTCTTCCGTGCAACCCTGCCAACGGTGGGCGGAACCATGGCCGTTCTGACCGTTCTGGGAACGGGCTCCATGGTGATCGCGGCCGGACATGCACTCTGGACGAAGCGGGCGAACAGACTTTGGCTCGCGGCTGGCGCCGCAGCCACCCTCATGATGATCGCCACCGTTCCAGTCTACTTCGGCGCCGCCAACCCGCTTCTGGCAAGCGGAACCTTGAGCGCCGAGGCCGTCACCGCAGAGCTCGCGACCTGGCAGCGG
>Ga0207422_1003820_pt1 | contig 13901 bp, 11 predicted proteins | sample MarCyaLeptolynsp_FD_187757 | JGI IMG/M metagenome (GOLD analysis project Ga0207422, IMG submission 187757) | Marine cyanobacterial communities from Panama - species 1 Leptolyngbya sp. (SPAdes) | ecosystem: Environmental > Aquatic > Marine > Unclassified | place: Panama: Panama City | collected...
GCGCGGCCAGAATGACGGCACCGGGTTTTCGCCGCGCTCGCGCTGGCCGCTAGACGAACAGGCGAGCCCAAAACTCGGACACGGCAAACACGGCGTGAAGGTCTGACCGATATGACGGAGAATTCCCGCGGCAAACAGGACGAGGCGACGCTGACCCAAAAGGCCTATGTCTACATATTGCGCAGACAGCACCTGTTGGTGTTTCGCGAAAAGGTGCACAAGGATTCAGGCGTGCAGGTACCCGGAGGAACGCTCGATCCGGGCGAAACGCCCGAAACCGGCGCGCGACGGGAAGTTACCGAGGAAACCGGGCGCATCGATCTCGTCATCGACGGCTATCTCGGCAGCCATATCTGGAACTATCAGTGGCGGCACGTGACCGGCCGATACCGCCGGCATTTCTATTTCGGCCATTTCGAAAACCCGGTTCCCGAAACCTGGAAACACTGGGAGATGACGCCAAGCGATGGCGGGCCACCGTTTCAGATGCGATTCTACTGGGTGCCGTTTGTCACCGCCAGACCGCGCCTCGATCATGGTTACGGAATACAGCTCGCGCAATTGCGAGACCGCCTTGGACTTCGTTAGAGTTTTTCACAGTTTCACGGAAACAGTGAAAAGCTCAAAGTCCCTGTATTCCGCATTTCTTATCTGTCCAGACGATTCCGTCTGAACAGGAAAAGCTCTAGCCGCGTCGAGTGCATGACGTACCGGCGACACCGACTTGAGACATCGATCTCAGCCCTCAGACCGTCATTTCGAGGGATGCAGTTCCAGTTCTTTGGATTTGTCGGTCGATTTTGCGGCTTCGGAACCAGAGGCCGTTTTTGCCGGTTCGGGTGTCGAAACGGCCGTTTGGCCTGTTTCGACTGGGCGTGCTCTGTCAACTTTTTCTGCAGCCGCTTCCTCTGCTTCCAACCGCTGTTTTTCCCGCGCTGCAATAATTTCCTCGGGTGCCGGCATGTCCGCACATTCGTGATAGACCCGCTTTGTGCATTTGGCGCAGATATCTTTCTTCAGCTTCGGCATCACCGATGCGATCGCAATCTGCTTGTCGGCAAACACATGGTCTTCGCCTATGGCACGAACCAGCCCGAGCCGACGCAACCGGCGAACAAAATGTTCCGCACGGGCAATCACATATAGATCGCCGCCGGTCTCCTTGCGGCGCCGGGCTTCACGGATAATGGAATCGACGCCGGCCAGGTCGATATCGCCAACACCCTTGAGATTGACCACGACATGTTTCTGCCCGGGACGCTCGACGGCAATGCGCCGGAATTCAGCTTCGAGAAAATCGATCGAGCCGAAATAGAGCGGGCCATCGAAACGGCAGATCATCATCTGCGGACATTCCGGCAGGTGAAAGATCTCGGCATTGCGGAACGTCCGCTGGCTGATGGAACGGTCCGGTGCACCGACTGCAAATTTCGGCTGCATGGTGCGCGATATGAATGTGGCAAGCGACAGCATCACCCCAAGAAAGATCGCAAATTCAAGCTCCACCAGCACACCGCTCAAGAAGGTGACACCCAGAATTGCCGTCTCGCTCTTGCTGGTTTCCAGAATGTGCTTGATTTCGGCAACGTTGATGAGCCGCCAGGCGACCACCAGAATGAGGCCGGACATGGCGGCGATCGGGATATAGGAAAGCAGCGGCGCGACCGCCAGCAGGATCAGCGCCAGCGCGATGCAGGCGAACACTGCGGAAAGCGGCGACTTGGCGCCTGATTCGTAATTGACGCCGCTACGGGTAAACGATCCGGATCCGGGATAGGCCTGAAACATGCCGCCGACAATGTTGGACAGGCCCTGGCCGATAATTTCCTGGTTGGCATCGAACCGTGTGTGGGTTTTGGGCGCGAATGACCGGCCAATGGCGACGGCCTCGAGCAGGCCGATAAGTGCGATCGCCATGGCGCTTTCCATCAGCCCGCCGATCTCTTCCATGGTGCCGGACGGCGGAGAGAAGGACGGAAATACGGAGGGAAGCGATCCGATCGTGGCGACACCGGCCTCCGGGCCGCCAATCGCAATGCTGCAGCCGGTACCGACCGCCAAAGCGATCAGGAAGCCAGGCAGCCGCTTGGCGTAGCGCGCCACAAGAAGCACCGCGAGCATGGTCGTGCCGGCAATGACGATAGAGTGCCAATCGACGCCGTGGAGGGACGCCTGCACAATGCTGGCGATCCGGTCGTAGACCGATCCTCCGCGTTCAGCGTCAACACCCAGCGCACCGCGCAACTGGCTGACGCCGATAAGCACCGCGGCCGCGGCGGTAAAGCCGATCATCACCGAATTCGAGACGAAAGCGGCCAAGCGCCCCACGCGCGCGAGACCGAGACAAAGCTGAATCATCCCGACCAGGACGGTAAGCAACAGGACCGCGTGGATGTAGGAGGCGGATCCGACCTCGTGCACAGGTGAAACGGCGGCCAGAACAACCGCCGAAATCGCCGTCGTCGGCCCGGATATCATCACCATGGAAGAACCGAACAGGGCCGCGACAATCGGCGTGATCATGGCGGTATACAAACCGTATTCGGGCGGCAGCCCTGCAATGGCTGCAAATGCGACCCCCTGCGGCAAAACGATGGCCGCATTGGTGAGTCCGGCAAGCGCATCGGCCTTCAGCGACGCGCGCGTTACCTTCGGCATCCAGTTCAAAAACGGGAAAATTGCCGACGAATTGACGTGCGGAAGTCGAAAACCGAATATGGCCACGATAGGTCCAGAGCAAGTGCGGTCCTCACACAGTCCGGACCGGATGACATACCGGTTGCCTATCACAAAAAACCAAATGAGCGATTAAACCACCAATTCCATAGTGGTCGGCAACCCACACCTCTTTTCCGTCGGCGAGGATTATTTTCCTGCCAAAAATGCCAATTGCCGGCGCTTGTCAAGGCGGGCGCTCCAAAGGACCGTTATGTTTAAGCGGAACGGACGTTCGAGTTCAAAAATGTAAATCAAGCAGAGAATCAGAGCCGATTTAATTAACTTTTTCAAACACAAGGTCGTGAAGCGGAAAATTTGCAGACCGGACTGCCGGCATCCGTCGAGACCGGCAGACCTTGACCCGTAATTGGTCACCGACGTCGAAAATGACAGGTGACGAATCAGGATCGCAAGATCGTCTGACCGGACGCAATTCCTTCCAGATCGCCATTGGCGGATACCGGTTTTCTTGTAGAGTGCGCCGACAGTCCGGAGACATTCGATGCCCACACACACACCCTCATCTTTGCCCGCAAATGTTGCTGATATCGATGCAGCAGTCGCCGAGGCGCACGCGCTTTATCGCGAGAAACGACCGAAATCGTTCGCAAGTTTTGAAGACGCGACCCGTCACATGCCTGGCGGCAACACCCGAACCGTGCTGTTTCACGGCCCGTTTCCGTTCCGTGCGGCACATGGGTCCGGCGCAAGTCTCATCGATGTCGACGGCCATACCATGCTCAACCTGCTTGGCGAATATACGGCCGGAATTTTCGGGCACGACGAACACCGAATTCGCAATGCCGTACAAAAAGCCATGGAAAACGGCATTAATCTCGGCGCCCACAATTCCTACGAACCGCGCTTTGCGCAACGGGTCTGCGAGCGCTTCCCGTCCATCGAAAAGGTACGTTTCACGAATTCAGGCACCGAAGCCAATATGATGGCGATCACCGCGGCCCGCGCCGCGACCGGGCGTTCCAGGATTCTGGTCTTCGAGGGCGGGTATCATGGTGGCGTATTCCTGTTCAAACCCGGGATTGAAACAAACGCGCCGTTTCCATGGGTCATCAAACCCTACAACGATGCGCACGCGGCTCGGACCGCTATACGCGAGCATGCGGACGACCTTGCCGCCGTCCTGGTCGAACCAATGCAGGGTTCCGCCGGATGCATTCCGGCGACAGAAACCTTTCTCGGCGTCCTGCGTGAAGAGACCCGTCAATCGGGCACCATTCTGATATTCGATGAAGTGATGACATCACGGCTCGGCCCCAACGGCGCTCAGGGCCGGTACGACATTCTTCCCGATCTTACCTCACTCGGCAAATGGGTCGGCGGCGGCATGTCGTTCGGCGCCTTCGGCGGCCGCACCGACATTCTTGACCTCTTCGATCCGCGTCGCCCGGACGCGATCGCCCATGCGGGAACGTTTCAGAACAATGTGCTGACAATGGCCGCGGGCACGGTAGCGCTGGAAGACATTTACACACCGGACGCGGCTATCGCGCTGACCGAACGCGGTGACAAGCTGCGCGCGCGCCTGAACGATATTGCCGCGTCCGTCGGCGCGGCGGTCCAAACAACGGGTACGGGGTCCCTGATGAACCTGCACCCGACAAACCGGCCAATCATACGCTATTCCGATCTCGCCGGCATAGACGAACGGTGCCGGGAATTGTTGTTCCTCGATCTGCTTGACGAGGGCTTCTACGTTGCGCCACGCGGCTTCATTGCCCTGTCGCTCGCAATCACCGACAGTGATCTCGACCGGTTCGCCGATGCGTTCGAACGGGTATTGATGAACCGCCGCGCTTTTCTGCAAGACAATTGAAATCGGATTTGGAGCACGCATGAATACGGATCGCCTGAAACTGGCCGCCGATGCCTGGATAGAAAACAATCGGCCACGCTGGTCGGACTGGTGTGCAACGATCTGGGACTTCGGTGAGCCGGTCTGGCGCGAGTATCGCTCGGCCCGGTTTTACATTGACCTCCTGCGCGCCGAAGGATTCGATGTCGAGGAAGGTTCGGCCGGCATGCCGACAGCGTTTTGCGCGCGTTGGTCGAACCCCGGTGACCCAGGGCAATACGCCGAAGCACCAGTTCTTGGCGGCTATGCCGAATATGATGCAATTCCGGGGAATTGCCAGGCTGCAGTCCCGCGCCAACAGGCGCGAGAAGGCCTGTCGCGGTTCGCGGCCGGCCACACGGACCCGCACTCCGCGCTCGGAATCGGATCGCTGATCGGCTTCCTGGCCCTGAAACACGTCATGCAGGAAAACCGGATTGCCGGCACCCTGGTGTTTTTCGGCGAGCCGGCTGAAAAAGTCTGCGGCTCAAAACCGTTTCACGCCAAGGCCGGATATTATGACGAACTCGACGCGGCTTTTTCGTTTCATCCCGCCTATATGCTGCCGCTTTCCAACACCTGCGCGCGCGGCGTGCATTGCGGTGCCAACTGGGGCAAGGTCTATACGTTCCTGTGCGACCGGCCGCAGGACTGGAACGTCAATGCCAACGCTCCCATCCCGCTGGCTCATGCCACCGCCAGGGCTCCGGGCGCCACCGACGCGCTGATGCAGATGTACATGACCAGCAAGCTGACCCGGGAATCCATGTGGGCGCATTCCGGTGCCTGGAGTTTGAATGAAGCCATACTGATTGGCGGTCAGGCGACAGCGGACAATCTGGCGCCGCACATCTCCCAGATCGCCTATGCCGGACGGGCGCCAAAGAGCGAAATGCTGGAACGCATATTCGCCGTCCTCGACAAAAATGCCCGGCTGGCGGGAGAAATGGCCAATTGCCGGGTCGACGCAGGCTGGGTCTCGCGAACCCGGCCGGGCCTGCCCAATCATGCGTTTGCCGACCTGACCTACAACAATCTTGAGCGGATCGGCGGACCGATCATGCCGGAAGAGGCAAAAACATTTGCCCGCGACATCCAGGCCAATCTCGGCCTGGACCCCATGGACAACCCGTTTCTGGCCGAAGTCAGCGACCTGATCACCCCACAGGAGGCGGAACGCAAACTGCGTGCGATGATGCAGGCGGATGTCGACCATTTCACCAACGACGACTATGTCGAATATACTTGGCACACGCCGACGGTCCGCTTCTTTATCGGCCGGCCTATGCTGACGCCACCGCATCCGGGTTACCAATATCCGGACTGGGCGATGAATGCGCTCGGCGGTTACCCGGCCGCGATCGACCCGATGACCCAGGTGGCTGGTCGCACCATTGCATCGACTGCGCTCGATCTCCTGACCGGGCCAGAGCACCTGGCCGCGATTCAGGATGAATTCAGGCAACGTACCGGCGGCGGCATAGGCGGATCGTCCTGGGTGCCACCGCAACTGGACGCTGAAACGACGCCGCCGATCCATTACCGGTGGCCGGAATACGTGTCGACCCCCCGCGGTGAGGAGTGGTCGATCGGATTGCAGCCGGAGACGATCGAAACGCCGGAGACCTGAAACGGCTCAGCCGGGTCGGACAAGGCCAGGCGGACGGTTCGGAAATTTCGACGCAAGACTTAGACAAAGATTATTTTCAATAGTCCTGCGTCTCCGACAAGATGAATGGGCTCGCCTGATGCCGGTCGTGGGACGTGCTGCTCCGGTACGGCACATGCGGCGCCGCGACAGTCAATTGCGGCGATCGCTGAAGAAACGCCGCCGGAACCAAAACGTCCGCACAGAGTCCGACACTGCCAGAAAAGGTTGCTGAAATGTCGATTGAACAAACGGACACGCTTGTTGTCGGTGCCGGTCAGGCCGGCATTGCCATGAGCGAGCACCTGAGAAATGCCGGCGTGCCCCATCTGGTGCTGGAGCGAAGCCGGGTTGCCGAACGCTGGCGCACGGCGCGATGGGATTCCCTGGTTGCCAACGGTCCGGCCTGGCATGACCGTTTCCCCGGCATGGAGTTTTCCTGCACGGGGCCTGACGGATTTCCTCGCAAGGAAAGCGTAGCGGATTATTTCGTTGCATACGCGAATATGATCGAAGCCCCGATCCGCTGCGGCGTCGACGTTACGAGCGTAGAGAAGATTGTCGGCCGTACGGGTTTCCGGGTTGAAACGTCGCAGGGCGTAATCGAAGCCAACAGCGTGGTGTCGGCAACCGGTCCCTTCCAACGGCCGATCATCCCACCAGTTGTTCCCGACACTCCGGGGCTCATGCAAATCCATTCCAACGCCTATCGCAATCCCGAGCAACTGCCCGAAGGGGCGGTGATGGTGGTCGGCGCGGGATCTTCCGGCGTCCAGATTGCCGACGAACTCCTGCGGGCGGGGCGGGACGTCACTTTGTCAGTCGGACCGCACGACCGGCCGTTTCGAACCTATCGGGGACGCGACTTCGTCTGGTGGCTGGGTGTGCTCGGAAAGTGGGACAACGAGGCTCCGCCACCGGGCAGCGAGCACGTGACGATCTCCGTCAGCGGCGCCTATGGCGGACGCACGATCGATTTTCGGCGTCTGGCGGCGGAGGGAATGAAGCTTGTCGGCATGACCGCTTCGTATGAGGACGGCGTGGTGCGGTTCGCGCCCGATCTTGCCGACAACATAGCCAGAGGGGATGCGAGCCATCACGGTCTGATGGATGAAGCCGACGCCTATATCGCCCGAAACGGCCTTGATTTTCCCGAGGAACCCGATGCGCGCACAATCGACCCGGATCCGGACTGCGTGCGCAATCCCGTTCTCGCGCTCGATCTGGCGCAAGCCGGAATCACGTCAATCATCTGGGCGACCGGGTATGCCGTCGATTTCAGTTGGTTGAAAGTCGATGCCTTTGACGAACACGGAAAACCGAGACACCAACGCGGTGTCTCATCCGAGCCCGGAATCTATTTCCTGGGACTGCCATGGTTGTCCCGCCGCGGATCAAGTTTCATCTGGGGTGTCTGGCACGACGCCAAGTACCTGGCAGACCAGATAGTGATACAACGGACGTACAGGGACTATCGGGGTCCCGAATAAATCTGACCGGCTCCAACGGTCGTCAACTGACAAGCGAGTATCACCAACCGCCGAACCGGGGCCAGATTTCGGACGCCGCTCCCGCTTCGCCAACAACATGATACCGGTCATGCTGCGCGGCCGTGGCGCAGGCATGGTTCGGCAGGATGCGCAGGCGCGTTCCGATCGGCAGATCCGGAACCGAACCCGTCGTCCCGGGACGTACGCTGATCACGCCATGCTCCTGGTTGGTGCGCAGGACGACCAGGTCGTCCAGAATTTCGCCGGCGTCATTGCAGACCATGCCATAGAACTGATCGACTTTCTGACCGGCCGTACCCCGGTCGCGCGACAAAGCCATCCAGCCCGCATCGACGATGATCCAATCCTTCGCATGCTGATGGCCGATGACCGTCGTCAGCACGCTGAGTGCAATATCGCTCGGAGTGCAGGCGCCGATACCGGCCTGAACGAGATCAAAGAACATGTAAACCCCGGCACGCAGTTCCGTGACGCCCGGCCGTGCGACCGGTGCAAATGCGGTCGGCGTCGATCCGACGCTGACGGTCGGACAGGCGTGCCCTGCATCCCGCATGATTGTGGCTGCCTGAACCGTGCGCTTTGCTTCCTGTCGCGCCGCTACGATGCGATCGGACTCACTCGAGAGTTCATAACTCTCGCCCGCATGAGTCATGACGCCGTGCAGGCTGGCGCCGTTGGAAAGCTCCGCGGCGATGGCCCTGAGGTGATCCGCGTCATCGGGTTTCACGCCTGACCGGTGATCATCGACATCTATTTCAATCAATGTCGGGATCGGATCTCCGGCCTGACGGGCCCGCGCCGCAACACCTTCGGCCATCTCGACGGAATCGACGATGATTTTCAGATCTATGCCGGTGGCGCGCAGTGCCAGGACCCGGTCGAGTTTTTGCGGCGAGACCGCGACGGCGTAAAGAAGATCCGTGAATCCAACCTGCCCGAATTGTTCAGCCTCGGCCAGCGTGGACACAGTTGCCGGCGCCTGCCGCGACGGGAGCGCAAAGCGGGCGGCGTCGATTGACTTGACGGTCTTCAGGTGCGGGCGCAGAGCAATCGACTGCGCCGCGACCAGGGATGCAAGCCGGTCGAGGTTCGCCTGCATTTTACCCTTGTCGACAACGAGGCAGGGTGTCGTTACATGCCCCGGATTCCAATCGCCTTTTGTCATCGTTTGCTCCGCTCATTCACCGCACATCGCCCGGTGATAATGGTCAGCCTGCCGGAAAGCCAGACAGGGAATTCACAAATCGATGCTGGACCTGACCAGATTTCGCCGATAGCAAGGGGCCAACCCGTTTTCCAGTGGAGCCTTTTCATGCTGTTCATCGCCTATTGCACGGACGATCCGCAAAAACCGGATCTGCGGATGCAGACCCGCCCGGCCCATGTCGACTGGCTGAAGGCCAACGATGCGACGATCAAGGTGGCCGGACCGTGGATGACGGATGACTGCGAACGGCCGATCGGGTCGCTTCTTATTCTGGAAGGCGAGAATGTCGATGCGATGCGGGCCTTCCTGGCGACCGACCCGTACGCGGAAGCCGGATTGTTCATGGCGACTGCCCTGCATCCCTGGCGCTGGGTCATAGGCGCGCCTGAGACCGCATAACAGATTTCCTGACCACACTTTCTGATCCGGAGCAAACCACGTGGCATACTGGCTTTTCAAATCCGAACCGAACACCTGGTCCTGGGACGACCAGGTCGCGAAAGGCGAAGAGGGCGAAGAATGGGACGGCGTGCGCAATTATCAGGCACGCAACAATATGCGCGAAATGAAGATCGGCGACCTCGGCTTCTTCTACCATTCGATCGATGAAAAGCGCATTGTCGGTGTGGTCAAAGTGGTCGCGGAAGCGCATCCGGATTCGACGGACGGGACCGGAAAATGGGACTGTGTCGACATTGCCGCGGTTGGGCCCTTCCCCGAGCCCGTGACCCTTGATCAGATCAAAAACGATCCGAAAACCGAAGAGATGATCCTGGCCAAGAACTCCCGCTTGTCCGTACAGCCTGTGACCAAAAAGGAATGGAACTATATCTGCAAGCTCGGAAAGTATGCTGGCTGAGATCGCACCCTGTCGGCGGCCCTTGTGACCGGGTTCAACGACCCGGAAGGGTTTGTTGCGGAAAATACCCGCCTGTTGCCGGTTCCGCATGTTCCCGAGATCCTGCTGCATGTCGCCGACGAGGCGCTGCCTATCTGGGAAAAGACCGAAGAAGAACTGGGTGAGATCGGATTGCCGCCGCCATTCTGGGCCTTTGCCTGGGCCGGTGGACAGGCGCTTGCACGCTTCCTCCTCGACAATCCGGAGCATGTGGCCGGCAAACGCGTGATCGATTTCGCCAGCGGATCCGGTCTTGTCGCGATTGCCGCCTTGCGCGCGGGCGCCGCGTCCGTGCTTGCGACGGACATCGATCCGATCTGCCGTGCGGCGATGGACATCAATGCACGCGCCAACGATGTTCGCTTCGACGTGGACCTGAGCGACATCACGTCGGAACCCTCGCGCGGCTATGATGTCATCTGCGCCGGCGATGTGTTCTATGAGGCCGAGATGGCAAACCGCATCATGGCCTGGCTTGCAGCCGAACAGGGATCCGGCGCCAGGATCTTCATCGGCGATCCCGGGCGCTCCTATCTGCCGCGGGAAAAGCTGAACAAGGTTGCGGACTATCGGATTCCGGTGACGCGAACGCTTGAAGATGCCGACATCAAGGCGACGTCCGTCTGGACGTTGCGCGGCAAGACATGACGCGAATTGGGGGCATTGACGCATGAATTCCGGCATTCCATCGGCGCTGCGGATTGCCTTCTGGATGGGTCTCAGCGCGCTTGCCTTCGGCTGTCTCATGGGCCTTGTCCGCCATGTCGGTCAGGACATGCATGTGCTGACGATTTCCTTTTGGCGTTTCGTCTTCAGTCTGCTCCTGTTTGCGCCCTGGTTTCTCAAGGTCGGAGTTGAAAATCTGAAAACCAAGAGGCTCGGCCTGCACCTCGCGCGAGCCGGGTTTCTCATTGTGTCGAGCGTAAGCCTGCTGACCGCGATCCAGCTGATGCCGCTCGACGAGGCGACAGCACTCAGTTTCACGACCCCGCTGTTCGCTGTGATCGGGGCGGTCCTGTTTCTCGGGGAAAGCGCCGGGCCGCGGCGCTGGGCGGCTCTGGCCGTCGGCTTCTTCGGAATTCTCGTCATCCTGCGGCCGGGCATGGAAATCGTTTCCTGGGCCGCCCTTCTGGTCCTGCTGTCGGCAATCACCTTCGCCGGTGTCATTTTGTGCGGCAAGGTGCTGGTGCGCACGGAATCGCCGGAACTGGTCGTCGCCTATATCGCCCTCGTCAGCGTACCCATGTCGCTCATCCCGGCCCTGTTTTACTGGCAATGGCCGAACCTGGAACAATATGGCTGGCTGATCCTGATCGCACTCAGTTCCAACCTGAACATGTACGGCATCGCCAAGGCCCTGCAGCTCGGCGACGCGTCGGCAACTCAGCCTTACGACTTTCTGCGCCTGCCGACCACCGCCGGTGTCGGCTGGATCGCATTCGGTGAAACAAGCGACGTGATCACCTGGTTCGGCGCGCTGATCATTTTTGCCAGCACGATTTACATCACTCATCGCGAAGCGATGGCGAAACGGGAAGCCGATGGCGAACCCCGCCCATAAGGGAACAATCCGGAAACCATCTATACAATCGCACCGTGCATGATAAAACTATACTATCCATAAAGGGAGGACTTCAATGCCGTTTGTAGGCTATTCGTGGGTGGGCATCCTTGCAGCGACGATCGCAGGATATGCGGTCGGGTCGGTCTGGTACGGCGTTCTCGGCGACCGCTGGCTGGCAGCGCTCGGTCTGACCAAGGCCGACATCACAAACGACAAGGGCAAACCGAAATCCTTCGCACCCTTCATCATCGCCTTCGTCGCCGATCTGGTCATGGCCTTCGTGCTCGCCGGCGTCATGGGGCATGTGGGTGAGCTCACGGTACGCAACGGCCTCATCACGGCGGCCTTCATCTGGAGCGGATTCGTGATCACGACCCTGGTGGTCAACACTTCCTTCTCGATGCGGTCCAAATCCCTGATCTGGATCGACGGCGGTCATTGGCTGGTCGTGCTTCTGGTCATGGGTGCGGTGATCGGCGGAATCGGGATGCGGTGACCACGGTCCCGGTCGCAATCTCCATTGCTTTTCGGATTTTGGTCTCTTCCGGTCCTCGCAAGACTAAAGTTCGACCCTAATCGGCTTTACGCAGGGGCTCCGGATTCGCATAATGCCCACCAAATCGTGATCGTGTTGCAAGACCCCCGCGGGAGGAAAGAATGAGCGAGTCCCTTTATCCGGTTCCGGACGCCGTCGCAAAGGCGGCGCATGTCGACAATGACAAATACCTGGAAATGTACCGGCGTTCCGTCGAGGATCCGGAAGGGTTCTGGGGCGAGCACGGCAAGCGGGTCGACTGGATCAAGCCCTATTCCAAGGTCAAGAACACCTCCTACGCTTACGACAATGTCTCGATCAAATGGTATGAAGACGGCGTTCTCAACGTTTCGGCCAATTGCGTCGACAGGCACGTGCCGACCAAGGGCGATCAGCCCGCCATCATCTGGGAGGGTGACGATCCCAGCGTAGACAAGACCATCACCTATGCGCAGTTGAAAGATGAAGTCTGCAAGTTCGCCAATGTACTGAAAAGCATGGGAGCGAAGAAGGGCGACCGGATCACGATCTACATGCCGATGATCCCGGAAGCGGCTTACGCGATGCTCGCCTGCGCCCGCATTGGTGCCGTGCACTCGATCGTCTTCGGCGGCTTTTCGCCGGAAGCGCTGGCCGGACGGATCGTCGACTGCACGTCGGAATATGTGATTACGTCCGATGAGGGCGTGCGCGGCGGCCGCGGCATTCCGCTGAAAGTCAACACCGACAAGGCGCTGGAAAAGTGCCCGGATGTCAAGGGCGTTCTCGTTATCAAACATACCGGCGGCGACGTTTCGATGACGGAGGGCCGCGACGTCTGGTATCACGAAGCCGCCGCCAGCGCCTCGACCGACTGCCCGCCGGAACCGATGAACGCGGAAGACCCGCTGTTCATACTCTACACGTCGGGATCGACCGGCAAGCCGAAGGGCGTTTTGCATACAACCGGCGGATATCTGGTCTATGCCTCCATGACCCATCAATATGTGTTCGACTACCAGCCCGGCGAGATCTACTGGTGTACGGCCGATGTCGGCTGGGTCACCGGCCATTCCTACATCGTCTACGGCCCGCTCGCGAACGGCGCGACGACCGTGATGTTCGAAGGCGTGCCGACCTATCCGAGCCCGTCGCGGTTCTGGGAAGTCTGCGACAAGCACAATGTCTCGATCTTCTACACCGCGCCCACGGCAATCCGAGCGCTGATGGGCGCGGGCGATGACGCGGTAAAGAAGACCTCGCGCAAATCTCTCAGAGTGCTCGGTTCGGTCGGCGAGCCGATTAACCCGGAGGCCTGGAAATGGTACCATGAGGTGGTCGGCGAGGAACGCTGCCCAATCGTAGACACGTGGTGGCAGACTGAGACCGGCGGCATCCTGATCACGCCGCTGCCCGGCGCCACAGCCCTGAAACCAGGGTCCGCCACACGGCCTTTCTTTGGCATCAAACCGGCCATCGTCGATGCCGAAGGCACTATCCTTGAGGGCGAGACCGAAGGCAATCTGATCCTGGTCGATTCCTGGCCCGGCCAGATGCGTACCGTCTATGGCGACCACGACCGCTTCATTGAGACCTACTTCGCCACCTACAAGGGCAATTATTTTACCGGCGACGGCTGCCGCAGGGATGCGGACGGATATTACTGGATTACCGGCCGTGTCGATGACGTCATCAATGTGTCCGGCCACCGGATGGGGACTGCGGAAGTGGAATCGGCGCTGGTCGCCCATGATGCCGTGTCGGAAGCGGCCGTTGTCGGCTATCCGCACGATATCAAAGGTCAGGGCATTTACGCCTATGTCAGCCTGATGGCCGGCCAGCAACCAAGCGACGAACTGAAGAAGGAACTGGTCACATGGGTGCGCTCGGAGATCGGCCCGATCGCCTCGCCGGATCTGATCCAGTTTGCGCCCGGCCTGCCGAAAACCCGGTCAGGGAAAATCATGCGCCGGATCCTGCGCAAGATCG
>Ga0207422_1003821_pt1 | contig 13887 bp, 10 predicted proteins | sample MarCyaLeptolynsp_FD_187757 | JGI IMG/M metagenome (GOLD analysis project Ga0207422, IMG submission 187757) | Marine cyanobacterial communities from Panama - species 1 Leptolyngbya sp. (SPAdes) | ecosystem: Environmental > Aquatic > Marine > Unclassified | place: Panama: Panama City | collected...
CACACGCACGAGCAAGCGCGGCTGCTCGTCGCGATCCATGATCGTCGCCACCGGCGTCACGGACTTGCCGTTGCGCTTCATGTGCCCCTCGAGCTGCGCCGGCGCAGCCAACCCGACATCGATCTCGACATCGTCGGTACCCGCTTCGATTTCTTGCAGGGAGCTCCACGCGGTCTCGTTCGCGAGCGCGAGCAGGACGACGTCATCACCCGTCACCAGCGGGAGTGCGAAGCTGCCATCCGACTCGGTGGTGGCCCCGTGTTGGGCGCTCAACGAGGGCCCGAGCATCGCGGACAGCCGCGTCCCCGCCACGACCACCGCGCCGGCGACCGGCTTGCCCTGCTCGTCGAGCACGCGTCCAGACACGGTCCGCACGATCGACTTCTTGGCGGGCTCGGCGGTTCCCAAGAACGAAGCTGCGGACTGAAGCTCGGACTTGCCGCCGGAGAGATCGACGGCGTACTGGTCCGGTCCGAGCTGCTCGAGCAGGTAGATCGACTCCACCGTGGACGTCGCTTTGGCGGCGGCGTCCTCGGGCGCGGCGACGCGGGGCTCGGGAACGAGGTCCTCGTCGGAACCGTCGCCGTGGGCGCAGGCGCAGAGGGACAGGGAGGTGAAAAGCGCGATGGTGCGAAGCGTCATGTTCGGTGGCCTTCACAGGGTCCTGTCGGGACCGAGGAAAACCTGACCGAAAAAGTGAAGTCTCGCTGAGAACGCTGTACTCGGCTCGAATCAGCCGATTCGGCACGATTCGAGCATCACGTCGGTCCCCGCCGGCCGCCCGCTCATGCTGGCCCACAGCCCTTCGACGATGCGATCGATCTGGTGGGCCGAGGGTCGGGCCACCGCGATGGACAGCGTTGCGGCGGCACGCAGCCCCTGGATCTTCGCCTGCGCGTAGCAGTCGGCGGTCACCAGGAAAAACGCATTGGGGTGTCGGGCCAGCAGGGACGTCGGCACCGGGCTCACCGGGATCCAACCGACTCGCTGCGCGCTCAAGGCCGCCTCGAGCCGGTAGTAGGTCGCCGGATCGCCGACGTCGAAGGCGAGAAAGGCGGTCTGATCCCCCTCTTCGGGAGGCGACACGATCATCCTTCCGTTGCCCTGAGCGTAGAACGCCTGCAGGAAGGCTCTCAGCTGCTCGGGGCCCGTCACGCGAAGGAACTGTCGGGTCACGCCACGACAACGTCCGAGCCTTCGCGCGTATTCAAGCCCGGCGTCCCTTGCCCATGACGGCAGATCGGATACCGCCACGTACGGATGCGACGCGGCTTACGCTACCGAGGCGCCAGGATGAGCGCGCCGATGTCCTGGTAAGCCTGCTGCACGACCGTCGGCAAGCTGCGTGCGCCGAGCTGCTCCTGCAGATCGAGACCCCCCGGCCACGTGTAGCCGATGATGGCCGCGACATCGTCCCGACTCGCCGCGAGATCGTACGTGTGCCAAGCGACGTCGGCCATGTCGTCCTCGCTCAGGGGCACCTGCTCGTAGAGGCTGAACCACTGCGCATCGAGAACGATCACCAGCTGCTGATCCGGCGTGGCCCTTGCGCGCACGGTCTCGAGGTCGGCGAGATACGCCGCGTCGGAACTGGGATCCGCGATCAGGTAGCGATCGAATCCCACCCAGTCGACCCCTTCGGGGAAGACGGCCTGGTCGACCACGGGGTAGGCCTCGATGACCATGCTCGGAATGGTCGGGAACGCGTCGTCGGCGATCGTGGCCGCGGCCGCGACCTCCTCCGGAGGCGTACCGTTCCAGATCGGCTCGTCGACCAGATAGAACGCAGCGACCCGGTCGCCGTCGAGCTTCGGGTTGCCGCTTACGAACGCCGTGAACACCTGCTCGGCATCCGCACGAAGCCTGAGCTGACTGCCCGAACCCACCGGAGCGTCTCCGGGGACGAGCTCGAACAAGATCAGCGTGAGGTCCACCAACGCGCGCAGGTTCGCCGCTTCGAGCTCTTCGAGTTGAGGCCCGATGTCGATGTCGAGCGGGCACAGGTGCGCGACGTTCGTGAAGCCGGCCACTTCATCGGCGTAGTTCCGCGGTCCCTCGTCATCGTGTGGGTCGTCCACCAAGCAGCTCACCCCGACGAATCCGAAGTGCTGCAGGGCCTCGGGGGGCGGTCCGCCGGAGGTACTACCCGAGGTACCGCCCGAGGTACCGCCCGAGGTACCGCCCGTACCGTCGGCCGTGCTGTCCGCCGTGTCGTTGTCGCCGGTCGAAGCACTCGTCCCGTCGTCGTCGGTCGCGGTGACCATCGTCGACGAGCCGGGCTCGGTCGCCGTGGACCCTCCCTGCCCAGCATCGCCGTCGGTGGCCGATGGTTGCGGACAGCCGGCGAGCGCGACACTCGCGACGAGCGATCCAGCCCGACTCCGCGACGATCCCATCGCGAAGCTCAAGCGTCGGGACCCTTGTACTCGATGATCTCGGGCCGCTTGTTCCGTATCCGGTCCAGGTAGAACTTGGCGACGCCGGCGACCTCGGGGAACGGCGACACCGCGCACGAAATCCCCCACGCCACCGCGTGCCGCCACGAAAAGCCCTTGCGCTTGGTCTCGCGCGCCACGCGAGCCGCCACCATCGGGTACCGCCCGAACACGAGCCACGACAGACCGAAGGTCGGCAGCGTCATCGCGATCGCACCGCCCGGCACGACGAGCCCCCAAATCATCGTCCGGCGCAGGTTCGCCACGAACTTTCGCTCCGGCGGAGCGCCGTGCAGCGATGCGACCTGCGCGTAGCCGTGGCCGCACCGCTTGGCCCGCTTCCACCACTGCGCCCACGTGTGCATGTCCGCGTCGTGCAGCGTCGAATCGCGATCGATGCGTACGAGCCGGCCGCCGGCCTTGCGCAGCCGCACGCCCAGCTCGTCGTCCTCGGCGGCGATCACCTGCGGGTCGTAGCCACCCACGCCATTGAGCGCGCTGGACCGGATCATCACGTCCCCGCCGAAGTTGGGGGTCTCACCGACCGGGCCGCTGCGCCATTCCACGTCGCAGACCCGGTTGAACATCGACTCCTCGACGTGACGCTCCCGTCGCCAGCCGCACACCGCAACCACATCGGGGTCGCTGTCCAGCACCTTGGCCGCCGCGTCGATCCACCCGTCGACGACCTCACAGTCCCCGTCGATGAACTGAACGAGCTCCACCGAGGGGTGCTCGGCCATCAAGCGCTCGAAGCCGGCGTTGCGTGCCCGCGCGGCCGAGAACGGGATCGACATGTCGAGATCGACGACGGACGCTCCGCGCTCGAGCGCTGCCTCGGCGCTCCCGTCGGTGGACGCCGAGTCCACGTAGACCACCGGCCGACCGTCGGACGCCACCGATTCGAGCGCCTTGATCAGCCGCTGGCCCTCGTTGCGCCCGATCAGGACGACCCCGATCCGCGTGTCGACCCCTCCCTCGTTGCTCGGCTTGCTGCTGTCGTGCACGACTGAAAGCCTCGTAGACCGCGGGCGCGGCCGCGCGCGAGAATAGCCCAGACCGTGTTAGCCTGCCCGCGTCGAGCGCGCGAAGACGACCGGCATGAGCGAATACAACCTCACCCATCTCAAGCAGCTCGAAGCGGAGAGCATCCACATCATGCGGGAGGTCGCGGCGGAGTTCGAAAACCCCGTGATGCTCTACTCCGTCGGCAAGGACTCATCGGTGATGGTGCACCTGGCGATGAAGGCCTTCCATCCCGCGAAGCCTCCGTTCCCGCTGATGCACGTCGACACGACGTTCAAATTCCGGGAGATGATCGCCTTCCGGGACACCTGGGCGAAAAAGGAGCTCGGCCTCGAGCTCATCGTGCACATCAACCAAGAAGGTGTCGCCCAGGGGGTCAGCCCCTGGACGCACGGCAGCGCCGTGCACACCGACATCATGAAGACCCAGTCGCTGCGGATGGCGCTCAACAAGTACCGCTTCGACGCCGCGTTCGGCGGAGCGCGTCGCGACGAGGAGAAGTCGCGCGCCAAGGAGCGCGTGTTCTCGTTCCGCGACGAGAACCACCGCTGGGATCCGAAGAACCAGCGGCCCGAGCTGTGGAACATCTATAACGCCAAGGTCAAAAAGGGCGAGAGCATTCGCGTGTTCCCGCTGTCCAACTGGACCGAGCTCGACGTGTGGCAGTACATCCACCTCGAGCAGATTCCGGTGGTGCCGCTGTACTTCGCCGCCGAGCGCCCCGTTGTCGAGCGCGACGGTACGCTGATCATGGTCGACGATGACCGCCTGCCGCTCAATGGCGAGACCCCGCAGATGAAGATGGTCCGGTTCCGGACGCTCGGGTGCTACCCGCTGACCGGCGCGGTCGAGTCCAATGCCACCACGCTGCCCGAGGTGATCCAGGAGATGCTGCTGACCCGCGACTCTGAGCGCCAGGGTCGGGTCATCGACTTCGACCAGGCCGCCTCGATGGAAGAAAAAAAGAAGGAAGGCTACTTCTAGCCTTCTTGGACGGAGGAGCACGCCCGTGTCCCATCAATCCGACCTCATCGCCACCGACATCGACGCTTACCTCGAGCAGCACGAGCGCAAGGAGCTTCTGCGCTTTTTGACCTGCGGCTCGGTCGACGACGGCAAGAGCACCCTCATCGGGCGGCTGCTGTACGACGCCAAGATGGTCTACGAAGACCAGCTTGCCGCGATCAAGCGGGACTCGGTCAAGCACGGCAACGTCGACGGGGACTTCGATCCCGCGCTGCTCACCGATGGCCTCAAGGCCGAGCGCGAGCAGGGCATCACCATCGACGTCGCCTACCGCTACTTCTCGACCGAGAAGCGCAAGTTCATCATCGCCGACACGCCGGGGCACGAGCAGTACACCCGCAACATGGCGACGGGCGCGTCCAACTGCGACCTGGCGATCATCTTGGTCGACGCGCGCCACGGTGTACTCACGCAGACCAAGCGCCACAGCTTCATCGTCTCGCTGCTGGGCATTCAGCACGTCCTCGTGGCCATCAACAAGATGGATCTGGTCGACTACAAGCAGGAGGCCTACGACAAGATCGTCGAGGAGTACGAGGAGTTCGCCGCGCGGCTCAACGTGCGAGACCTCGGCTTTCTGCCGCTGTCGGCACTCAAGGGCGACAACGTCGTGGAGCCGTCGGCCAACATGCCGTGGTTTCAGGGCCGCACGCTGATGCGCTACCTCGAAACGGTCTACATCGGCGCCGACCGGAACATGCAGGACTTCCGGTTCCCGGTGCAGCTGGTGATCCGGCCCAACCTCGACTTTCGAGGATTTTCCGGAACCGTCGCTTCGGGCATCGTCCGGCAGGGCGACGAGGTCGTCGTCTTGCCCTCGCGCAAGCGCAGCAAGGTCAAGTCGATCGTCACCTACGAAGGCGAGCGCACCGAGGCCTTCCCTCCCCTCGCGGTCACGCTGACGCTCGAGGACGAGATCGACGTCAGCCGCGGCGACATGATCTGCCGGCCCGGCAACGTGCCCGATCTAGCGGAGCGCTTCGACGCCACCGTCGTGTGGATGGCGGAGTCGCCGATGGTTCCCGGCAAGGAGTACCTGTTCAAGCTCGGCCCGAAGGTGGTCGCCGGTTCGGTGGCCACGCTGCGCCACCGCGTGGACGTCAACACCCTGCACCGCGTCGATGCACCCACTTTGGGGCTCAACGAGATCGGCCGCGTTCAGGTCAGGCTCTCCGAGCCGGTGCCGCACGACGGCTACGGCCGCAATCGATCCACGGGCGCCTTCGTCGTCATCGACCGCGTCACCAACGGCACGGTCGCCGCAGGCATGATTTTGGACCGGGCCGTCGACGCGACGCTCGACGACAACTGGGAGCGTGAGCCTCGCGAGGACCTCGCCCCGGAGCTGTCGCGGGTCACCACCGACGAGCGCAAGGCCCGGTTTGGCCAGACGCCGGTGACCATCTTGCTCACCGGGCTGTCGGGCGCGGGCAAGAGCTCCGTCGCGTACGCGCTCGAGCGCCGGCTGTTCGAGGAAGGGCGCGCGGTCTCGGTTCTCGACGGGGCCAACGTGCGACGCGGGGTCAGCAAGGACCTCGGCTTTTCTTCCGATGATCGCTCCGAGAACCTGCGGCGGGCAGCCGAGGTCGCGCGGCTCATGAACGCATCGGGCCTGCTGTGCATCGGAGCCTTCGTTGCCCCCACCGCCAAGACACGCGCCAAGATGCGTTCCGTCATCGGCGAGGAGTCGTTCATCGAGATTCACGTCGATGCGCCGATCGAGGTGTGCCGTGAACGCGCGGCGGACCTCTACCAGGCCGCGGACGACGGCAAGGTCGCCAACCTTCCGGGCGTCGCGTTCGACTACGAGCCCCCGAGCGACCCGGCGCTGCGATTGCCCACCGCGGAGTGGAGCGTGCAGCAAAGCGTGGACACAATCCTCGAGCTGCTGCGCGATCGCGGCATCATCTGAGCGGAGCGCTCGCGATGAACTCGCTGCAGGACCTCCCCAAAGTCTCTGACCGCGGCTGGGGCGGCAGCTTTGGCAAGACCACCGAGGAGCGGCTGGCGATGCAGCGCGAGGTCGCGGCGTGCCCAGGCCCGATGATGCGCGGTCGTTTGATGCATCTTCCCCTGGTCCTGCCCGCGCGGCCCGAGGCCTGCCACGAGGTCCTGGTCAGCAAGGCCAAGAGCTTCGAAAAGTCCCCGGGTCTGCGCGTGATCCTCCACGACCTTGCTGGGCACGGTCTGTTCACGTCCGAGGGCGAGCACTGGCGACGCCAGCGCAAGCTGATGGCCCCCATCTTCACCCCCGCCGCGCTCGGTCAATACGCCGAGGCGATGCGGCGCACCGCGATCCGGGCGGCGGACGAGATGCGCCCCGGCCAGGCGATCGATCTGGCGCACGAGACCACCCGCATTGCCATGACGGTGGTCGGCAGCGCGCTGTTCGGCATGGACACCTTCAACGAGGCCGACGAGCTCGGCGCCGCCCTGACCACCGCACTAGGGTGGGTCAACGGGGCTCTGTCGTCGCCGGGCATCGCCGCGCACATCATGCTGATGGATGCCGCGAGCGATCTGGCCGCGCGCACCGACGGCCGGGTCAAAGCCTTCCTGGAGCGCCTTCGCGAGCGCTTTGAGGCGCCGCGGTTGGTGAGCGGCTCTCAGAGTGCAGGCCTGCGGCGCGCGATCGAAACCATCGATACTCGGGTCGCGGAGCTCGTCGCCGAGCGTCGCCGCGAGAAGGTCGATCGTCCGGACCTGCTGTCCCGCCTGCTCGCCGCCCACGATGCAGACGTTGGTGCGATGACCGACAAGCAGGTTCGCGACGAGGCGGTCACGTTGTTCGTCGCGGGCCACGAGACCACGGCCACCAGTCTCGCCTGGGCGTTCTATCTGCTCGCGCGCCACCCCGAGGTTGCAAAGCGCGTGGTGGCGGAGGCCGACGCCTTCGGCGACGACCCGATCGAAGACTTCGATCCCTCGCGGCTCGAGCTGACCACGCGGGTCTTTCGCGAGGCGCTGCGGCTGTACCCACCCGTGATGCTCTTTCCGCGCCGCTCGCTCGAGGAAGTGGAGATCGGAGGCACACTGCTGCCGGCGCGCACCATCGTCTTCGTCAGCGCCTACGCCCAGCACCGTCGCGCGGACGTCTGGGAGGACCCCGAGCGCTTCGACCCGGACCGCTTCCTTCCCGAGCGCGAGGCCACGCGGCCCAAGGGCGCGTACCTGCCCTTCGCGGCCGGTCCCCGCTTCTGCATCGGCATGCACTTCGCGATGATGGAAGGGCCGATCGTGCTCGCGACGCTGCTGCGACGCTTTCGCTTCGAAATCGACCCGAAGCTCACGATCGTCGAGGACGACTTCGCCACGCTGCGGCCCAAGGGCGGCGTGCCGGCGATCGTCAGAGCGCGCGACTGAGTCCGCGTCAGTTCGGGGGAACCTCGTAGCGCACGACGCTGGTGGAGAAGTCGTTGAAGACGACCGACACCTTCACGCAGGACCCCGGCACGAGCTCGGCGCCACCTTCGGGCGCTTCGCTGTCCGTGCTGACGTCCATCGCGCCCTCGGGGGTCTCGCCGTAGCGGACCGGTCCGGCGAACCCGCCCGGGAACGCGATCGTGGCCAGGGCCCAGTAGGTCTGCCCTCCGGTGACGGGACCGGGGCCCGCGGGCGGCATCGCCTCGGGGTCGGTCACGTACAGGCCAAGCGCCGCGACCTCGGACGGCCAGCCAATGGTGGGCAGTCCGGCGTCGTCGAGCATGAGATCCAGCGCGTGCGTACCTTCCTCGCCGCTGCAGTCCGACGGCTCACCGGTATCCCGCGACAAGATCCAGCGCACGTCCGTCGCCTCGAGACCGGGACTGCGGAACAACAGCGTGCTCTCGCCCGAGTCGGCCACGCCATCGCCGTCGTCGTCGACCAGGGTGATCTGCGAGGGAAAGCTGCGGTTGAGAATGCCGGGCCCGACCGGGAACGCAAAGGGCGGAAAGTGGGCCTGCTCTCCAGCGACGACGACGTCGTACTGGGCCGTGAGCGTCTCGGTGACCTGCGTGTCGAGCGTGGCGCCGTAGCTGCTGGGCGTGGCGGTCATGCGCAGGTCGATCGGAATGATCACACTGGGGTCGTAGCGCAGGTTCTCGAAGTCGAGATTGGGGTGCTCGACCCGGATCACGTAGTCGCCCTCGAGCGTCAGCGACGGCGCATCCGCGACTGTGAACGACAACGCCTGCTCGGCCGCGATCGTCAGCTCGTTGAACGCCTCGAAGCCCTCGCCGACCACCAGCTCGTAGCGAGCGCCGGGCAGCAGCGGGTCGGCCGGCGTGAGGGTGACGTGCCGCCCGTCCACGTCGACCAGCACCGGCACGTCCGCCCCCGCGTCGCTGCGCAGGCCAACCCGCGCGAGGTTGTCCGGGTCGTCGAAGACCGGATGCGACATCGTGATCGTCAGCGGCCCTTCGCTGCGCGCGTTGCTGATGCCGCGCCGGGGCTCGGACGCGAGCACGAAGAACTCGCGCGGCGTGAGCTCGGCGACGTAGCGCGCGACCGAGGTGACCTCGTCGTCGGTCAGGCTGACGTTGCTGAGCGGCAGCATGGCGCGGACCGCCTCTTCGAGGGTCCGCGCGGCTCCGTTGACCAGCCAGAAGGTGTGGCGATAGGCGCCCACGAGGCTGGGCACGACGATCGGGTGGTCGTCCTGCGTGCCGCCGCCGGGCAGGCGCAGGCCTTCGGTCGTCAGCGGACCGCCGTGACAGTTGCCGCACGCGGCGGCGCCCTCGAACAGCGCCTTGCCGACTGCCGCGTCCTCGCTCAGTGCTCCGTCGCGTGCGGTCAGGCCGTTGGCCGCCGGCGGCGGCACCAAGGCCGCCAGGTACTCGTAGAACGCGTCGTGCAGCTCGTTGGTCAGCGTCGCCCCGATCGTGGGCCCCGGGCTGCCGTACAGGTACGAGAACAGATCGTTGGCGTCGCCTTCCCAGCCGATCGGATACGTACCCTCCATCCAGAACATCGGACGGCTCGCGGACTCCGAAAAACCGCCGGCCGACCACACGTTGCCGTCGGTGAGGCCGTCGACGTGACAGTCGGCGCAGCTGTGGTTGTCCCCCGCCCCGGCGCCGGTTCCGGTGTAGAGGCGCTGCCCGAGTGCGAGCATCGGACTGCGCGGATCGCCGGGCAGGTCGACCGTGCGGACGATGGTGCCGTCGACCGCGGCCATCGTCAGTCGGTAGTCCTGCGCTCCGTGCACGACGAGCTGGTCCCCGTCGGCGAAGACGGTCCGCGGGCGTCCCAGGGCTTCGAAGCGACCGACCTCGGCGAGCGTCGCCGGGTCGAGCCCGACCACGAGGTCCGAGCCCTCGTTGGTCACCCACAGCACGCCCCCGGCGACGTCGAGACCGAACGGGCGCACCGCAAGGCCGCCCGAGGACTCCTGCCGACCGAGATCCACCGCGACCGTCTCGGTGCGCGACGCGACGTCGTACGCGGCGACGCTGTGCCGAAAGGCGGTCATGCCCGGCTGGTTGCTCAGCTCGGCCAGCGCGACGCGGGTCGTGCTGACGTAGAGCGTGTCTCCGACCAGGCGCAGGCCGCCGATCGTCGACCCCACCGCTTCGATCGCGCCCGTGATCTCGGACGTCTCGACGTCGACGACGACGATGTCGAACTGGTCGTTGCGGGGCTCGGGCGCAAACTGCTGGCGGTCTTGCACGCCCGAGCGGTAGCTGGCGACGTAGAGGGTCGTCCCGTCGTCCGACAGCGCCATCGAAGTCGGATTGACGTTGACCGCGATGCGCTCGACGACCTCGCGCGTCCTCACGTCGATCACCGCGATCGCATCCTCGGTGGCGAGGCTGACGTAGGCCCGCTCGCCGTCCGGCGCGACCACGATGTCCGCCGGCTCGTCCCCTACCCAGAGCGCATCGACCAGTCGGTTGCTCTCGACGTCGATGACACCGACCGTGTCGCCGGCCTTGTGCGCGACGAGGACCTCGCCCGTGACCTCGACGTGCGCGAGCGCGACCGGCCACGGGCCGACCCGGATCGATCCCAAGACGGCGCCGGTCGTCGCGTCGACACGGCTGACGTGGGGGTCGAAGGTGTGGGCGACCCACAGCTCCTCGGCCACCCGGGCCACCGTTGTGGTGCCATAGTAGTTGTAGTGCTCGAACGGGGTCTGCTCGACCACCGAGAGCGTGCGCTGCTCGTCGGTGCCCTCGACCACGAAGGTGTAGTCGCCGGCAGCGAGCGGGGTCAGACGCGTGTACCCGTCGGCCCCGACCACCAGCTCGTTGGCGTTGGCCTCCGGCGCCTCGGTGATGATCCATCGCCCTTCCTCGAGCGGCGGCAGGTAGTACGTGGCGCCGGCGACGAAGCGCCGCTGGGGCTGCATCGAGAGCGCCTCGAGCTCGCCCGGCTCGACGCCGTCATGGGCGTCGGAGCAGCTGGCGGCACACAGGCCCGCGAGCGCGCATGCCGTCGCCCACCGTCCGAGTCGCATTGTGCTTGGGTGTCGAGCTGGCTGTCTCATCGCGTTGTGGCGCGCGGAGGATAGGCACCCAGTGGCCAATCGTCGAACCGGAGCGCCCGACGCCCACACACACCTCTGTTCAACGGGAGGATCCCCCCGTGTAAGGCGACGGCAGGCTCACCGTTTGGGCCCGCGATGGAGGTCGGCTGCCGCTGGGGCATCGCCGCGATGCTGCTCGTGGCCGGATGCGGACGCACCGGTATCGATCTGGCCGATGGGTCAGGTGACGGGGATGCCGGAGCCTGGAGCGGTCGCCTGCCCGACGAAGGCCTGCTCGATGACGCGGACGGAGGCGGAGGACCCGGCGGACCGCAGCTGTGCCGCGAAGTCGACGTGCTGTTCGTCATCGACGACTCGCCGACGATGGCGGGGTACCAGAGCAACCTCGTGTCCAACTACGACGTCTTCATCGACGGTCTGCAGGACGCGCTCGAGACGCTCGAGACGATGCACGTGGGGGTGGTGACGGCTTCGGCCTATCCCCACGCGGCGCGAGGCTGCGACGTTCTGGGCGGGCTGGTCACCCAGACCTCGGGCCCGGCCTCCAGCAACGCGACCTGCGGCCCATTCGCGTCGGAGGGCAACTTCCTCACCGACGGTGATGACCTCGACCGGCACTTTCCGTGCATCGCGAAGGTCGGCAACGGCGGCCTCGATCTCGACACGCCCATGGCGGCGGCCCTCAACGCGATCAGCCCCCCGCTCACCGACCCGGGGCAGTGCAATGAAGGGTTCTTCAATCCGGGCGCGCTGCTCGTGCTCGTCCTCGTCACCGACACCTACCCGAACATGGTCGGGTTGATGGATCTGGACCCGTACTTCGTCGGCACGTCGATCGCCGAAGCCGCCGGCAGCTTCGAGGACGTCGTGGTCGTGCTCATCGCCAGCACCGAGGACAGCCCGTGCCAAAACCCGCTGGCTCCCGCACTCGAGGACTTTGCCGGCCTGTTCGACCACTCGTTCGCCGGGGGCATCTGCGAGACCGACTACAGCCGCTTGTTCGGGCCCGCCATCGACGTGGTCAAGGCCGCGTGCCCGTCAGGGTAGGCAGCATCGCCGCGGCCACGGCCTCGGGGAACTCTTCGTGGAGGAACAGCTTGGCCCCCGGCACGATGTGCAGCTCCGCGTTCGCGAATGTGTCGACCATCTCCTTGGCCCAAGGAAGCGGAAAGAACGGGTCGTCCTCGCCCCAGACCAGGGCCACCGGCACGTCGATCTTGGCGTGCAGATCGGCCAGCGCCTCGACGTAGTGGTCGGCAAAGGTGCGCGCGATCTGGGCGGTCGCCCAGCGCCGCTCGGGGTCGTCGCGCAGCGGGGCAAGAAAGAACTCCTCGAACGTGCCGTCCAGCAGGCTCTTGTCGACGAAGCAGTCGCCGAGCAGGTACTTGCTGCGCCGCAGTCCGGGGCGCATCGCCGCCCACGCGAGGATCGAGCCGAACCCGGGCAGCTTGGTGAACGCCAGGAACTGCCGGAAGCGGGCGGTGAGGCCCTGCGGCTGCTCGGTGTCGACCAACGCCATTGCGCGCAGTCGCGGATCGCCGGCCAGTGCATGCCGAGCGAGCATGCCCCCGCTGTCGTGTCCGACCGCCGCGACGTGTTCGAGTCCGAGCTGATCGACGACGCCTCGGATCGCTTTGATGTGCAGGTCGAGGCCGACGGGGGTCGTGCGATCGAAGCGGCTGTCCCCCGCGCCGACGAGATCGACGATGTGACACGTGACGTGCGGCGCCAGATACGGCAGCAGCGCGCGGTAGGTCGCGCCACTCGCGGGCCAGCCGTGCACGAAGAGCACATCGGGGCCCTGCCCCACGCAGCGGTACGCGACCTGACCCGGGCCGACCTCGAGCATCCGGTGGGGCGGATCGCGAAACAGCTGGTCGGCTTGCTCGGGGCTCATGGTGATGGTGGGGCGGGACGGATTGGGCGTCATCGGTCGAGTCCTCGCCGTCCAGCAGACGACGCCAAACCCCGATGCGCCATGACCTGCAGAGGTAAGTGACGCCGAAGTCCGGGAAAGCCTAGGCTTGTCCGCGATGGGCGAGGCCAACCGTGGATCGGCTCTGTTTCCCGCGCTGCTGCGACACTGGCGGACGCGGCGGGGGCTGAGCCAGCTCGATCTCGCGCTCGCGTCCAACGTCTCGAACCGGCACGTGAGTTTCCTGGAGACCGGTCGCTCGAGCCCGAGCGCCGACATGGTGCTCCGTCTGGCGGCGGCACTCGACGTCCCGCTGCGCCACGTCAACGCGATGCTCGAGGCCGCCGGGTTCGATGCCCACTACCCCGACGCCCGCGCCGACGGAGCGCTTCCGGACGAGGTCATGCACGCGCTGGGGATGATGAAGCGACACCACGAGCCATTTCCTCTGGTCGTGCTCAATCGGCGCTACGACGTCGTCGACCTCAACGCCGGCGCGATGGCGCTGCTGTCGGCCGCGCTCGGACCGCTCGACGCCGCCGCCGGCCAACTCAATCTCGCGCGCGCGACCTTCGATCCCGACGGCGCCCAACCGGCGCTGCTCAACTTCGACGAGGTCGGGCGTACCCTGCTGTGGCGACTGCAGCGAGAGGTGCTCGCCGACCCCAACGACGCTGCGCTCCGGACGGTGCTCGACGACGTACTGGCGATGCCGACCGTGCCCGAAGACTGGCGCACGCCCGATCTCTCGGTTCCGTCGACCGCGGCGCTCGTGCTGCGGCTGAAGGTCGGCAAGCAGGTGCTCAGCTTCGTGACGATGGTGACCGCGTTTCAGGCTCCCCAAGCGGTGGCGCTGGACGAGCTGCGGATCGAGACGTGGTTTCCCAATGACGAGCAGACCGAGCGGGCCTGTCGAGGGTTGGTCGGGGGCTAGCCCCTCAAACCCAGTCCCAAGCGCGGTCTTTGGTGACCTCGACGAAGTTGGCGCAGGTCAGCGACTCCATGCCCACGGTGAG
>Ga0207422_1003822_pt1 | contig 13885 bp, 11 predicted proteins | sample MarCyaLeptolynsp_FD_187757 | JGI IMG/M metagenome (GOLD analysis project Ga0207422, IMG submission 187757) | Marine cyanobacterial communities from Panama - species 1 Leptolyngbya sp. (SPAdes) | ecosystem: Environmental > Aquatic > Marine > Unclassified | place: Panama: Panama City | collected...
GCAACGTTGATGGGGGTGTAGCTCAGTTGGTAGAGCAGCTGACTCTTAATCAGCGGGTCCACGGTTCGAGCCCGTGCTCACCCACCAAAACGTCTCATAAAATCAACGTCTTTCGTTCGTTACTGATCAGGTCACGTTCAGATCACGCACGAAAAAGTTCCAGCGGGCGATTTGGGCTGTCCGAGGCCTTTTTTCCGTTTCTTTTGAATGGTTCGGAACCAAACTATGGCGGCGCCTGTGCGGTGATGCCATGAGCCAGGCGTCCCAAAAACACGGTGCATGAGGTGCTCGGCCATCATGAGCGTACGCGTCTGGCACCGAAAAAAGAGGCGACCTGCCTGCTGGGTATGCTCGGAAGCAGGGAAAAAGTGGATGCACGAAAAGTCGCAAGAGCCCCGGACCAGAAACGGGGTGAACTCCACTTCCAGAGCCTCCCCGACGATCCAGTCTGCCGTTTCCGGTCGCTGGGCCCAGGTGCTTTAGAAGAAGTCGACGCCCTAGTCCCGGGCATCGGATCGCCCCGGCCGCGTTGATTTTCTGGTGGATTGTGCGACCATCAGATGACGGGCAAGCGGTTGAAGATCCGGAAGAGGCAGGCGTTCCGACATGGCAGATACCGTTTCTGATTTGCCGTCGCCACGCTTGCCTTCGATCCTGCCTATTCTATCCGTGAATTTCGTTGGAACGCTGGGGTTTTCGATCGTCGTGCCCTTCATGGTTTTCCTCGTGACCGATTGGGGCGGCAATGCGCTGGTTTACGGAGTGCTTGCCTCGACCTATTCGGCGTTTCAGCTGATCGGCGCGCCGATCCTGGGCAGATGGTCGGATCAGATCGGCAGGCGCAAAGTGTTGCTGGTGAGCCAGTTGGGCACCCTGGCGTCCTGGGTCGTGTTCCTTATCGCCTTTTACCTGCCCACCGATGCAATCATCCAGGTTGATTCCGGCCTCTTGGGGCAATTCGCACTGACCTTGCCGCTGATCGTCCTCTTCTTTGCGCGCGCGGCGGACGGTCTCACCGGCGGGAATGTTTCGGTCGCAAACGCTTATCTTGCCGACATCACGGATGATGCCCATCGCACGGAGAATTTCGGCCGGATGGCCATGTCGACAAACGCAGGTTTCATCTTCGGACCGGCGCTTGCCGGTCTTTTGGGCGCGAGTGTCCTCGGGGAAATGCTGCCGGTAATCGCCGCGCTCCTGATTTCCGTTGTCGCAAGCGTCCTGACGTATTTCGGACTGTCGGACAATCATGCCGGGATGCTGCGGACCAAACCGGGCCTCTCCAACGCCTGCAAGGTGTTCGGTCAGGAGACCAAGGAGGTTTACCGCCTGAAGGGATGTAGCGAAACGCCGAAGACGGATCTCATGCGTCTGCCTCGGATCCCGCAACTGATGCTCGTGAATTTTCTGGTCATGCTGGGTTTCAGCTTTTTCTATATCGCCTTTCCGGTCCACGCGGCCACACGGCTGGACTGGACCGTGACGGATACCGGCGTCTTCTTCGCTGTCCTCAGCCTTTTCATGATGCTGGTCCAGGGGCCGCTGCTTGCACGCGCCGCCAAGGTTGTGTCCCAACGCCTGCTGGTTTCCGGCGGCGGGCTTATTCTTGGCCTCGGCTTCGTGTCTCTTTTTTGGAACACCACGGCCAGCATCTATCTTGCGGCACTGCTGATTGCTGTCGGCAACGGGCTCATGTGGCCGACGTTCACTGCCGTCCTATCAACATTTGCCGGCAACGAACACCAGGGCGCCGTTCAGGGAATGGCGAGCAGTCTCAGTGCCGCGGCGAGCATCATGGGCCTGATCGGCGGCGGCCTTCTTTATGACTGGATAACGTCGTGGGTGTTCCTACTATCGGCGGTGACGATCACGCTCGCGGCTCTTGTCGCGTTTGCTCTGCCGGGCACAACGGATGATCCCCGCAGGCGCTTCCTACGAGCAGACAGTGCTGAGTTATCGGGAAAGGAACCCTGATGACATGGCAATTCTGGCGTTCAGTTTTTCGATCCTGTTCGTCTTCCTGGTGCTTGTGGCCTGGCGCGAGAGCCAGGAATTGCCGCCGACAGTCCTCCTGATCATGGAGTTCGTGCGGCAGGGTTCACCTGGTTTCGGTACCAACTGCTCTTGGCGGCAAAAAGGCAGATTGTTCCACCCGGTGACGCGGTGAGTTGGGCGGCAAATCCAAGAAAACTCCAAAGAAATCTGATGTTTCTGGACAGTGACTCGTCAGCTGAAATCCACTTTTGGGGCTTGTCCGAGGAATGATATGTAAATCCGTTGAAGATGTCGGCGACAACGATTTCAAAGTCTCCGGAAACATCCGCCGAACCCGGAGTTGCGGGACTGAACTGCTCGGATTCCGGGGTGTAGCGGCTTTGTGTGCCGTTAGCGCTCGATACACCGGTTTGGTTGAACGCGAAATTGACAAAAAAAGAACCCGGCACATCGTCCGGGTTCAAGTCGGCTGCCTTGGGAGGCTGCTTTGTTTTGAGGGAGCGAAGGAACCGGCCGTTCAGTGGGTGAGCACCTGTTCGAGAAAGGTTTTTGTTCTCGGGTTGGTCGGGTGGTCAAAGAAGGAGACCGGATCGGCCTCCTCAACGATCTGCCCGGCATCCATGAAGATAACCCTGTCTGCGACGCGTTTCGCGAAGCCCATTTCGTGGGTCACGCAGATCATGGTCATTCCTTCTTTTGCAAGTGTTTCCATGACGTCCAGGACCTCACCGATCATTTCCGGGTCGAGCGCCGATGTCGGTTCGTCGAACAGAAGAATGTCCGGCTTCATGCACAGTGCACGTGCGATTGCCACGCGCTGCTGCTGACCGCCGGACAACTGCCCCGGATATTTCTGGGCCTGGTCGGCAATGCGGACTTTCTCCAGATACTGCATGGCGTGTGCCTCGGCGTCCGCCTTGCTTTCCTTGCGCGCAAGCACCGGCGCCAGGGTGCAGTTCTCCAAGATTGTCATGTGCGGAAACAGGTTGAAGTGTTGAAACACCATGCCGACATCCCGGCGGAGCAGCTCAATGTTGTGAGCCTCGGCGTAGATCTCGTCGCCATGGATCAGGATCTCGCCGGACTGGTGCTCTTCCAGCTGATTGATGGTTCTGATCATCGTTGATTTTCCAGACCCGGAAGGCCCGCATACGACGATTTTCTCACCCTTCGTGACCGAAAGGTCGATGTCCTTCAGGGCGTGAAAGTTCCCGTAGTACTTGTTCACTTTCCGGAGTTCGACAGCTGGCATGTCCATGTCATGATCCCTCCTTGATGGCGGCCGTGATGATGATCTCGACCTTGAGTACGTCGCGGGCGAGGCGTGCTTCGCCGCAGGCGCGTGCCGGGGCAAATCCGTCCGGAACCCAATCGTCCCAAACGGCGTTCATCTCCGCGAAGTCGGCCATGTCCGCAAGCCAGACAATGGCCTGGAGAACGTGCTCGCGATCCGAGCCCGCTTCCAGGAGAAGCGCGTCGATGCGCGACAGGCAGTCCCGTGTCTGCTCGGCAACGGTTTCTCCGGCGCCGACCTGGCCGCACAGATAGGTAACGCCGTTGTGCTTGACGATCTTGCTCATGCGCGTGCTGGTATGAAGCCGTTCAATCATGCTGTCCCCTGTCCGAAACCTCGTTTTGCAAGAACTCCGGAGATCTCGTCGAGAATGGCCGGGTCGTCGATGGCGGCCGGCATCTTGAAATCTTCGTTGTCGGCAAGCTTCTGCATCGTGCCGCGCAAGACCTTGCCGGACCTGGTTTTCGGAAGCCGCTCGACTTCCATCGCGGTTTTGAAAGCCGCGACAGCTCCGATTTTTTCTCGCACCAGTGCGACGAGTTCACGTTCCAGTTCGCCCGGATCGCGCTCCGCGCCGTCGTTTTGAACAAAAAACCCGATCGGCATTTGCCCCTTGAGCGCGTCGGCTGCTCCCACCACCGCGCATTCGGCGATGTCCTTGTGGGCGGAAATGACTTCCTCCATCGCACCTGTCGAAAGCCGGTGCCCGGCGACATTGATGATGTCGTCGGTGCGCGCCATGATGAAGACGTATCCGTCTTCGTCGATGATCCCGGCATCGGATGTCGCGTAATAGCCCGGAAACTCCTCCAGGTAAGCCTTGTGGAAACGGTCTTCGGCGTTCCAAAGCGTCGGCGTGCCCGAGGGGGGCAGTGGCAGCTTGCAGACAATATTGCCAAGCGATCCGGCGGGGAGAGGATGTCCTTCGTCGCTGAGAACTTCGATCTCATAGCCCGGCATCGGGACACCGGGGGAGCCCGGTTTGACCGGAAGAACGCCAAGGCCGACGGGATTGCCGGACATCGGCCAGCCGGTCTCCGTCTGCCACCAGTGATCGATCACCGGGCGCTGCAGTTTTTGTTGGGCCCACTCGATCGTCGCCGGATCGGAGCGTTCGCCCGCAAGAAACAGGGTGCGGAACCGGCTGAGATCGTGACGGTTGATCAGCGTACCATTCGGGTCTTCCTTGCGGATCGCACGGAAGGCAGTTGGTGCGGTGAAGAGCGCGACAACGTCATGATCGTCGATTACGCGCCAGAACGCAGCGGCGTCGGGTGTTCCGACGGGTTTGCCTTCGTAAACGATCGTCGCGCATCCATGAAGAAGCGGTGCGTAGCAGATGTAGGAATGTCCGACGACCCAACCGACATCCGATGCCGCCCAGAACACTTCTCCCGGCCTGACACCGTAATGATGCTCCATGGACCATTTCATGGCGACCATATGCCCGCCGGTATCGCGAACGACGCCTTTCGGTTGTCCCGTGGTGCCGGACGTATAAAGAATATATGCCGGGTCAGTCGCCTGCACCGGGACACATTCCGGCAGCGTTCCCTTTGCCGCCTCCACCTCGCGGGAATAATCGAGATCCCGGCCTTGTTGCATGTCCGCTTCAAGGACATCGCGCTGTAGAATGATGCATGTCTCGGGCTTGTCGGTCGACATCTCGATGGCGGCATCAAGGAGTGGCTTATAGGCGACGACCCGTGTCGGCTCTATGCCGCAGGACGCGGAAAGGATGACCTTCGGTTTGGCGTCGTCGATGCGCGTCGCGAGCTCGGCGGCGGCAAATCCCCCGAAAACAACCGAGTGAATGGCACCGAGCCTCGCACATGCAAGCATGGCAAAGATGGCCTCGGGGACCATCGGCATATAGATGATTACCCGGTCGCCTTTTCTGACACCGTTTTGGCGAAGAACCTCCGCCAACGCGCCGACCTCTGTCTGCAGCTCGAGAAAGGTAAAGCGCTTGACTGAGTTTGTAACGGGACTGTCGTGCACGAGGGCCAGCCGGTCACCATGTCCGGCTGCAACATGCCTGTCGACCGCGTTCCAGCAAGTGTTGCAGATGCCGTCCGGGAACCAGCGCCCATAGGCGCCGGCATCAGGATCGAACGCCGTTTCAGGCATCTTGATCCAGTCAATCTCCTGCGCCGCCTTCATCCAGAAGGCGGACGGGTCGGCGGACCATGCGGCGTAAGTTTCCCGGTATCGGCTCATGGATCAGACCGTATAGTTGAGGCCGAGGCGGCCACCATCGACATAGATGGTTTCGCCGGTGATGTAGCTCGCTTTGTCGGACGCAAGGAACGCCACCGTATCGCCGATCTCGCGGGCGGTGCCGACCCTGCCGATCGGAGTGCGCGACATCACCTTTGCAAGCGCCTCCGGATTTGCGTTGACGCCGGCCATCATTTCCGTGTCGATCGAGCCGGGGCCGACCGCGTTCACGCGAATACCGTGCGGTGCAAGTGAGAGCGCTGCCGCCTTCGTGAGCTGGTTCACGCCGCCCTTCGAGGCGCAATAGGCAGGAATGGCTGGAATTGCGACCTGTGCATTGATCGACGACATGTTGACGATCGAACCATGAATGCCCTTGGCCACCATGGTGTTGGCAGCGCGCTGGGTCGCGAAGAAGACACCGACAAGGTTCACGTTGATAACCCTGCCAAAGTCCTCAAGCGAATAACTCAGGAAATCGCCAGGAAGCGCGATGCCGGCGTTGTTGACCAGCACCGACACGGGACCGATGTCAGCTTCAATTCGCTCGAACATCCCGGCAATCTGGGATGTGTCACCCATGTCGCAGATGTATCCGGAACCGCCGAGTGTTGCTGCTGCCGCGTGCACATTCTCCTTAATGTCGGACAGGACAACCTTGCAGCCGTCTTCCGCGAGTGCCTGGGCGCAGGCGAGACCAATTCCCTGGGCCGCACCGGTTATGAGGGCGATCTTCTCGCTCATGAGTTTTCTCCAGAATATCCGTAGTCTTTGGCAGCCCGGCTTGGAGAGACGACGCCTGCCTCGATGTCTGCCGCCACCTGCGACCTGTCCCGTTTTTCCGGGTCGCCAAATCCACCTCCGCCGGGAAGGCTGAGCCGCAGACGCTGGCCGTTGCGCACTTTTTGCCTTCCTTTCGATTTGAGGGGCGTGCCGTCGGTCAGCTCCACGCGCCCCGCGGCGCCCGGCCGTCCTCCGTCGCGACCGCGTGCCGGATTGTCGACCCTGTCGAACATAGCGTTGAACCAGAAATCGTATCCCGCGCGCGCTTCGATTTCGATGACCTGACCGAGGCCGCCGCGGGTCTCTCCCGCGCCGCCGGATCCTTCACGCAGATCCTTGCGCCAGACCGTGATCGGTCCGACATGCTCCGTGGCCTCCACGCTCATCGTGGAGACGCCGGATGGGAACGCCGTGGCGGACAGTCCGTCCACGGTCGGACGGGCCCCGGTGCCACCGGAGTTGAACATCAGGATCTCGGCGTTCTGCAATCCACTGTCAGGATCGCAGGGGCGGGCTGAAATCTGAATGTTCCAGAGCGCTGACGCCCCTTCGGCGGGCACCGTGCCGGGCATGGCCTGGTGGAGAGCGCCAAGCACGACGTCGGGCACGAGATGTCCCAGGACATGTCTCACCGAGACGGGCGCCGGACGCTTCGCGGCAAGAATGCAGCCTTCAGGCGCGGAAATTTCAAAGGGCTCCAGCGACCCTGTATTGTTGGGAACGCCGGGAGCAATGGCGCATTTCAAACCGTAGCAGGCATACGCCCTTGTGTAGACTTCCGGAACATTGACGCCGAATGCGCTCATGCCGCTCGTGCCTGAGAAATCCGCGCTGAGGCGGTCGCCGTCCACCTTGAGCGTGACGACCAGCTCGACTGGCTGGTCATACCCGTCAACGGTCATCGTGTGCCTGTAGGTTCCATCGGGCACCTTCGATATCGCTTCCCTGGTCGCCTTGCGGCTGGATTCGGACAGAAAATCGGACAAGCCTTCCAGATCGTCTATGCCGAATTCATCCAGCATTGCCTGCAGACGACGGTCTCCGGCCTCGTTACAGGCTGCAAGGGAATACATGTCGCCGACAGTCTGGTCGGGCGTCCTGACATTGGCCCGGATGATCGAGATCAGAAGCGGGTTCACTGTTCCCCGTTCCGCGAACTTGGTTATCGGGATCAGCAGGCCTTCCTCGTAGACTTCGCCTGCATCCGGTCCGAACCCGCGCCCGCCGATATCGACGACGTGTGCCGTGCAGGCGAAAAAGCCGATATGCAAGCCTTTCCGAAATACGGGCGTGACCACGGTGATGTCGTGCAGGTGTCCGGTGCCGAGCCAGGGATCGTTGGTAATGAAAACATCTCCCTCGAAGATGTTCTGCATTCCGATCTCGCGAACGAAATGGGTGACGCTCTCCGCCATCGCATTGACATGGCCGGGCGTGCCCGTCACTGCCTGGGCCATCATCCGACCCTGCCGGTCGAAGAGACCGGCCGACAGATCGCCGGCTTCGCGCACCGATGTCGAGAAGGCAGTTCTTATGAGCGTTGTCGCCTGCTCTTCCACCACGGCGATCAGGCGGTTCCACATGATCTGATAGTCAATTGTGCTCGGCATCAGCTGGCATCCTTTCGGATCAAGAGAAGGCAGCCGTCTGGTTGGCCAATTGCCCGGTAAGCAGATGTCACGATTGTGGAGGTTTCGGACTCGACGATTACCGCTGGACCGTCGACGGCAGACCCGCTCTTCATTGACCGTCGCTCGACCTCCTGCGCTTCGACGTCCCGGCGCAAGGCGGCGTCAAAGATGACCCTGGTGCGCGAGATGGTTGCTGCGTCTCTGCCATTTTGGCGATGAACCGCCTCCGGTTCCGGCAATACAGAAGCGACGGTCAGGGACCAGTTCGTGATCTCGGGAGCAAGCCCGTCAATCGTGCGGCCGAAGAGTGTGCGGTAGGCCTCCTCAAATGCCGTGAGGATCTCAGGGACATCGCAGCCGGAAAACGCCTTATGCGGCAGCAGCACGGGGATTTCCCAACCTTGTCCGGCGTAGCGCATGAACGCGGTAAGGCTTGTGGTTGTCCGGCCGTCTCGAACGCCTTGTTCGACGAACTCCCGGGCTTCGACCTCCATCGCCTGAAGCGCTGCATTGACCGCGCCAGCATCGAATTCCGACAACGTCTGGAACAGGCCCCGGGTCGCCTCGTAACTGAAGGGAGCACGCAAAAATCCGATTGCGGACCCGACGCCCGCGCCCGGGGGGATGAGCAAGGCATCGATGCCCAGCTTTTCACACAGACGGCAGGCGTGCAGCGGGGCGCCGCCTCCGAACGCGATCATGGTGAAGTGCTCAATGTCGCGGCCATTTTCAACGGTGTGGACCCGCGCCGCGTTCGCCATGTTTTCATCGACCATCTCGGTCACGCCGAAGGCGGCCTCGGTCACCTCGATGCCCTGCGCGGAAGCGATCTTGTCGGACAGGGCGGTGAAGGCGTTGTCGACGGACAAGGGTATTTCGCCACCGGCAAAGTTGTCCGGGTCCAACCTGCCGAGAACCAGGTTTGAGTCCGTGACCGTCGGTTCGACCCCGCCTCGCTGATAGCAGGCAGGTCCCGGTTCGGAAGCAGCTGAACGCGGCCCGACCTGAATACGGCCCATCTGGTCGATCGAGGCGATCGATCCGCCACCTGCGCCGATTTCGACCATCTCCACCACCGGTGTGGACACGGTCATGCCGGACCCTTTCTTGAAGCGGTAGGTGCGGGCGACCTCAAACGTGCTTGCTGTTTTCGGCGAGCCATTCTCGATGAGGCAAATCTTTGCTGTTGTTCCGCCCATGTCGAACGACATGACCTTTTCGATGCCATGCGCGCGTGCGAACTCGGCAGCAAAGATGGCGCCGCCTGCAGGCCCGGATTCCAGAAGTCGCACCGGTTGCTCTGACGCCGTCTCAACCGAGATCAGGCCGCCGCCGGAATGCAGCATGAAGACCGGGGCGTCTATTCCGCTCCCGCGAAGTTTGGTGACGAGGCGGTTCAGGTATGCAGAGACCTGCGGCTGGACATAGGCGTTGGCAATAACGGTGTTGAATCGCGGCAGCTCGCGCATTTGCGGTGAGATGACGGATGAGAGCGAGACAGACAGGTCCGGAGACAGGTCTTTCAAGGCGTCTGCCATCATCCTTTCGTGTGCATCGTTCGCATAGGCGTGCATCAGGCCGATCGCCACCGCTTCGAAGCCACTATCCACGATGCGGCGCGCCATTTGCTGCGTCTCGGCCGGATCAAGAGCAAGCAGCACATCCCCCTTCGGTCCGACCCGTTCGTTCAAGGTGAAGCGGTGCTTTCTAGGTACCAGCGGCTTTGGCAATTGCAGGTTGAGGTCATATTGCTCAAACCGGTTTTCGGACCGCATCTCAATGACGTCGCGAAATCCTTCCGTCGTGATGAAGGCCATTTTGGCACCGCGCCGTTCGATCAGCGCATTCGTGACCAGTGTGGTTCCATGGATGACCTGACCAATGTCGGAAAGCGGGATGCGCGCGTTTTGGGCGGCGATTTCAATGCCTTTCAAGATCGCCCGTTCCGGCTCGGCGTAATCCGTCAGCACCTTGCACGTGGCCGTACCGCCCGGATGGTCGAGCGCGACATCGGTAAACGTGCCGCCAATATCCACACCAACGCGAATGTCGGACCGGGTCATGCTTGTCAGAATCCTTTGATGAACTGGTTGGCCGTGAAGGCAATATTGTAGAAGCGGGACATCACGGGCGCGTTCGTGACTGCGGCCATATCAGTTGTTGGAAGCGGCAAGTCTTCCGGTTTCATGCCTGTCAACAGACCCGCGATACCTTGCCCAAAGATGGTTCCTGTGGTGATGCCGCGGCCATTGTAGCCGATGGGCGTAAAGAGACCATCGTCGAGCACATGAATGCGTGGCAGATGATCTGGCGTCATCGCAATCTGGCCATGCCAGGCTTCTTCAAAGCGAATGTCGCCGAGGCCCGGAAAGAGGCGCGACAGCTGCTTCTTGGCCCATCGATGGGAAAGACCCTTGGATTTGTCGCCAATCACTTTTCCCATGGACCCGATGATCAGGCGATCGGCATTGTCCCGCCGAAGCGAGAACATGATGGGCGCGGTGTCCCAGAGCCCCTGACGTTCCGGCAGAATGTGGGCTGCCTGTTCTCCCAACGGCTCGGTTGCCAGCTGGAAATAATGGATCATCGTGTAGGTCTTCTTCAGCCCGGGCCAAAGAGTGTCGGTGTAAGCGTTTGTGCCGAGAACAACCGATTTGGCAGAGATCTGTCCTTTGTCGGCGTGGACTGTCCAGCCGTCACCCGTTTTTTGCAGGGACGTAACTTTGACGCCTGTGCTGATCGATGCGCCCGCGGCCCTGGCGGCCCGCGCAAGACCGCGGCAATATCCCATCGGGTTGATGGTGCCGGCGCGATGGTCAACCAGCCCGCCGTGAAAGGCCTTTGTTCCTATCTTCTCTGAAATTTGCTCACGGTTGAGCAGATCAACCGGTTCGCCCATGGAGTTCCATTCCTTCCACCTGGCTTCCAGGTCCCGAAAACCGGAGGGGGCATGCGCCGCGTGAATGGTGCCGTTTCGTGTTGCTTCGCAGCGGATCTGGTGCTTTTCAATCAGATCAAAAACCATCGAAGGTCCGCTGCCAAAGCGTTGCAGGAAGCGTGGGCCATAGGTGGTGCCGAGCTTTTCGCGCACTTGCGTGGGAGGAAGCCATATGCCGGCATTCACCAGCCCGACATTGCGGCCCGATCCCCCAAAACCGATATGATTGGCTTCGATGACACAGGCCGACAGTCCTGCCTCGCTGCAGTGAAGCGCGGTCGACAAACCGGTAAAGCCGCCGCCGACGATCACGACGTCGAACTTTTCTCCTTCCGGCAACTGACCTTCCAGGTCACGTTCCTCAGCAGAGACATCCCACAGGGAAACGGGCATTGTCCGGGTCAAAGCGACAGCCTCCTTTTTGCGGCCTTCAAAATTTCCGGCCTTCTGGATTACTTGCAAACAACCCTATCGCGTGTCAATATAAGAAATAAATGTTTTATATATCGGAACAGTGGGCGAAATGAAAAAACTTGCCAAAAGCGCAGCGAGCATGGTCGCGGACGCGCGGTCGCGGATTGAAGAAGTGGAAATTCTGGACCTGATCGCCACAATGGACAATCCTGATACTGTGATTGTCGACATCCGCGACGTGCGTGAACGGCAACGATCGGGCTTCATTCCCGGAAGCGTGCATGCACCCAGGGGAATGGTGGAGTTCTGGGTCGACCCGGAAAGCCCTTATTTCAAGGAGGTTTTTGGTGAAGACAAGAAGTTCGTCTTCCACTGCGCCTCCGGCTGGCGGTCGGCGCTGACGGTCGCGACGCTGCAGGACATGGGCTTTGACGCGGCGCACCTGCGGGAAGGCTTTTCCGAATGGGTCAAGCAGGGTGGGCCGGTCGAAATGCCGGAGCCGAAGTCCTGAAACCGGGGCCACTCGCTGTGCAAAGGATTGCAGCGCGTTTTCGCACTAGACCCTGGAAAGTTTTCGCGAAACGGCTTCCGCGGCATGCGCGGAAAGCGCGCCGAACCGTTCCTCTCCATTGTCAGGCAGGTTCACGTTCGGCACAGAGATACCAATGGCTGCGACGGCTTCGCCATCAGGAAGCTTGATGGCTGCACCGAAGCTCAAGATCCGGTCGCGGAATTCCCCTGTGTCAAATGCGTAGCCGCGCATGCGGGTTGCCTCGATATCCTCGTCGAGCTGGCTCAAGGTCGTCAGGGTACGGTTGGTGAACGACTGAAGCGGTTCGGACAGTTTCTCGCGCAGACTGTTGTAGTTTGCAGCCAGAATTGCCTTGCCGGTTCCCACGCAGTGGATCGGTGCCGAACCGCCGATCGGGTTCCAGGAGCGGATCGGCTTCTTGCTTTCAATCTTGTCGATATAGACCACGTTGAACTGTTCCGGCACGGCCAGATAGATCGTCTCTCCCGTTTCATCGGCGAGATATGCCATTTCAGGGGCCGCAAGCTCCCGAAGGTTGAGACTGTCCACGGTGGAGCGGCCGACCTGCCACATCTTGAGCGTGACGGCATAGCTGCCATCTTCCCTTTGAGTGACATAGCCCAGTCTCGAAAGCGTCTGGAGCAGTCGAAAGGTGTTTGACTTTGTGAGTTCCAGCGAGCGGGAAATCTCTGTAACGCCGAGCGAACGGCGCGCTTCGGCAAGTTTCTCAAGTATCGCCAGGCCTTTGGAAAGCGTGGAATCAACTTTTGCTTCAGTCGGTTTCTTTTCGGACATATTCAGTCTTTGCTGGCGTTTTGCCGCAATGTAACGGACGACTCAGCAAAGGTAAATCGGGGCGGCGCGTGCGCCTCGACGTCCGGGATGGGGGCCTCGAACCGTCTGATTTCCACCTGGGTTGAGTGCGCGGCGGTACTTTGCGTCAGCGAGGATGTTCGAAGGTCGTGCGTGAGGACATTCGGGTTGCCGTGCCTGTCTCGATGGTCGGGATCCGAAAAGTCCGGATCGTACCAGGCACCGGTCCACAAGAACACGCAGCCCTTGCGGATCTCATCGGTGATCCGCGCGCCTGCAAGGCATTTGCCGCGCGAATTGAAAAGCTCAACCACATCGCCATTCGAAATCCCGCGCTCCGCGGCGTCCTCGGGATTTATCAGGACGGGTTCGCGTTGTTGGACCTTGGCGGCAAGGCTTGTTGCGCCATTGTCGAGCTGGCTGTGCAAGCGCGTGCCCGGTTGCCCCGAGATCAACGCAAGAGGATGGACCCGATGGTTGCCGGACTTTCGATCTCTCGGTTCGAACCAGCTGGGGTGGCCTGGACAGTCGGGCAGGTTCATGTCCGCAATTTTTTGCGAATAGAGTTCGATGCGTCCGCTGGCGGTCGGCAGCGGGCAGTTGACCGGGTCTTCGCGGAACTCCGACAGGAAAATCTGATCAGGAGAAGGGTCGGGCAGGGTTATCACGTCACCGGCAATGAACGTATCCCAGTCGGGCAGCGCAATGCCTTCTTCAGCAGCGGCAGCAACGGTTTCCTCCCAGAGCCTCAGCAGCCAACCCCGTTCATCGAGCCCTTCAGAAAACGCGTCCATGTTGCCAAGGCGCCTTGAAAGGGCGCTGTAGATTTGAAACTCCGTTCGCGCGTCGCCAGGAGGTGCAACACAGGCCGGCATCGGAACAAGAGCATTGTCGGACTTGCCCGCGCCGAAGTCGGTTCTCTCCGGCGGTGCTGCGACTGGCAGGACAATATCCGCGTGCCGTGCCGTGGCGGTCCAGTTGATTTCATTGACGACAATGGTATCCGGCCTTGAGAAGGCACGGCGGAGCCGGTTCAGGTCCTGGTGATGATGAAACGGATTGCCGCCGGCCCACCACACCATTCTCGCGTCCGGCAATTTCCGTCTGTCTCCCAGATACATGTATTCCTTGCCGGGATTGAGCAGCATCTCCGAAATCATGCTTACGGGGATGAACTCCGAAACGGCATTCTTTCCCTGAGACAGAGCGCCCGGGCGGAAAAGCCGTTCCGTGTTGCCGATGTTGCCGTTGACCGCATATCCGAT
>Ga0207422_1003823_pt1 | contig 13882 bp, 18 predicted proteins | sample MarCyaLeptolynsp_FD_187757 | JGI IMG/M metagenome (GOLD analysis project Ga0207422, IMG submission 187757) | Marine cyanobacterial communities from Panama - species 1 Leptolyngbya sp. (SPAdes) | ecosystem: Environmental > Aquatic > Marine > Unclassified | place: Panama: Panama City | collected...
CTGGTGCCTGATCTTTTTTGAGTCAATATCGTGCTTCTCAAACCAATCTGGACTGAACTCGATATTGAAGCATTTGGTCTTGTCGGCTATGAACTGATTTTTATGTTTGTAGTGTGCCGGCCTATATAAAATATTGCAAGGGGAAATGATTTTTTGAGAGTCTGAGGTTACTTCAGAATAAAGGCCATAGAGGAGAATACTCAAATAGGAATTGCTATGGGCGTGAAATTTGGATTCGGACTTTTCATGAAGGGTACTCTTAACTGAAATCATATCAGTTTCATAGGATTTTAGGGTTTGTCCTAAGTATTGGCCTTCATATAGTAAGAGATATTTGTCCATTCCGATGTTTGCTACCTGCTATATTCTTGCTTTGAAAGTAGTATTAGATGAAAAATATAATTCTTTTCAGAAGTAGGGGAGTACAAGCATATATGCGTAGGCATTGCCAGGCGGGTTCTATTCACTTATCTTTTCATAATCTACTCGGGCTTTGGCGATACCCTGTGGATTTGGATCCAGGTAGAGTTCATAGGTCTTCAAAAGTTTTACCTTTTTTAATTCCCCTTTCTGGATCGGAATTTCTTCTATAATCTTTCGACCCTCTTGTACTCGAATAGAAAACTGCCTTGTTCCAATATTTTCAACTATGGCAAAACAATCTTCTCCAAAATATGGATTAATGGTGGCGTCCTGGCCGATCCCTTTTCCTGTCATGATCATACTCTGGGAGGGCTCTATCAGGAATTCTGTTTGGGCATTTGCTTCAAGCTGTGTCAGGAAAATTAACGGAAGTATTAAAGCTAAAATTCTCATTGTATGGATATTTGTAGGTAAGGTGTTTGTTATACGATTTGCAAAGGTCAAGCTATTTCTCTTTTGGCGGCTTTTCAGATGTATATACGAAGCTGGCCTTTGAAAAAGATTCATTTCCAAAATATTCGCATTTCATAAGGTTTGCTTCCTCAAATTCTATCATGGTTAAAAACTACTAGGATGAGGTATGCCCTAAAACGAAGTGATGGTAGGGTATGGAACTTAGGCTATAATTTTTTTCTTAGAAAATAGCTTTATCAAGAGTACTCCGATAAAAAGGATAATTATTCCTACTATAAGATGGACAGCTGGAAATAAAGCCATCAAAATAATTGGATCGTATTCAGTTTCCCCTTTCAAGGTCCAATTAACAGCAGGATTAAGTACTAAAAGGGGGATGTAAATCAATGTCAAAATCATATTTGCTAAGAAAACAGCACCGATGACTTTCCCTAGAGATTTGAACTTTACATGATTTCTATAGTCTTCCAGGAGCCACAATATCCCTGCTATCAGTGACCCCAGAAAAGTAAGTTCACATAGTATCATAAAGAAGCCTGAGGACACAAAAAGTGATATAAGTTGAAACAGGATATATCCAATGAGCAAGGCAGCAAATATTGTTCTTTCTAAAATACTGTTAAGCCAACTTCTCATATTTTAAATGGATATTTTTCTGTTAAAGGTCAATTGACATCAGTATAATTCTATTCTTTTTTCTGCATATAACAGCAAACTAAATCTTGGACAGTTGTTTTTAGCCGCCGACTGGAGTTATAGTTTTAATTAGAACCTTTATAATGGATGGCTTAATTATACAGTCCATTTCTACCAAATAAAATGGCCCCACATAACCCTAATCCTACTATTAAAATGATCAGGGATAATGAAAAAATCATATCTGATGCCATAATATGTTTATTCTTTTGCATACTAAGGCTAGAATCATCAATCTCTTCAGACCTCCTGAGCCATAAGTAAAAATCTCTATTGTGGATTTTTAAACTTAGATACTTAAAGAATGTATCTACAATAAGAAAAATAGGTATTGCGAAAATGGAATAACTTAATAATCGACTCTCATTATTTTCTGAGTAAAAGAATCCTATTATTCCTATTAATGTCAATAGGATTATAAGGAAGGATTTCAATCCCTTTGTGTACCAACTTTTTTTTCGACTGTACAAAAGCATCGTGGGAATTGCAAGGGATATGAAGATGCTTAATGATGTCATATTTTTGTTTAGACTAAGCGTTGATATTCTTAAAATAACCGCTTTACCTGCTATCTGAAGACGAGTATTTTTTTACTCTTACTGAAGTGGTCTTTCGATCTATCAATTCAAAATAATTTAGCTCATTGATTTTATATCTATCTGTATTTTCAACCCTTTCACAACTATCTGTATTTATAAGAGCTACTCCATAAATTTCTTCCAGAACAATTTCGCCCTTAGGATCGAAGCTTATTATTTCTCTTCTGTCAAAATCGCAGTTTGCCGGCCCCGGTAAATAGTGGGTTAGGGGTATGGCATCATGCAGTTCTCCTTTATCAGAAAGCATTAACAAATAGGAAAAATTTGCAGGAACGATCGCCAGGATAAGCCATTTTCCATTATCGGTCCAGCTTGTTTTGAAATATTTGTAGGGACCTTCACTGCCAGACTCTATGTCGTTAAACAATATATTGACATCTAAATCGCTCATATGGCTTGCTGAATTATTATTTAAGCAGGCCTTATGAAGCTGAGCCGAAATTGTATCTATTGTGTCCGGGTAGGTGAAATTGGCTTCGAAAGCTGCCAGGTCGATAAATTCCAAAGATGCTAGTGGAATCTTCTCCTTTTCTGGTGGTCTACAGCTTATTAATAATATTAACAGTAATAAAAGTGAAGGCTTCATGATTGTGTATTTAGTAAAAAGGGCTTGAAAGCTGATGGACGAAAATACTAGCCCAAGACTAGCATCAATTTTTTCCCTAGCTGTTTTTAATTTTTTCCATTTCATGTATGGCTTCGTCAAGTCCTAGCAATCTACTTTCATATACAGGGCAATATTTTCTATCCAAAAATTCCAATTTTTGAATGGGACCTTGAATAGGAGCAAAGAGGTGAAATTCACCTTTCTGATTGCAAATGCTTAGCTCAATTAATTTTATTCCGCAGTCTTTAGCTCCTGATTCATATTCCCCCATTAAAATATGATCACTTGAGCTTTTCCATTCACTTATTTTCAATTTTCCTTTTTCCCTTTCCTGATATTTATAATTGCTCATTTTTTGCGCATCAATATCAAAATCGATAAGCTTTTCTAAATCGACCATTAAATTTTGGGGAGTCAGCTTTTGATCTGATCCACAGGAATCAATCCAGGCCAATCCATGCTTTTTCTCTTGTTTAAATGCATGAATCTGTTCTGTAATAAGGCTGCTAATTTTCGGAAGCTTGATGGGATCCTTTGTTTTAGCATATAGGCTGCATCCTGCAATAAGCAAGAGGGAAAGCAATAGCTTAATTTGTGTTTTCATTTTTAGAGGAAAAGAGTGTCATGCTCATGCAATAAGCCGGCAAAGGACTTATTGTCGTTTTACGCATGCTCAGCAGGAGTTGTTTTTATTCTACCGGCTTGAATTGAGTTATAGGCTCTCAATTAATTATTCCGTAAGCAGGAATTGCCAGGATATACCGTATTTGTCTTCACACCATCCGAATTTCCTGCCAAAGCCATAATCCCCTTCGCCTTTGTAGTCATCAAGAGGAACCATTACCTGGCCTCCATTTGAAGATAGCTTATCGAAAAGGCTTTGTATCAAGTCATCAGAATTATCACTTATTAGCAGGGAGACTGCAGGTGAAAATGACCAGGCGTGATTGTAATTACTTTCGGAGACTAGGTACTCTACACCATTTAAGGTAAATGCTCCGTATTTGATAAGCTCTGGGCTACCTCCAGACTCGCCTTCAGCGTATTTGATGATGTTTTTGATTTCTGAATTGGGAAAGATGCTGGTGTAAAAGGTAAGCGCCTCTTCAGCTTTTCCGCATTGGTCGCCTACGAATGTTAAGAATGTTGTGGTAGTCATTGTATTTGTTTTTTGTTGTCAAGACTCCGGCTATGAAGTGGAGGAAGAGTTTTACTTGCCTATACTTTAAAGTCCTTGCAAGCATAGGTATTTATTCCTCCAACTTAAATATACTGTTTTCAATCCGAACAAATTCACCCATAGCTACCTTCACGAATTCCCATAAGGGCTTATCTGTTTTTTTATATAGACTTAGTTCTTTTGTTTCAAATTTCAGTTTGTAAATCTCTCCTGTCCCCATGCATGGAATGAAGAGTTCTTCCTGGGTCGAAAATAAGGCCTCCGGATAAGATAAAGGCTCATACTTCTTTTCAAATGTGAATTCGCCAATTCTGAAGGTTTCTGTTTTGTTTCTCAGGTCAAACTGAACCACTGTTTGCCCTGTTGGAAAGGCCAACCATAAGGAATGAGGTGCTTGAAATTCAATATCATAAATTAAGTGGCCATAGGTAAAGATTTCATTAAGCTCCAGTACTTCTTTCAGCTCTCCTCTTTCACTCCATATATTTAAGATTCCATTTTGAAAATGAATAGAAAATAGCTCGCCATTTTTAGCTAAAGAGCAAGCCGTACCCAATCCATTTGATTTTGGGCCTAAGGTATTACTGATTTTTTCCCAGGCCTCACCCGCATATGCTTTCATATACGCATCTTTGCTAAGGGGCAGGATTTCTTCTCCTTGTAGATGACAATATCGATCTTGATCCTTACTCCAGGCAATTGAATCCTGAAAAGGAATAAGACCTGAGCCTGTTTTGTCAATTAATTGCATCAATCTTCATTAAGGGAGGTTAGGGCTTTTATTTATTCTCAAACTCCCATTTGCTCGGTATTTCTCTGTGTAATTCCCTGATATCTTTTCTGGTTCTTATAGCAATTCTTGAAGCCATATAAAAGGATTTCCATGAGGAATCAACTTTATGAATTTCAACCTTTGTCAATTCGACACTTATCCCTTGTGTAATATCAAGGCCTATATCTGAAAATCCATCTTTCACCCCTTGCAGAATTGCTGATTCGAAATCATCCTCTTCCCATTCTGCTTTGGATGTAAAAACAAATTCTTCGGCGGGTTGGATGAAAAAAGTTACTCCAGCGCTTTGAAATCTACCTCCAAAATTATTGTTGTAGAAATATGAAATTGTTATTACTCCTCTATTGTCCATTTTGATTCTTTTTACTTCTAAGACCGAGCTATGTCTCGGACAGCCCCTTCAGGCTCTGCCTGGGGTATGTAGATTTTATATATTTCTGGGAGTGTTGAATAACTCTTGTTCTATATACTCACATCCCGTGATCCCCATTTTGACAAAATTCTCTTTTAGCCGTTCGGAGATATAAAACCTTTTATCAAAATGGCCAATTCTGAAAGCATCAAGTTCTTCAAGTTGAAAATCGGATTTAAAAACATATCCGTTCAAAGGGATGAGCTTCTTAAATATTGAGCTTACACACTCATTCTTGTACACATCCAGAATGCTTTCTCTGCTTGGCGCTATGTTGAAATCCAGAACTTTCTCTTTTAGCGGTGTCTTTTTCATGAGTTTAAAGTTCGATTTCTCATAGTCAATCATTTCCGTAAGGTCGCTATTAAAGAACATGAATTTATAAGCTGGAAGGTCCTGATTTGAAATGTCGACAAATTGGACCTTAAATAAATTGTAGCCCTTGGAGGCATCATGTACTTTTTTACTCACTATATGACCCTTTAGGTTGAGGGTGCCATTTGAAAGAACGTCTGTTACTTTTTCTTTGGGATCTAAGACTATGCTACTAATTTTTGTGCCGAGGAATTCTGAGTATAGATTTTTCTTCAGCAGGAGTTCTGGTGCCTGGTCAAGCTGGGTTTGAAAGTTACTATCTCGATTTGTTATTAAGCTGTAATACTTCATCCATTTATTCTATGCTGCAGAAGGTTTTGTGTAAAATGCCTTTTAATGCATAATCACATATTATTATTGACCCGCTCCGTTTTTATTCATGCTCAATTTGATGTCCCAATTGAATCAATTTTTCTTTTAGAAGAGGGAATATGTTATGATCAACTTCTAAGTCTTCTTCCTTTTCATTTTTCATCCACCAACAACTAAAACACATCTGTAATATTCCCATGATTTTATCTTCTTTTGAATAAAAGACGATTGAATCTCTGAAAACCGGAGGACACATTACAAAGAGCTGTTCTTCGAAATTCGAGCTTAAGATCTTAACTATTGATTGCAATTCTTGACTATCTTTCTCGAATCTATGGATCATCATTGCCGATTTATGCAGCTCTCCATGTTCATTTATGATGCGTGAATTGTAAATATTTGTTTCGGCTTTTAAGGCTTCAATCTTTTTATTCAGTTTCGGGATCTGCATGAATCTCGCAGATTCAATTTCTTTTTCAATCTTCTTGATTTCTTCTTCAGTTTCTTTTTCGAGATGTATGAATTTCTCTCCTCTCAAGCCCGAATAGGAGATTGCATATTCAAAACTTAGACCCTGAATATAATTTGAAAGCTTTTCCATTTTTATTTTTGCTTGCCGCCAGGGGTGAGCTATGCAGCGGTCAGAGACTCTGGATGGAAACTGGTATAATCCAATTTTAGAATTAAGATTGCTTATCTCCGCACTTATAATTACTAATATTCTTGAATAAGGTATTATTAAACGAACCACGGTAGCGGTGATAATAGGAACCTAAAACTCCTTTTTTGATCCTTTGAAGGAGCTCTGGGCAATTTCCGAAATACGGTTTTACGCTACTTTCAATTAGCTTAAGGTCTCGTTTTTTACTTCTTCCCATGCGGACTTTTTTCTCACGAGGATTTAGATTTGCTTTTTCAAAAACGTAGAAAAAATGAGAATTGTGAAAATATGATGTTAACAGGAATTCTTCGTTCTCCGCAACTACTCGATGAAGTCTTGTCATACCCACAGAATAAATAGGCAAATTTATATATCGGTTTTCTCCGTATGAACATTCTTTGATTTTTCTCTGAGAAATTCTCTCTAAATTTCCATCAATATCAATGTAATAAATATACTGTGCTGATAAGGCTACATTTCCAACAAACAGACCTCCGTGCAGGTATACTGGCTTTTTGCTACTGCTGTTATTTTTATAAAGGCCTATCTTTTCCCCTTTTTTTGTAATCATGTAGCCTATTTCCATTTGAGCGTTTATGATTGCGGGGAACAAAAACATGAAGTGGAAGAGAAATAATAATATTCTTTTTTTCATTCTTGGGTTTTCTTGATTCTGCATGTTGATTGCTTAGTTTTTCTGGTTGTATTCGAAAGCTTGAATTTATATTTCTGCGAGAAATGTAGTTAACTTTTTATTTCCTCCAAAAGGTTTTTCCATCGACTTTTTTAGTCGATAGAATTTCAGAGCAGTCGACAATTCCTTCTTCTATAATCCTACCCTTTAAGGAGATGTCAATTTTCTTATTTTCATTAATCAGCTCCTGTCTGTCAAACTGCTTTACCTTCTCGTATTCTTCCTCACTCACATATACGGTTAGAAATCGAGTTGAATCAATTTTTAACTGAAAGTAGGGTTTGCGAATTAGCTTATTGTCTTTCAGTATGTTGATCGTTCGTAATAACTTTTGGTCCTGTTCAGACAGATTTTTTTCACGACTCAAACTATCAATCATTGATTCAAGTTTGCTAATGCTTGAATCAGGAAAATCATGAAAGCTTCCCAGGCTTATGAATTTGAAATAGAGTTCTCCTTGAATCTCCTGAGAGGCTGAAGCCTGGTCTATTTTGTCCTTGGGTTGTAGCTGACAGCTAGCTACTAGCAAAAGGCATAATCCTAATATTGTATTTTTCATGGTGAGGGTTAATGGATGCTTAGGGGGACTTATACCTATGGACAGCTACTTCAGTTGCTGCCTAGGGCTTAGACGATATTAGTAGTTTATTTTTCTGTAATAATAGTAGTCCCAGCTTTTAATTTCGATTTCAAAGCTTTGTGAATCTTTGGAACTAAAGGTTTTATTCCAGGATAAGTAATGAATAGGGCATTAATTAGTAGGACAGGAATTGGATACCTCTCAAAATTTTGCTGATGCTGAAGATTCTTATCTCCAGTCAGCATTACATCAAATTGATTTTCAATTATTAAGCCTAAAAGTTCTCCGTTTTCTTTCCCATTCCAACCCATTTCTGTGACTGTGTAAACTTCATGGTCTTCAAAATCATTTTTCAGCTGACGTGGTAGGTTCTCGTCAAGCAGCAGTTTCATATATTTTCTTTATGTGTTTTGCAGAGAAGAATTTTCCTGCTATCTCAAGAATGGCTGTTACCTGCTCTTTTGAGACAGATGGGAAATCTTCAAGAAATTCATGGATGGTTATGCCGCTTTCCAGATGATCAAATAAAGTTTCTATGGGAACCCTGGTGCCTGTAAACACGGGAGTTCCATTTAGAACATCAGGATTGATATTTATTACGCTTTCTGGATTCATAATTTAGTATAGACTAAAATACGCAATTCTGTTCAAATCTGTTTATAATTTCTATTCTTCGTTTTTTTATTACTACATATTCTGAGGGGTAAATTAGTAGTGCCCTAGATTATCTATTCTTAAAAAAAGGCTCCAAACGAATCCGTATCCTAGCCTGTATTAAAATCAGAATTTGTCCGATATTATGTCGCTGGGATAAATGACCCCCAAACTGATCAATCAGAAAAAGTACAAAAATTAAATTCTGCTTCTCCTTATCCAGCATCCTACTATTGAAGAAGCTCAAGCGTAGAAGATTTATATTTTCTTCCAATTGGAATGCTGATACCCGCAACTTCGATTATTTCTGCAGTATAAGATTGAACCTTCTTCATGGAAATAATGAATGAGCGGTGTACTCTGTGAAATTGTTGATCTGGTAGAATTGATTCCATCTGATGGGTGCTCATTTTAGTTAAGTATTCTTTTTGATGAGTCACGATCTTAATGTATTCTTTTTGGCTTTCTATATAGAGGATATCTTCTAACACAATCTTTACCCGTTTCTTTTGAACGTTGATAAAAATGTGATCTTCCGTAGGTTCTTTCTTTGTTTCCTTAGCAGGAGGCTTTTTTTGTGACTCCAGCAAGTTTTGTTCTGCTTCCTGTTTTTCCTTACGCAATTGTTGTGTCATGGCCTTCAATTTCCTTTGATCATAGCTGAATTTGAGCACACCAAAGAAGAAGATAGACAAATAAGAAAATGGGGTATAATATTCTGCTCCATCCAGTGCTGAGGCATGTTCCCTGAAAGGAAAGTACAGATGTAGTTTGATCAAAAGAGCTCTCCAAAAGTATGGACCAAAAGAATAGAATAAAGAAAAGCCAAAAAGAAGAAATGGCGCCATGAGTATTCGTTTCCAGTTCAACTTGATGAGGGGCACCGCATATTCAAAAAAGACGAAGTTTAATACCACTAAATAGAAACAGAGAAGGGTGAGGTTGCTTGCTTTTTTCAAGACCAATCCCTCATTCAAAAAGAGAGAAACAATCAACCAAAGCACAAAATAGGCTAATCCAATCCACAGGTATAATTGAATACGCGCTTTATTCTTGATTAACTGCATTTGATAAGTGGTATTAACTAAGCTCGATTCTAAGTAAAAGACAATATGGCAAAATTAGCGGATATACACTGATACCGTTAGTTGACGTAAAACGGTAATCTATTGACGTATGCCCTTTGTCTATTGAAGTAAGCCTTATTTCTCTTCTTAAGTGCCTAACATTGCAGAGTAATTGTAATTCTATTTAACCAAAAGAAATATGATGAAAATAGCGATAGTACTAACACTATTTATGTGTGCCTTTCTTCCTACAAATGCACAAATGGATATACCGGGAGATGGGGGAAATATAAAAGCAAGTGTCAGGGAAGAGGTGGGCATCACAAGTATTACTGTGAACTATTCCCGACCTGCTGTAAAAGGAAGAGAAGGAAAGATTTGGGGAGGCGTAGTTGCTGATGGTTTTGGTGCCTTCAATTTTCTGACCTCCAGCATGAGCAGCCCCTGGAGAGCAGGTGCTAATGAAGCAACTACCATAAGCTTTGAACATGATGTCAAGGTAGAAGGGCAAGACATAGATGCAGGTACCTATGCTTTATTTATGGCAATGGAGTCGGATAAGGCCACCTTGATTTTTTCAAAGCAAGTGGAAGCCTGGGGAAGTTTCTATTACAAAAAAGAAGATGATGTATTGAGGGTGGAAGTTCAACCCACCACTTTGGAAAATTCTGTAGAAAGATTAAGGTATGAGTTTATCGAGCATCAGGAAAACTACTGCATCCTGGCATTGCAATGGGAAAAGCGATCTGTTCCCTTTAAAATTGAAGTGGAAGTAGATGATATTGTATTGAAACGGGTCAGAGAACAATTGATCAGTTCAAAGGGATTTGTTTCTGGAAACTTGATCCAGGCTTCCCGCTATTTCTTCTCAAAAAACATCCACCTGGAAGAGGCCCTTTCATGGGCAAAGAAAGCGGTGGATGGCAAACCATTTGGGCAGACATCTTTTGTTGGCTATCAAAATTTAGCCATGGGCTATGAAAAATTAAATCAAGTTGAAAAGGCCGACTCAACGATGAAAATCGCTCTACGCAATGAAAATAGCCTCCAGCGCTACCTTTCCTACAATAAAGCATGCATTAAAAAGGGTCGTTCTAAAGAAGCCATAGAAATCATGCTTATCGCTAAGGCAGCCTTTGGGGATGTTTATGGAGTGAATAATGCTTTGTCTTATGCCTATTCTGCAGAAGGGCAGTATGACAAAGCCCTTGATCATGCACATCTAGCTTTGACTCAAGCAACTTCCGCACAATCAAAAAGCAAAGTAAGAGAGAACATTGCTAAGCTTGAAAGGGGGACCGATATAAACAAATAGGATTCTTTAGCTATTTGACCTTTTCCCTATGAAAATCAGCTCTTGAAAAATTGATTTTTCCTGCTGTGCGACTTTTTGATCGACACGAGCATCATAGGCATTGGAAACTACGGGCTTTATTTTACCCTTATTTTGCCATTGGTTCTCATATATAAAATAGTTTCCTGTTCGGACGTATTGGTAATTGTATGGAGAGTTTTATCAGTCGAGCCAAAATAACTCCCCATATCTAAGGTCTTTGATTCTTTATTTTGAGGCATGAGGTAATCTAATTCACCTTTAATTACAACAGCATGTAAGGTGCTTCCCTCTGTTTCTATCTTTCCTTTATACGCTTGTGGAAGTTTAACAAATAGACTTTTAAGTTCTTCATTATCTAAAAGGAAACTTATTTCCCCTTTGCTATTTGAATCAACCCATCTTGTCTGCGCATGATTTAACCAAACTATGTTTGAAGCCTCTATATTTATGGGTCTTTCTCCGCTGTCAAAAGCTTCACTTGTCGGTTTGACTAGATAAGGTCCACGGTCTATTTCTACCAGGGCAATATTTTCTTCTCCTTTTGCAGAAGTGATATGCGATTCTCCAAGAGGTTGTGTCCAAAATGAACCCGGTTTCATCCACATGTTTTCGGCATTTGGGTCATCATTGTGTACCGATCCTTTAATCACAACAGCTCTGTACGTAACATTGTGAATATGTGGGGGTGAAGAAAATCCGTCTATGAATTTTGCTAAAAAACCTGTTGGCACCTTCCCTTTTCTGTCTCCCCAAATTGTTCCTGCTTGTGGGCTTTGGTCTCCTCTTGCCGGATTCAATTTTTCCCAAACGATTTCAGAACTTAAAAGAACTTTATTAGTGGGATTTTCAATAATTACAGATCCATTTCCATCTACTTGGGATTTCTCCCCGGGATTTTCACAAGAACTTAAAAGTCCGATTATTAATAAGAGGTATATTCTTTTTTCTATCATTTTATTCTTTCTGCTTTTTGGTAAAGGTCTTGTGAATGTGTCCTTCCCCCCTTTTGCTGGCAATGAAGACGCTAGCTCTGCAGACATAACTCATAGCTCATCTTATTGGCTCAAATATCTCACTTTATTTAAGACCTCGCCTAAATTTTAGCCTAGCTGGGAGCAAATGATTGAAAAGCCTGGCTGCCTCAGAAGCTGGCTTTTTCATTTATTCTCAATCAAAAGTTAAGAGGTCTTCGTACCTGATCTTCTAATCCTCAAAGCCAGCAGCTACTTTAAGGGCCTGAGGAAAATCTGTAATCTTTCTAATGGCTATATTCTTATAATAACTCTCTGCTGCTTCTGATTGCAACTGAATTTTACCATGCGTCAAGGGAAACTCTTGATCTCCCTCTTTGTAGCGAGCATTGCTTAATGCTGAAACTACTTTCCCATTTATGACGTGAACCGCACGATTACCTATGGTATATACTTCCAACATATTCCATTCTCCATGAGCCTTTTCATGGTCCTCGGATTTAATGACTCTACCAACTTCAAAGTCAGGCATATAGGCCGCACTTTGAGTCGTCCCCTCCAGGTCGAAAATATAATCCTTTTCCGTATTGGGTACTTTTTTGACTTTGAAATCGGCAATGGCACCTGCGAGAGGGTGAAAATCCCCAAAATCTCCTTCTTGTACTTGCAGTTCTAAACAACGCATCCAGACATTCCAAAACGCCCCATGCTCACCTGTACAATGATAGAGAATTCCGTTGTCTCGCTTTTCAGTGAGACGAGGAGCCCATTTCTTCTCTCCCCATTTGAATTCGCAGCGAAAGTGATAATTCTCGTATGAATTTTTACTCGATAAGGCCCCAAATATCTCTCCTGTGATATATAACTCAAGCTCATTATCTTCATTTATCTGTGTGCTAAAGACATTTTTGGGGTCATTATTCAATCCTAGCGGAGTTCCTGTTTTTCCATCACTACTTTTTGGATGATCCGTGGGTAAGTCTACGCTTTCGTGTGGTACCCCTATAAATACTTCCCATTGACTGAGTTCTTTATCCAATAAAGATGTCCAATCATCAGAAAGTGGGGAATTGATAGAGGTACGAGGAGTGCTGCATGAAAGTATTAGCAGGAGGAAGAGGAGTGGAAATTTGTTCATTTTACTTGCTTTAGTCTATGGATAAGCAAGTACAGGAGAAAATTGAAAAGGGATTAGCACAGAAGTTTTTTTTAGTAGTAGGTATGGTCATATTAAAATGAAATTTCTGTTTTAGGTCTTAATGCAAGAAACAAAAGCAGCTATTAAAATTGAGGCTTCCATAAATAGAATGCCTTGCATGGGCATGCCCATTTCAGAGAAGATTACTTGAATGCTTTAGTTTTATTTTTCTTTGAGTGGAGTATTGGGATGAAAAAGGGGTAGGATACTTTTACTCTGTGAATGATTCTTTCCAGCCTTTATCTAAGTACTTTAAGTTCTCTGGTAAATCGAAGGAAAAACTCACACTCAAACCTTGTAAATTTTCCTTTGTTAAGTCTGCATGCGCCTTATAAAAGATTGCAGGCTCTATTCCTTCTGCGTTTTTACAGCTTCCAGCCATCCTTTGGACCTTAATCTCTCTTTCTGTTCCTGATAGGGTATCTGTTTGCCATATGATCGAGTATATTTCTCCCGTATAGAGACAATCTGATCTCATCTTATTAATTCTATTAATTTCTGAAGAGCTCTGAGGTCCCAAGCTAATATAACGTCCATCTTCGCTTGTGAAAATAAAGGACAAGTTTACATCATGAATCAAAGAATCCTTATTAAGAATCTCGATGTATTTACTATGGATTAAATTCTCGTATGCGCTGAGTTCAATTTGTAGCTTTTGGAATTCCTCATTTTCATCGGGATCTCTAGCGTCCTGAACCTTGTTCATTTGGTTCTCCAAAGAATCCAGGATAGGCATTCCAAAGGCCATAAACTCTCGTAGGATTTCTAGTTTATGGTCAAAGGCTGCTTTAAGCATTGGGGGATTAGTGAAAAAACTATAGTTCGAGAAATCAGCGGGTTTAGGTTCTTGTGTTTCCTGATTTTTATTCTGGAATTTTATGGAGAACATAACTCCAAGCAGGAGGATGAG
>Ga0207422_1003825_pt1 | contig 13866 bp, 15 predicted proteins | sample MarCyaLeptolynsp_FD_187757 | JGI IMG/M metagenome (GOLD analysis project Ga0207422, IMG submission 187757) | Marine cyanobacterial communities from Panama - species 1 Leptolyngbya sp. (SPAdes) | ecosystem: Environmental > Aquatic > Marine > Unclassified | place: Panama: Panama City | collected...
TGGGTTGCCCGTCTGTCGAGCGCTCTATCGAATTGGAATTGGCGCTGCTAGGGGCTGTTTGCGCGAATGGCAAGCTAAGGGAATTGGTAGTGGGACTGGCTCAAGACGTTTTGGAACAGCATATCGACGCTGTGGCTGCTCAAGACAGCCGCGTCAAAAGCGTGCTCAAGACGGTTGGCTATCCCGAAACGCGTCGGCGCCCGACAGGGTACAAGACGCTGTTGCGCACCATCGTCGGCCAACAGGTTTCCGTCGCGGCGGCGACATCGATGTGGAACAAGCTGGAGGCCGAGCTTGGCCCGGACTTCAAACCCACCTGCGTGCTCGAACGCGACTTTGACACGCTGCGCGCTTGCGGCTTATCGCGCCAGAAACAAGGCTATGCCCGCAGCCTGTGCGAGCTGGTGAGTGGTGGTGAGCTCGACTTCGACAACCTCCCCGCTGACGATGAAGAGGCGATTGCAGAGCTGACCCGGATCAAGGGGATCGGGCGATGGTCAGCCGAGATCTATCTGCTGTTTGCAGAAGGCCGATCAGACATCTGGCCGGCGGGAGACCTGGCGGTGCAGAAAGCAGTTGGCCAGCTCAACGGTCTCGAAGAGAAGCCAGATGAGAAGACCACGCGCGAGCTTGGCGAGCAATGGCAGCCCTATCGCGGTGCGATGGCGATCTTCTCCTGGCACATTTACAACAACTCAGCGCTCTAGGCCGCAAAGGCCCCAGTTTGCCGAGCGGAGCATGTGTCGTTAGCATTTGCTGACGAGGAAATTGGGGGATTTCGATGTTTGGACGGATAATCGGGCTGATGCTCGGATCAATCATGCTGCTGATCGCCGGATTGGTCGCATATGGTCTCATCTTTGGTGATGGCGAACGCGAGACCGTGGTGACGGTGGTCATGACCTTTGCCGTCGTAATGCTCAGCCTTGTGGGCGGGATGTTTGTCCTCGCTGGATTGGGCAAACTGAAAGGGAGCAACCGGGCCAGCGGCTTTCCCACGCATGATTTTAACAAGGGCGATCCCACTGGTGGTGGGTTTGGTGGAGGTGATTGAAACCTAGGCCGTTCGGGTCTGGCAATCGCGGCATTTCGACATACATGGAAGTTCAAGGACACCTTGGACGGAGAGACCATGCCCCAGATCGATGCCCCCCTCATCCCGCGCGATGCGCTGTTTGGAAACCCCACCAAATCGCAAGGCCGGATCAGCCCCGATGGCCGCTGGCTCAGCTGGCTCGCCCCGCACAATGAGGTGATGAATATCTGGCTCGCGCCGCGTGACGATCTCGCCGCGGCCAAAGTCATCTCCAGCGCCGATGATCGCCCGATCCCGCAACATTTCTGGGCGCCTGACGGCAACAGCATCCTCTACATCCAGGACAAGGCGGGTGACGAGAACTACCTGATGTACCGGATCGATGTTGCGACCGGCGAGGAAACCACGCTGACCCCGTTCGAAAATACGCGGGTCGATGTCGTCGGATCATCCGAAGCGATCAAGGACAAGATCCTGATCGGCCTGAACAACCGCGATCCGCAATTCCACGACGTCCATATGCTCGATCTCAACAGCGGCGAGCTGACGCTGGTGCTCGAGAACAATTCCTATGCCGGGTTCATGGCCGATGACACGCTGACCCTACGCATGGCGATGCGGCAGAATGAGGATGGCGGGACGGACTATTTCCGGGTCGAGGACAACGCAGTGGCGGAGGAGCCCTTCGTCACCACCGCGATGGAGGATTCGCTCACCACATCGCCTGCCGGATACAACAATGATGGCTCGATCCTCTATTGGCTCGACAGCCGTGGTCGCAACACGGCGGCATTGATTGCGCAGGACACTGCGTCGGGCGAAACGACCTTGGTCGCAGAAGACGACAAGGCCGATATCAACGGCACTTTGCGCAATCACGTAACCGGCGAGGTTGAGGCCTATTCGGCCAATTACCTCAAGACCGATTGGCACGCGATTGCACCGCATATGCAGGCATCTTTTGATTGGCTTGAGAGCCAACTGGAAGGCCAATGGGGCGTGATGTCGCGGACCGAGGATGATCGCACCTGGATCGTCTGGAACGATGCGCTGACCAGCCCGATGTGCTCCTATATCTATGATCGCGATGCCAGCACGCTGACGCCGTTCTATGTTACTCGGCCCGAGCTTGAAGACGCGCCGCTGCGGCCGATGCATCCGGTCGAGATCGCCAGCCGTGATGGCTTGACCCTGCCTTCTTATCTGACGTTGCCGCCGGGCGTCGATGCGGACGCCAATGGCCGGCCCGAACAGCCCGTGCCGATGGTGCTGCTGGTTCATGGCGGCCCGTGGGCGCGCGACACTTATGGCTTTGCCAGCGGTGTGCAATGGCTCGCCAATCGCGGCTACGCGGTGCTGCAGGTCAATTATCGCGGCTCGACCGGCTTCGGCAAAGCCTTCCTCAATGCTGCCAACAAGCAATGGGGCCTGGCGATGCATGATGACCTGATCGATGCGGTCGAGTGGGCCATTTCGGAAGGCATCACCGCGCGCGACCAGGTCGCGATCATGGGCGGCTCCTATGGCGGCTATGCGACCCTGGCAGGACTGACTTTCACGCCCGAGACCTTTGTCTGTGGAGTCGATATCGTTGGCCCGTCCAACCTCGAGACTCTGCTGTCGACCATCCCGCCCTATTGGGCGCCGATGGTGAAAGTGTTCCATGAGCGGATGGGCAATCCTGAGACCGAAGAAGGCCTTGCGCTGCTCAAGGCGGCGAGCCCGCTTTACAAGGCGGACAAGATCACCAAGCCGCTGCTGATCCTGCAAGGCGCCAATGATCCGCGCGTCAAGCAGTCCGAAAGCGACCAGATCGTCGGCGCGATGAAGGAGGCCGGCATTCCGGTCACCTATGTGCTCTATCCTGATGAGGGGCACGGATTCGCCAAGCCGACCAACAATATCGCTTACACCGCGATCACCGAGAACTTCCTCGCCACCTGCCTGGGCGGACGCAGCGAACCGATCGGCACAACGATCGCCGATTCGACCGCGCAGATCCTCGAAGGCGCCGAGCATGTGGCAGGCCTTGCAGATGCGCTCGCGACCGCGTGATCAACTGACACTGATGTAAGTAGCTGACAAACGCCGCGCGCCGGTATAGAGCAGCGGTCAAAGCGAATTTGGGAGAGGGATTACATGGCTGAGCGCCGTTCGATTTTCATCACGGGAGGCGGATCCGGGATCGGCCGCGCCATCGCGCAATATTTCGGTGAGCGGGACTGGTTTGTCGGCGTCGCCGATATCGACACCCAGGGCATGGAAGACACGCTTGGCCTGATCCCCGGCGGGTTCAAATACGCGCACAAGCTGGACGTCCGCGACCGCGCGGCGTGGGACACTGCGCTCGAAGCCTTCGCCACCGCCGCTGGCGGCCGGATCGACGTGATCGTCAACAATGCCGGCATCGGCACCGGCGGCGCGATCCATGAGCTTGAAGTCGAAGAGATCGACCGCTGCATCGATATCAACATCAAGGGCGTGCTCTATGGCGCGCAGGCCGGCTATCCCTATCTCAGCAAGACCGCGCCTGGTTCTGCCCTCGTCAACATCGCCAGCGCCGCGGGTATCACCGGCGGATCAGGCATGAGCGTCTACAGCGCCAGCAAATTCGCCGTCCGCGGCATTGCCGAGAGCTTCGATGCGGAATGGGCACCCGAAGGCATCAAGTCATGCTCGATCTGCCCCAGCTTCATCGACACGCCGCTGCTCGACGGCACCGGCAATCGCGGCTCCAACGAGCAAATCCGCGACCGCGTGGTCGAAGCGGGTCTGGAGATCACTCCGGTGGTCGAAGTCGCTGAAACCGTCTGGAATGCAGTCCATGGCGACGATCTGCACTACCTGGTCGGCAAGACCGCCAAGCGCATCAACTTCGCCAAGCGCTGGATGCCTGGCCGCGTGCGCAAGGAAAACCGCGATCGCGCCAGCCTCCTAGGCGGCAGCTAGCACCAAGCCAATTGATAGGCAGGACGTCCCCGCGCCGTTGACATGGCCTATCACTGTGGCACGCTGATCGCATGCAAGCGCCACAGGAACAGCCACTGATCATTGAGGTCTCCCTCAACGGTTCGACCTCGCTGGAAACCAATCCCAGCGTTCCCTATGACGACGATGATATCGTCGCTCAGGCGGTCGAATGCATGCAAGCCGGCGCGGCTCTGGTTCACAATCACACTCGTGAACCGGTGTTCAGCGCAACCGGATCGATGGATGCCGAGACCTATTCCAAGGCCTGGCGCAAACTGCTCGCAATCAGGCCCGACGCGATCCTGACGCCGACCATGCCCGCAGGACCCCCCGGCGTTACGGTCGAGACCCGCTACGCGCATATTGAAGCCATGGCTGAAGAGGGATTGATCGCCCAAGGCTTGGTCGATCCAGGCAGTTTCAACGCGACGATCCCGCTCCCAGATGGAAGTTTTGCGCCGACTCAGCTGGTCTATCGCAATGACGCGCACGACACGCATTATTACATTGAGGCGTGCCGCCGACTTGCGCTTGGGATGAGCATTTCGATTTTTGAACCCGGCTTCGTCAAATTCATCATGGCGCATGAGCGCGCCGGCAAACTGCCCCAAGGCGGCATTCTCAAATTCTATTTTGGTGCCGACAGTCAGTCATTCGGACTGCCGCCCACCGCGACAGCGCTCGAAGCCTATCTCGAGATGATCGAGGGCAGTTCGCTACCATGGCTGGTATCGAGCTTCGGAGAGGATTGCGTTGGCTGCGGCCTGGCCGAAGAAGCGATCCGGCGCGGCGGTCATGTGCAGGTGGGGCTTGAGCCATTTGCCGGATCGCGTACCCCGACAAATGTCGAACTGGTCGAAGAAGTGGTCGCCCTCGCCGAGCGTCTGGGACGCAGGATCGCCACTCCAGCCGAGGCTGCAAAGATCATGAGCCTGCCATCATATCCGGTCAGCTACGGCCAAGTGAATTAGCTCCTGGCATCGCACCCGCCGCTGCTTTGCGGCTGACAGGCAGCTTCATCTTTGGCACACTCGCGTTTCAGTCGCGTCAAACATGCAGGTGCCCCAATGTTGCGGAAGATCATCGTCAAATTTGCAATTGCCATTACGGCCTTGGTCGCGATTGCTCCCAACACAGCCACTGCGCAAAGTCACGAAGGGGCTGAGATGGCGACACCCGACATAACGATCTACCATTTGGAAGGCCGCCGGTCAGAGCGGGTTGTGTGGCTGATGGAAGAGCTCGGCCTGCCCTATCAGCTCGAATATGTGCGCGGCGATCTGCTGGCATCGATGGCGCAAGTGCGTGCCCTGGGCCATGAAATGCCGATGGTGCCGACGGTCGTCATCGAAGACGAAATCCTTGTCGAATCCGGCGCGATTATCGAATTGATCCTGGCCCGTTACGCACCAGGCCAGCTGGCGCCTGCGCCGGACAGCGAGCATTACGCGAAGCACCTGATGTGGATGCATTATGCCGAGGGTTCGCTCGCCGCTCGCCTGTTCAGCGATTATCGCGCCTGGCGGACAAACCCGCCGACCCAGCGTTCGCGCCTGGTCGATAGCGAAGCGGTGGTCCAATTCGCTGAAAACCATCTGGCGGAGCATCAATGGTTTGGCGGCGCGGACTTCTCATCGGCGGATATCATGATGCTGTTTCCGCTCGACGTGGCGACCAATCTCAACCTTGTTGACGTGGACCAATTCCCCAACATCGCGGCCTGGAAAGAGCGGGTCACCGCGCGCCCGGCCTATCAGCGCATGCTCGCCGCCGCGCGTCCAGATGGCATTATCGGCAGGCTGCCTCCGGTCACGCAGCGACCACCATCAGAGCGCTGATCCTGGTAGGTGAAGCCGCCTAACCCCATTGCGCGGGATCAAGCGCCAGCAGCTCCGCCAATTGCGCGTATAGATCTGGCTCCTCGCGGCGCAGCTCGCGCGGCTGTTCGAAGAAGCTGACAATCGCTTCGGCAAAGAATTCTTCATGGCCTGATGCGCCATAGGGATCGATCAAGGTCTCATAGCCCAGCCGGACCCGATCGACATGCTCCTGATAGGCTTCGAGCATGGCCTTCTCCCAGCCTTCATAGGCCTGCCCCTTGCGCAGGATCGGGATGCCATTGGTGTGGCCGGTCAAGGCGTCGAGCTGGTGCGCGAATTCGTGGATCACGACATTGTGCCCGTCGTGCTCGTTCAAGCCGCCATGCAGGGCATGCGCCCATGATAGGACGACCGGACCGCGTGCCCAGCTTTCGCCCAGCAAGGTCCCTCCACCCTCATGGACCACGAAGCCATCATGCCGGGGGCGCTGGGTTCGAAAGGCCGAGGGATAGACCAGCACATTCCTGATCGTGTGGTACCAGGCCGGACTGTTGACGATCAGCAGGCATGCCTGGGCGGCGATCGAAAGCTTCATCTCTTCGGTGATCTTGAGGCCTTGATTGCCGTGAAAGGTAACCTGGTCGAGAAACAGGTTGATCTTCCCTTCCAGCTTGGGCCGCAGGGAATCGGGCAAACGCCGCACGATCGGCACCAGTTTCGCCACTATCTGGCGTTGCTGCGGGGTAAGCGGAGTGGCCAGGATCGCCTCGCGCTTACGCCGCTTGGATATGCGCCACAGCGCATAGATTGCGGCGATGAGCAGGACGAAGAGGAGGAAGGAGAAAAGGGCCATGTGAGAGGGACTGAATGTTCCCTCCCAATATAGGGATTGGCCCAATCAATACCAAGGAGACGGCAAGCACCGCCCTCCAAGCATTCTCCTCAGAAGCAGAGCCTCAAAGCTTCGCGATGCTCTCCACCATCGTCACATCGCGGGCTGACAATCCGCCCGCATCATGCGTAGTCAGCGTGATCTCGACCCGATTGTAGACATTGAACCATTCGGGGTGGTGATCCTGGCTTTCTGCCAGCAGCGCGACCCGGTTCATAAATCCCCACGCTTCGGAGAAATTGGCGAGTTGAAACGTCCGCTCGATCGCCTTGCCTTCGCGGCTCAGGCTCCATTCGGGATGGGCGGCGAGCAGCGCATCACGCTCGGCTTCGGTCAGTTCGGGAACAGCAGACATCGGGATACTCCAACACGAAACATTGTTTGCTGGCCTGCTTTTGCCTAACCCGCATTGCCATGCAAGCGCGCCTTTCTGCCACTGACCTTGCCTGCCGCCGCGGCGACCGCATTCTGTTTCGCGGTCTGACGCTCGATTTGGGCGCGGGTGACGCGCTGCATGTGACCGGCGCGAACGGCACCGGCAAGACGACATTGATCCGCGCGCTGGCGGGATTGCATTCACCGTTTGATGGCTCCGTCACCAGCGAGGGCGCGATTGGTCTGCTCGACGAAAGGCCCGGCCTCGACCCCGATCTCGCGCTGGGCAAAGCGCTGGGCTTTTGGGAGCGGGTCGATGGCTGCAGCGATCCTTCGCAGGCCTATGCTTTGCTCGAGCTTGAGCATCTGCTCGACGTGCCGGTGCGCTATCTCTCGACCGGGCAACGCAAGCGCGCGGCCTTTGCGAGCCTGCTCAATCGCAATGTGCCGATCTGGCTGCTCGACGAGCCGCTGAGCGGGCTGGACAGCGCCGCCATGGCGCAAGTCAGCCGCTTGGTGGAATTGCATATTGGAGGTGGCGGGATCGCTCTGGTGGCCTCGCATCAGCCGCTCAGCGTGCAAAAGCTGCAGACTCTGGCGATCGCCGAGTTTGCACGGGGGGAGCAGTCATGATTGCGACCCTGCTCAAGCGCGATCTTGCCAAGTTCTTCCCGTTCGCGGGCAGCGGCGCTGCCCTGCCAGTCGTGTTCTTCGTGGCGGTCGCCATGCTCTATCCTTTTGCGGTCGGCCCCGACGCGCCCTTGCTCGCGCGCACGGGCGGCGGCGTGGTGTGGATCGCGGCGCTGCTGGCTGCGGTTCTGCCGCTCGACAAATTGGTCGCGCAGGACATTGAGCTTGGCGTGTTCGATCAGCTCAAACTGCGCGGCGTCTCTGAAGAGATTGTGATGTGCGTGCGGCTGCTGGCGCATTGGCTCAGCTTCGGTCCGCCGCTGTTGATCGCCGCCTTCCCCGCCGCTGCCCTGCTCAATCTCGAAGGCCCGGGATTCGCCACCTTGCTGCTCGGCCTGCTGGCCGGAACTCCCGGCCTGGCTGCAATTGGCCTGATGATCGCCGCGCTCACCGCCAGCCTGCGCGCAGGCGCTGCCTTGTCGGGCCTGCTGCTGATACCGCTCGCGCTGCCGCTGTTGATCTTCGGCGCGGGCGCCCTCGCCCGGCAGGACAATGCGACTTTGGGCTTTGTCGCTGCGATCAGCATGCTGCTGGTCGCCATCGCGCCCTTCGCAGCCGGTGCGGCAATCAGGGCTGCGCGCGAAGCCTAACTGGGATACAGTGTCGGAACATCCAGTCACGGAGGCATAATCACCCATGGGACTTTTGCTGCATTACGCGCCAAACAGCCGCGCCAGCCGGATCAGCTGGCTGCTCGAAGAGCTTGAGCTGCCCTATGAGCTCAACCGGATGGATTTCCATCCCAAAGATCTCAAATCGGACGAACATCGCGCGCGGCATCCGCTCGGGCGGATCCCGGTTCTGGAAGATGGCGATGTGCAGATCTTCGAATCCGGCGCGATCGTTGAGTACATACTTGAGCGGCACAAGAATGGCGGCCTCAAGCCAGCGGTCGATAGCCCTGAATACCCCTATTATCTGCAATGGTTCCACTATTGCGAAGGCATGGTGATGCCGCCGATCAACACGATCATCGTGCACACTCTGCTGCTGCCGCCAGATCGTCAGGACGCCACTGTGCGCGACCAGGCGCGGCGGCTGCTCACCCGGTCCTGGGACCCCGTTGAAGAGACGCTGGATGGCAAGGACTATCTGATCGGCGATTTCTCAGGCGCAGACATCATGCTGGGCCATGCCGCTTTCATGAGCAATCGGTTGGGCTGCATCAGTGACGAAATGCCCAATCTCAAAGCCTATGTGGAGCGCATTGCCGCGCGCCCTGCCTTCAAGAAAGGCTTTATCAGCTAGGGACCGAAGCAAGCGCCACCTCAATAAGGGGGCTGGTCTTTTCCGGTCGGGCTCTTGGTGAAGATCTCGTTCCCGTCTTCGGTGATCGCGATCGAATGCTCGAACTGCGCGGACAGTGACTTGTCGCGCGTCACCGCGGTCCAACCATCGCCCAGCACCTTGGCCCAGGGCTTGCCGAGATTGATCATCGGTTCGATCGTGAAGAACATGCCGGGTTTGAGCTCTGGCCCGGTGCCGGCCTTGGCCGCGTGGACCACCTCGGGTGCGTCGTGGAACAGGCGTCCCAGACCATGGCCGCAAAATTCGCGCACCACGCCATAGCGGAATTGGCGGGCATGGGCTTCGATTGCCGCGCCAATATCACCCAGCCGCGCGCCGGGTTGCGCCGCCTGGATGCCAAGCATCAGGCATTCATAGGTGACGTCGACCAGCCGCTTGGCCTTGATCGACGGTTCGCCCGCATAGAACATCCGCGATGTGTCGCCATGCCAGCCGTCGAGCAGCGGTGTGACGTCAACATTGAGGATGTCGCCATCCTTGAGCACTTTGGGCCCCGGAATGCCGTGACAGATCACATGGTTGATCGAGATGCAGCTCGAATGGGCATAGCCGCGATAGCCAAGCGTGGCGGGCACGGCGCCGGCATCGAGCATCATGCCGCGGATCGCGTCATCAATACTTCCCGTCGTAACGCCGGGCTGAACAAGATTGGCGACTTCATCGAGAATGGTTGCGGCAAGGCGTCCGGCCTTGCGCATGCCATCAAAGCCTTCCTGGCTATGCAGCTTGATCGTGCCGTCGCGATAGACGGTCTCGCTGCCTTCTACGAGTTGGTATTCATCCATGGCGCCTATGTAGCGTCAGCTTCGCGCAATTGCGAGAGCTTGTGCATAGGGGCACCTAGCGGGCGCGAAACGCGGCCAGGTAATCGGGTTTGACCGCGGACAGCACTGCATCACTGATCGGGAGCGTCACTTCGTAGGCCCCTTCGGCATAAGGACCGGCGACATAGGGCGCGGCGAGCAATCCAAGCCGATCAAACCTCTCGCCATCGCTTGATCCGACCAGCAGCGTCAGCTCTTCCAGGCCGGGACATTCTGCAAAGTAGCCGCCCGTGTCGTATCCGCCGCGTCGATCCTCCCGCTCCTTATCAAGCGCAGCGCAATAGGGCTGCTCAAGCGCTTGCCACAGCGCCTCGTTCGACTTGAACATTTCGCGCGGATCGAGCGCGGCCTTGGCGGTGCGATCCCACACCATTGCGTCGAACCAGTAATTGCCATGCGCGCCGCCGCCATATTCGTAGATATCGCCTGACAGCGACAGAAAACGATCGAGATTGGCGACCACTTTCCATTCCTTGCTGTAAGCCAAGGTCTTGCATGCGACGCAGTCTTCGTCCCCGAAATCGTTCAGGCTTTCCTGCCATTGGCCCTTTTGCTGATCGAGCGTTTCCTGACGCTCGGCATCGAGCAAGCTCACCAGGGGTTCGATCGCGCTGACCTGACGCGGCCAGGCATAGGCAAAGTCCCGCGATCCTCCGTCCTGCTCTGCATTGTCTTCAAACGCCATAGGTGTCGCGTCCGCGGCGATCGCATCGGCAACCTGTTCCATGCTCGGGGCAATGATACTGCCAACGGGATCGGCACTTTCGGTGCCCAGATCAGCGCTCATCTCTTCAGGCGAAGAACACCCAGTCACAGCGAGAGCCAGGCTGAAAGCCAGCGCATTTCCCAATCCCAATCGACGCATTTGGCCCTCCCTACGTGCAAAACATGCGTGACATGTCCTTAGTCGAAGCTAATGACTGCAGCATGAGCGAAGTAACTGATCTGATCCAGGCTGATCGTGGCCAAGACCGTACCGCGATCCATCTTGTGACCAAAGCCAGCTGTGAAGACTGGCTCAAAGGCCTGTCGAGCGGCCAGAGAGCGTCGGTCTCGGCGCAGAAGTTTGAAGGCGGTCCGGGCCAGGTTGCGATCGTGCCAGATGGTGATGGCTGGTTCGCCGCGGGCGGCGTGAAAGATCCAGACAACCTCAAGAGCTATTGCCTCGCCAGCCTGGCGGAGCGGCTGCCCGCTGGCACTTATGGCCTGGTCGACGCGGAACCGGGCGCAGCGATGTTTGGCTGGGCCACCGCGCATTATCGCTTCACCCGCTACAAGGATGACGAAAAAGCCACCGGACCACGCATCTTGCTGACCGGACAGGCCGGGCAGATGGCGCGGCTGCTGGCCGAGGCCGAGGCTGAAATGCTGGTGCGCGATCTCGTCAACACGCCGGCCGAAGATATGGGCCCCGAAGCGCTGGAAGAGCATTGCACGGCGCTGGCGAAGGAATTCTCGGCCGACATCAAGGTGACCAAAGGCGACGCGCTCGAGCAGGGCTATCCCATGGTGCACGCTGTCGGTCGCGCCGCCGCGCGCCACCACGCGCCGCGTCTGATCCACCTCGAATGGGGAAAGAAGAAAAACCCGGTCCTCGCCGTCGTCGGCAAAGGAGTATGCTTCGATTCCGGCGGGCTCGATATCAAGCCAGCGATCGGCATGCGCTTGATGAAGAAGGATATGGGCGGTGCAGCCCATGCGATTGCGCTGGCGCGATTGATCATGTCGGCCAACCTGCCTGTGCGGCTTCACCTGCTGGTGCCAGCGGTGGAGAACGCCATCTCCGGCCCCGCCTTCCGGCCTGGTGACGTGCTCCAGACTCGCAAAGGCCTGACCGTGGAGATCCACAACACCGACGCCGAAGGCCGTCTGATCCTGGGTGATGCTCTCACCCGCGCCAGCGAAGAGGAACCCGACCTGGTGGTCGACTTTGCCACGCTCACCGGCGCGGCAAGGATTGCGCTGGGGCCAGACTATCCGGCGCTGATGGCCCGCAATGACGAGACGGCTGACGCCATCATTGCTGCGGGCAAGGCCAATGATGATGAGCCATGGCGTTTGCCGCTGCCGGAAGCCTATTTTGAATATCTGTCATCCGATGTGGCGGATTTTTCCAACGCGCATGCCAATCCCTTTGCGGGTGCGAGTGTGGCTGGCCTCTTCCTCGACAAATTTGTCGGAGACGGCGTGGACTGGGTCCATTTCGACACCTTTGCATGGCGTCCTTCGCCCAAGCCGGGCCGTTCCAAGGGCGGCACGGGCTATGGATTGCGCGCGATGTGGCACGCGCTGCAGGCGCGATACGGCAAAAGAAGCGGATGATCGGCGAGAGTGCGCAAAGGGCGGAATTGTGCGGCTGTTGATGGTTAACTTGCTCGAAAGACCAAGGGCGTATAAGCGGCGCGTCAACCTCGCGCGGGGCCTATTTGCGCGACAACAGGGGGAAAGGATGCAGCCGAGATGAGCGGCGCTGAACAATATCCCGTTCCAAGCGGACCGCTGAGCCTTGCAGGCCCAGTCGAAAAGCCGCGCCCTGGCACCCTGCCCTTGCGCGGCGATCTGGCCCATGTCGCTCTGGCAGGCACACATCTGGCAGCTCACTACGTGATCCCACAACCCGGCACGATTGGCGCCAATGGCGCGGACGTGTTCGAGAACACGCGGGCTGACAGTCCGGTTGTCACGCACTTTGATCCCGGCACCGAGATTGAAGTGCTCGACGTCGCCGGTCATTGGATCTGGGGTTGCCTCGGTCCGGAAGGACCCAGCGGCTATATCAAAGCCGATTGCCTCTCAGCCTAAACCCGCTAGAGCGGCGCGCATGAGCACGCGCATTTTCATCGATGGAGCCGCCGGCACAACCGGGCTTGAGATTCGCGACCGGCTGGCCGGACGCGATGAGTTCGAGCTGTTGGTGCTCGACGATGCCCAGCGCAAGGATGAAGGCGCGCGCAAGGATGCACTGCACGCGGCCGACATCGCGATCCTGTGTCTGCCCGACGCCGCAGCGCGCGAAGCGGTAGCCTTGGCCGATGGTTCAAACACACGGATCATTGACGCATCCAGCGCTCATCGCGTTGCCGATGGCTGGACCTATGGATTTCCTGAAATCATCGGTCACGACGCGATCTCCAATGCGCAATTCGTGTCCAATCCGGGCTGCTATCCGACGGGCTTTTTGGCTTTGGTGGCACCGCTAGTGCGTGCAGGCCTGCTGCCAGCCGACTGGCCCTACACGGTCCACGCCGTCAGCGGGTATTCGGGCGGCGGCAAGGCCTTGATCGAGCGGTTCGAGGGCGATCCCGATCTGGCCTTCCGTTCCTATGGTTTGGACCTTGCTCACAAGCACCGGCCCGAAATGAAGCGGCACGCCGGCCTCGCCCATGAGGTGCTGTTCTCGCCCGCCGTGGTGCCAGCCTATCGCGGGATGCTGGTGGAAGTGCCACTGCATTTGGGAGCCATGGACGGAGAGCCGACAGCCGATGCCTTGGAGCAGGCGCTGGCAGCCTTCTATCAAGGTTCGCAGATTATCTCGTTGAATAGCGACCAAACCAGCGGAGAGCTGTTGCTCGAACGGAATGCCTCCCCACGCGACGGAGTGGAATTGTTCGTGTTCGGCAATGAGGGGGGCTGGAACGTCCGCCTGATTGCGCATCTCGACAATCTCGGCAAAGGCGCCTCGGGCGCGGCGATCCAGAATCTCAACATTATGTGCGGCTTGCCCGAAACCACGGGCCTTCGGCTCTAAGCCGAGTCCGCCAACCCCTGCCTAAATTTTAGGCAATTGTCGCTTGTCGCTTAGGCAGGATTTTGGCCCGCGACACGAAATTGCTTGTTGTCGAGCACTGGCGAATGGCCCTTGCGCGCCCGTACAAATCAACTAACCAAGTTGGTCTCGGCGCTTGGCACGATTCTTGGAAAGAAATTGTCAACGATTTGACCTGTGGGCCC
>Ga0207422_1003826_pt1 | contig 13866 bp, 11 predicted proteins | sample MarCyaLeptolynsp_FD_187757 | JGI IMG/M metagenome (GOLD analysis project Ga0207422, IMG submission 187757) | Marine cyanobacterial communities from Panama - species 1 Leptolyngbya sp. (SPAdes) | ecosystem: Environmental > Aquatic > Marine > Unclassified | place: Panama: Panama City | collected...
CACCGGCCCGTTCCACCGCATCGCTGTTCAGGTCGATAAAGTCGGTTTTGTCACGGATAGAATTAAACCGTCCGGCCAGATTACGGTCCGGTTGGGGCAATTGCCAGGGGGCAATAACCGCGGGTCCGCGTTGGCTGGCAGGTAATAAACTTTGCGGAGCTGTCCGCACAGAAGCCTGTGCTGATTGCGCAGCAAAAAGGTTCCCCAGGACATTCACATCCAGGGAAATGATATTAAATGTTTGTGGTGCTTGTCCGTTCGCCGGAAAAACCATTTATATCAACCTTTAAACTCATGCCATCGGGCATATTTCTTCAGTTTGCATCTTAAGCACGAACCATTAAGACTTTGTTAACTGATGCGCTCTGTACAAAGCTATTTCAAAGATAAATTTATCATGGCCTGAAAGGGATGCCAATAGAGCGAATTTGCCGGGTAAGAGCAGGACACGGCATATTTTTCCATTGAAATGAATACACAGAAAAACGGTTGAAGTTACCGCCCATCGGCATTACATCTATAGGCTGATAACCAAAACGGATCCTGTTATGCTTGATGCCCTGATTTATATTGTAAATGCGCTGCTGAATATTTTTGAAATTGGTTTGTTGATTTATATCATCATCGGCCTGCTGATTTCTTTCGAAGTGGTCAATACATATAATCAACTGGTCAATTCGATCATGGCGACTTTGTATCGTATCTATGAACCCTTTTTGGGGCCTATCAGGCGTATTCTGCCGGATTTAGGGCCGGTGGATATCTCACCGATTTTACTTTTCATCTTAATCCGGGCTGTTGGAATCCTGTTTAACAGGACCATTGTGCCATTCCTGTATCAGGTGTTTGGCTGATCTTTTCAGCATACCATCACGGCGGTATTGCTCTTTATTTTTATCTTTGTCCTAATGCATTCGAAATTTAGGTCCTGGCCCTAAGCAGAAACAGCTTTAAATTTCGAACAATCCAGCGTATTTAACAAAGACAAAAATATATAAATACATAAAATATACAGAGTGATAAATGACTGCAAAAATTATTGATGGTAAGGCCTTTGCCGAAAACCTGAAAGGGGATGTGGGCAAACAGGTCAGTGTGCTGAAAGAACAGCATGGATTAACCCCCGGACTGGCGGTGGTAATTGTTGGTGAAGACCCGGCGAGCCAGGTTTATGTACGTAATAAAAACCGCTCAACGGCCGAAGCTGGCATGAACAGTTTCAAACATGAACTGCCTGAAACAACATCCGAAACGGAATTGTTGGCATTGGTGGATCAATTAAACAACGATGATGCTGTGCACGGTATTCTGGTGCAATTGCCGTTACCGGATCATATCAACGAAAGCGCTGTGATTGATGCCATCAGCCCGGCCAAGGATGTGGACGGGTTTCATGTGATCAATTCCGGTCTGCTGGCCACGGGTGGCAAGGCCATGGTGCCCTGTACACCTTTGGGATGTCTGATGATGCTGAAAGATCATCTGGGCAGCCTCAGTGGTTTAGATGCTGTGGTTGTGGGACGCTCCAACATTGTTGGCAAACCCATGGCACAATTACTGCTGGCTGAAAGCTGCACCGTCACCATTGCCCATAGTCGCACTAAAAATCTCGCTGAGGTTGTTGGCCGCGCCGATATCGTTGTGGCCGCCGTGGGTGTTGCGGAACTGGTCAAGGGTGACTGGATCAAGCCTGGTGCCACGGTCATGGATGTGGGTATTAACCGCGTGCCTAAGGAAGATGGCAAAAGCCGTCTGGTCGGTGATGTGGACTTTGACGGTGCCGTAGGCCATGCGGGAGCCATTACCCCGGTACCGGGCGGCGTTGGCCCCATGACCATCGCCTGCCTACTGCAAAACACCGTGACGGCGGCCTGTCGTCAACGTGGTATTGATGAGCCTGAGATTTAGGGTCAGGATCTAAATAAATTTTTTAGATTTAATTCGTGACATTGTGATGTTCTGGGCATATACAGGACGGCTTTCCGTTTGGAAATTTTATGCCCTGAAATCACATTGGAACGATTATGCACGCGTCTGTGGACAGAAACGAACCGGGTTGGTTAAAAGCCCGTTTGAACCGCCAGCTTTCCGAGCTGGTGCGTTTATCTGTGCCCACTGTTCTGCAGCGTCTGGGCATCATGACCATGGGTGTGGTGGATGTGATGATGGTCGGGCATTATGCCTCAACAGAACTGGCGTATCAGACGGCAGCGTCCATTCCCGTTGTGACCGTATTGGTGATCAGCATTGGATTGATGATGGGCACAATGGTGCTGACATCCAATGCTTACGGAGAAGAAAATTACGAGAAATGTGGTCAAATCTGGCGGCAATCCATGTTCTACAGCCTGGTGATCGGGGGAATCGGCACATTGATCTGTCTGATTGGCGAGCCTATTCTGGTTCTGCTGGATCAGGCGCCTGATGTCGCCGCGGGCGGTGGTCGTGTAATGCAGATTCTCGCCTTCAGCATTGTGATGAATACAGTGATGCTTTCCTCGCAGTTCTTCCTGGAGGGCATCAGCAGACCATTGCCGGGCATGATCTTTATGGCTGTTGCCAATATTGTGAATATTTTCCTGAACTGGGTTCTGGTTTACGGCAATCTGGGATTTGATCCGATGGCTGCGGAAGGGTCTGCCTGGGCAACAACCATTATCAGAACCTTGTTGGCTGGCGGCATATTCCTCTATGTCTGGAACCTGAAAGATCGTGAAAAGTTTGGTATTGGCAAACCGGTTGATTTGCGCTGGAAATCCTGGTCCAAACTGCGGGAAGTGGGTTACGGTGTTGGTGTCACCAATGCGGTGGAACATACCGGATTTGCGGCCTTACAGGTTTTTGCAGGCTGGATCGGCCCATTGGCGTTGGGCGCCATGGCGATTTGTTTTAATTTTTATGGTTTGCCTTTCATGATGGCCGTTGGCATCGGCGGTGCGACGGCGGTGCGTGTGGGCATCGCTTATGGACGCCGCGATCCCCATGATATGATGCTGGCCGGTATATGTGGTTCGGTGTTGAATATTCTGATCATAGTACCAATGATGTGGTTTTTCTATTTCATGCCGGCGGAAATCGCCGGGTTATTCACTGATGAACAACCGCTGATTAATGAGACGGTTATCGTCATCCAACTGGCGTCTTTTTTCCTGTTGCTGGATACGACCCAAACGGTTTTGGGTAATGCCTTACGGGGCAGGCAGGATATCTGGGTGCCCACCATTATCTATTTATTGGCGTTCCTGGTTTTGATGGTGCCCTTAGCCTATTATCTGACCTTTTCACAAGACCGTGGCCTGGAAGGCATGATGCAAAGTGTCGTGATCGCCAGTTTATTGGCCTGTGTCTTTCTGGTGATGCGTTTTATGGTGGTTTCTATCCGCGATATTCGCCGTTACGGCAGAGAATAAATGCCTGACGAGAATCAGGCATACTTCTCTTCGTTATCCGCTTCAGGGATTTCTTTATCGGATGTCAGATAAGGCAGTTTGCCATCCTGAATACGCTGCTGTTGTTTGCGCGCCCGGCGATTGACCCTGAGGTAATAAAGGATCGGCACATAAACCAGCGCCAGCAACGTCGCGGCAACCACACCACCGGCGATAGCGGTGGCCAGCGGTGGCCACATGCTGGCCCCGAACAGGATCAGTGGCAAAAATCCGCCCACCGTTGTCAGGGTGGTTGAGAAAATATGACGGCTGCCATTCACAACAATGTCGACAATCACTTCCCGGTCGGCGGCTCTGGCCCGCTCATCTGCCCTCAGGGCCGCCAAAATCACAATGCTGTCATTGATGGCAAGCCCAATCAGACCCATGGCCCCCATGATGCCGGTAAAGCCCATTGGGAAACCAAAGATATAAAGGCATAAAAAGGCCAGTCCCATGCTCCAGAAGGCCACAGATCCAATGATCAGAGCAGATGTAAAGCTGTTAAAGGCCAATACCAAAGTGGCAATCATGATCACCACCAAAGGCAGGACAGTGGACAGCAATTTGCCCTGGGCATCCTGACGTTCTTTATCTTCGCCACCGATCTCGATGGAAAATCCAGCCGGCAGGTCAATGTTGGCCTCGGCCAATTTTGCTCTAAAGTTATTGAGTGCCTCAGCCGGCAAGGTAAAGGGCACCACAAAGGCCTGCAGTTTATTGACCCGTTGCCCATCCACCCGACTGATGGAGCCTACAGAAGGGATCAATTCCATGGTGCCCAGACTGCTCAGTGGAACACCGGCGATCCCGCCTGATGTGCTGTTGGCAGTGGCCGATGTGGTAAAGGTTTTATCCAGAATACGACTGAGCGAGCCGCGATCTTCACCACCAACCCTTACCCGTACAGGTAATTCTTCGGTGCCTTCCAGCACACTGCCGCTCACGACACCTTCCAGTGAATCATTCAGACGGCTGGCAATTTCGCCCAGTTTTAATCCGGCCAGTTCTGCCTGATCTTCATCGGGCACAAAACTTAATTTCGGTTTGCCATTGGTGATGGTGGCCTGCGTATAGGTGATGTTTTTGGTCCGGGCCAGAATGGCACGAATTTCCTCACCTTTTGCCGCCAGGATATCCAGATCATGTCCATGCAGTTCAATTTCAATGGGTGCTTCGAATGGCGGGCCCTGTTCAAATGGAACGGTCAGGATGGTCGCATTGGGCAACGCATTCATCAATTCCCGTTGCAGGCCGGGCAAAATCTCGCTGGTAGCTTCTGAGGATGTCGTTTTGATAAAGCCCCCGGCAAAGCTGCGCACCCCATCTGAATTGGAAATGGTGTTATAATAAACGGCGGGCGGGTTCTCGCCGACAAACCAGTAATCATCCGTAACCTCAGGATATTTTTGCAATATGGTGCGCACGGCTTTGATTTGACGTTCAGTTTCTTCAATAGATGCCTGTGGGGGTAATTTTAACTGAACCTGAAACTGGTCACGGTCCACTGGCGGGAAAAATTGTAACACCAGCTGGCTGGCAGCCATGAAACCAATGATCGGTAAAATCACTGAAACCAGTAGACCTTTTTTCGGATTATGAATGGTCCAGTTCAAAAACGAACGATATTTTTGTCGCAGGCCAGCATGGGAAAAACCACTGGCTAATGTCCCGCCGCCTTCTGTCTGTAAATCGCATTTGCGATCAAAATATCCTGCCAGCGTGGGAATAATCGTCATGGACAATGCCAGCGAACTGAACAACGCCAGGATCACTGCCAGACCGATTGTCCCGATGAATTCACCGGCCGCACCGGGGCTTAAGTAAATAGGCATAAAGGTAAGCGACGTGGTGAGTGTCGACGCCAGCAGAGGGATAAACAGATGTCTCACCGTTGCAGAAATAGCGGCGGCGATATTGTGACCCTCCTTGCGGCTTTTGCGGTATTCATCAATGGACACAATGGCATTATCGATCAACAAACCCAAGGCAATGATCAAGCCGGTGATCGACATCTGGTGTAAAGGTACGTCCATTATTTGAAAGGCCACCATGACCATCAGAATGGTCAGCGGCAAGGCACTGGCCACCAACAGGGCGGACCGCCATCCCATCATGAAAATCATCACCAAAATGATGATGGTGGTCCCCAATAAAATATTCACAACCAAACTGCTGAGACGTTCTTCGGTATAGATGTCCTGGTTAAAAATAACTTCAGCCTGAACACCATCCGGCAGGCGGGATTGAAATTCACCAAGACGTTCTTCGATGCGACTGACCCAATGATCCACGCGGGTGTGATCGGCGACCTTGGCACCGACAACAATGGCCGGTTTGCCATTGATGAAGGCCATGGTGTCCTGCGGGGTTTTGATGGCCTTGGCAACGGTGGCCACATCACTGATGCGCATAAAGCCGCCATCTGTGGTTCTGCGCAAAGGAATTTCCCTTATCCGGTTGATAGAATCCAGGTCACCACCGATTTCCAGTTCCAGATTATTTTGCCGGCCGCGCACTAAGCCCGCCGGATTTTTGGAATCCGCATTGCCAATGGCCCGGGAGACTTCTTCAACCGTCAACCCCACAGAGGTCAGGGCGTCCGGGTCAATGGTGACAATCAATTCTTCTTCGGCGATGCCAAAAACATCGGTTTCTTCCGTGCCCGGCACTGGCGATAATAACCGATCCAGTTCATGGGCATATCGGGTCAATATATCCAGCTGGGTATTACCGGGCATGTCCCAGGTCAGACCAACCATCACCGTAAAAACCGGGCTGTTTTGAGTGATGAGTTCAGGTTCAATAACACCGGCAGGCAATTCGTTGCGCACCTCGGAAAGTTTATCGCGTACCTGTGACCACAGGTTTTCAACAATATCCCCGTCGCGGATGGCTTCATCCAGTTCCACCCGGATCGTGGAAATGCCACTGCGTGAGGTGGAGGCCGCTTCTGAGATTTCGTCGATTTCCGATAAAGCAACTTCGATTTTTTCAGTAACCAGTGCTTCCACACGTTCGGCGCTGGCACCGGGATAAAATGTGTTAATGGCGCCAAAACGGCTGGTCAGGCGCGGATCTTCCTGGCGGGGCAAAGCGTTAAAGGCCGAAAAGCCCGCCACCATAATCAGGCCTAAGGCCAGCAGGGTTAAACGACGATTGCGATAAAACAGGTTACTGAGCATGATTACTCTCCAGCTTTCGCGGTCGAGAGATTATGAACACGGACCAGCATGCCGGGGGTTAGACGGTGTTGTCCGCCAACGACAACTTTATCGCCGTCCTGTAATGTGCCACGGACAAAGGCCTGATCTGCATTGTGATATAAAACCTGCACTTCCCGGCGGGAGAGTTGATAAATACCCGCCAGAGCGGCCGTATCCTGTTCTTCGGTAGTCTGATATTGTTTGAGAGCATATATGCTCCATAACCCCCGTATGCTTTCGCTCAAGGCTTCATGGGGAATCCAGAATCCTTCAGAAGGTACAGTAGTTTCCAGAACCAGTTTCGCCAGCGTACCCGGCTTGATGGTTATTTTGTTATCCCCGGTATTTATACGATTGAAGACCGCCATAAAGGTCCGGGTTTGCGGATCGATTTGATCCACAACAGCTTTCAAGTGAGCCTGATGGACCTGATTGTTGATAACAAAATCATAAGGCTGGTCAATGACCAGTTCAGAAAGGGTTTTTTCTGATAAGCCCACCTGAATTTCCAGAGCCGTATCTTCGACAATTCTGACCACTGCGGTGCCGGGGAACAGGGCGGTGCCTTCATCCACATAACGTCTGGTGACGCTGCCATCAAAGCGGGCGGTCAGTTGCGATAATTCGCGGTCCACCGCCAGACTTTCCAGCATGGCCTTGACCCGAACAATGGCTGCATCTGCTGAAACGGCTTGGGCTTTCAGGGATTCGTAAGAAAATTTGGCGTCATCGAAACGTTGCTGGGATACATGCCCCTGTTTAGAGAGAGTTTTATAACGTTCGTATTGGCGTTTGGCTTGTTCAGTGGTGGCCAGGATTTGCGCTTTTTGGGCTTCTGCTTCGGCCAGTTGAGCTGAAAGTTCATTTTGCTGAGAGTCCAATTTGCGCATATCAAGGATGGCCAACACATCGCCTTTTGATACCCTGTCACCATCATCGACAAGCATGTCCACCAGCAATCCTGCCCGTTCAAAACCATGATCACTGTCGCGTTTGGCCACCACCCTGCCGGTATATTTCTCATCGATGGTATAATTGGTCTGGACCTTAGCATCGGTGACATCAACGCTGAGTGCCTGATCTATGATATCCTGTGCAGGGTTTCGATCGGCTTCTGCCGTGGATAATGCCAAAAACCCGCCCGTGGCGATAATGACCAGCATAAAGGATAAAGCAGTCATCAGCATTTTGGGATTGCCGTTGGAAATCTGGTGTATTTTGGCCTTCAATAAATTGGCATAATCAGGTCTTGCCATGATCTTGATCTTTCGGAAACGAATCTATTATGTTGACAGCGATAACATACCATGGATATATGCGCTGTCAACATTAATGTTAACTGTGCTTACATTATTCGCAGAAACGTTCTGTCTGGATCACAATCATGTCTAGGAAATATTTAGAAAAAGTCATTCAGCCTGCGGAAGCGTGGGTTGGACGTTCCTGTAAATCCCGACAATGGGGAAGGATAAACCTTTCGGCAAAGGTCACTTCCAAAGTGGTGCCGACACCCTGTGCACTGGATATTTTCAGGATACCACCCTGTAACTCAACAAATGCTTTTGTGAGCGGCAACCCCAGGCCAGTGCCCTGACTTTGACGGGTCAGATAAGATTCAACCTGGCCAAAAAGTCTCATGGCCTGACTTAATTCTTCGGGGGACATGCCAATGCCATTATCTTCGACTTTCAGATAAAAACTCTGATCGTCTTCATGGATGCCTGTTGAAATGGTAATGGCCCCATAGGCCGGAGTGAACTTGATGGCATTGGACAGAATATTCAACAGAACCTGTTTCATTAGCCGTTCATCGGCCATCAGGTTCGGACAGGTTTCATCCATTTGATAATGAATGCTCAGGTCTTTGTCTTTGGCGGTTTCTGACGTGATACGCAGGCAATGATCAATCACATCAAGAATATCAACCACTTCCTGAATGGCTTCGAATTTCCCGGCCTCGATTTTTGACAGATCCAGAATATCATTAATAATTGACAACAATAACTGTCCGCTTTGATGAATGTCAGAGGCATATTCATTGATTTTGTCCGGTGGTAGGGTTGTTGCAGCCCCGCTGGATAAAATATCTGAAAACCCAATGATCGCATTCAGGGGGGTCCGTAATTCATGGGACATATTGGCCAGGAATTCGGATTTGGCGCGGTTGGCCTGTTCAGCGGCAAACAGGGCACTTTCCAGTTTGGCTTTAATACGCATACGTTCGCGCAGGAAATTGATCCGGGCTGTCCCCGCGGTAATGGTGATCAGGATCAGAAAAATACAGATGGTCAGCAAAATAAAAGAAATATTATTGGTGGGTCTTTGGTCCGTTTTCAAAGCGGCGGCGATTTGCCATGACCCGCCCGGCATATTAATGTCCATGACGCTGTTTTCCTGTTTAAAAACAGTTTCAGAACCATAAAAAACATCACCATTTTCGCCAAGACTGTCGCGCCCCCGTATGGCAATTTCCAGATCAGAATTCTGGAACTTGACGGCCTCTAATAAGGCCGGATAATCAATCAATACCGCAGCAATACCCCAAAAATCACCGGCTTTATACTGACCCGCAGAAACCGGCATATAGATAGGTTGGCGGGCAATCAGCACATTATCGCCCTGAACCGATATCAAAGGCCCGGCAATGATAATCTGGCCGGTTTTTTTTGTGCGCAGGGCTGCTTCTCTCTGATTACTTTCAGCATCATATTTAAAACCAATCGCAGCTTTATTCGCCTCATACGGATAAACATACTGAACCGTTAAATCCGGCGCCAGACCAATACTTTTGATATGTTGTGCCTGCTTCAGCAGATTATTGAGAAAGCTGTCATACAGTTCCCTGTCAATTTCGGGGTTTGTGGTGATAAAGGCGCCGATGCTTCTGAGGACCTGGAGGTCACGGGACAGAAAGTTTTCCAGGTCAGCCCGCAACGTGGATAATTCCGTCAATACCGAAAGCCGGTGTTCCCGGTCCAGGTTTTCTTCATTGATCTTGATTGAATAAAGCGTGGTCCCCACAACGGCGATGATCATCAACATCGAATACAAAATCAGCAACATGATCTGTTTGCTGTCTTCTGTGATGTTTTTGAACATTGTAGAGATCCCCATGAAGTCATCTTTAGGTTGAAAATCACTATATCTTAAACAGCGTTAAGTTTTAATTAATTCCAAAAGTGTAATATTTATGTCATAATAAATTTAAGGCCTAATGGGTGAGGGACATAACCATCAAACCGGAAAGGCAATAAAATGAGTAATTTATTCAAAGTAGTTGGGTTGGCCTTTTGCGGGCTGGCCATCATATATTCCCCGCTTCAGGCGGCAGAGAATAACGCGACATCCACAAGCACAGCACCTGATCGTTGGGATTGGCATTTCGTTCAGATGAGCGAAGATTTGCCTGCGCCTTATGGTGATACCACCTTACAGGTTGGCTTTTCGAAAGATGGTCAGCGTATGAATTCAATGCATATTCGTTTCGGTGAACAAACCATCAAAATTCCAGCCAGGGCTTTAAAAGGCTTGGATGACATCCGGGCGGATTCAATCCGGCTGGTGGCTGAACCCGGTGAAGAAGTGGGATTTGATGTGAAATACTGGCTGAATATTGTCTTTGATTTCGGCAGAGAACATCAACATAAAGCACAGATCGTATTGTTAAACGGCATTCCCTATTTCCGTTTGTTAGAACTGCAGATCACCGACAAATATACCTTGCATAACAGCATGGCTTTGTCCGAGAAAGACCCTGCGCTTAATGACACGCTATGGTAATGCCGCGTTTCTTGAGATAATCCTGATGATAATCTTCCGCCAGCCAGAATGTTGGTGCCGATGAAATGGCAGTGACCACAGGATTTGCCCATTTCCCCGATTGATCCAGAGCCTGTTTAGAATTCTCAGCAATGGTTTTCTGATCTTCGGAATGATAAAAAATTTCCGATCTATATTGTGATCCCACATCCGGCCCCTGACGATCCAATGTGGTGGGATCATGGAATTCCCAGAATTTTTCAACCAGGGTTTCATAACTGATCACCGCCGGATCGAAATCCACTTCGACGGCTTCGGCATGACGGGTAGTGCCGCTGCAGACTGATTTATAATCCGGATTATCCATATGACCGCCGATATAACCCACACGGCTGGCCAATACGCCGTCCAGTTGATCAAAATTTAATTGAACGCCCCAAAAACATCCGGCGGCAAAGGTGGCTTTTTCCATGATTGATCTCCTAGAGGGTTTGTGGGCGTTGTGGGTTTTTTATGGCGCGGGGTTGTGATGAACCTTGTGAATCTCTTCAACGGCCGCTTCAATTTCATCCGTCCAGACACAGTCAAAGGCGGCAATATTTTCGCGCAGCTGATCCATTTTCGTGGCCCCGATGATGGTGGAGGCCACAAAAGGACGGGTATCACAAAATTTCAGGGCCAGATCCACCAGACTGATGCCCATATTTTCCGCAAGTTCCAGATATTTGACGGTGGCAATTTCTGCGGGGCCTTTGGCATAGCGGCCAAATTCAGGGTATAACTTTAAGCGACTGTCTTCTGGCAACTGGCCATTCAGATATTTACCACTTAATACACCACTGCCCAGTGGAGAATAAGGCAACAAAGATACATGTTCCCGTTGGGAAACTTCGCTTAAATCCTGTTCATATAATCTGTTCAGCAGGTTATAGGAATTCTGTACAGACTGTACACGTGGTAGGCCCCTGGATTCTGCATGATGCAGGCATTTCATGGTGCCCCAGGCGGTTTCATTGGACAGGCCCACATGGCGGATTTTGCCCTGTTTAACCATCTCGTCCAGAGCTTCAAGGGTTTCTTCCAGGGGCACATGGTCATCATTTTCATGGTGGACATATCCGCGGCTGTTGCCCCACAGGTTAATGCGCCGGTCCGGCCAGTGCAGTTGGTACAGGTCAATATAATCTGTTTTAAGCCGTTTCAGGCTTTGTTCAACGGCCTGGGTAATTTGCGGTTTATCCAGACGTGTACGGTCCACATTGTCCCGGAACCATGTACCACCTGATCTGCCAACAACTTTCGTAGCAATGATGATATCATCCCGATTGCCTTTTTGATCAAGCCAGTTGCCGATATATGTTTCCGTCAGGCCCTGGGTATTTTCCTTGCGCGGCACGGGATATAATTCCGCCGTATCAAAAAAATTGATGCCCTGCTCCGTGGCATAATCCATCTGCTCAAAGGCTTCGGCTTCGGTATTTTGTTCACCCCATGTCATGGTGCCCAAACAAATATTAGAAACCTTAAGGTCGGTCGTACCCAGCTGACGATAATCCATATGTAATCCTGAAAATAAAGAAGTCTGTGATCTATAAGAATTTAGGGGCCAGTGGTGGAAAATTCAACGTGCCGCCATAAAAAAAGCCAATCATCCTCACGATCATTGGCTTTTAAAATAAGATTTACAGGGAGGCTTAGTCGCCTTTTTTCACCAGGCTGATCAGCCACAGCAATAACACGGCCCCTAATGTTGCAGTGATCAGGCTGCCGATGATGCCGTCGCCCAGAGGCACGCCCACAACACCTAATACCCAACCGCCCAAAAAGGCACCAATAATGCCGACAATCAGGTTCGTGACCAAACCCATGCCGCCGCCTTTGAGGATCTTACCTGCCAGAAAACCTGCCACAGCACCGATGATCAGAAACAAAATTAATCCCATAAGAAATCTCCTTATATGTTAGACAGAAATTATATATTATTATTTATACCCCAGCGTGTATTTTAACCGTAAAACACTGATATATGGAGTCTTTTTTCATTAAGGGGTCGCAATGGATAAAATCGCTGACTTAAAATGGTTGCTTGAGGCACCGGATTTCTTATCTCAGAAAGACCCGGAAATCCTTTTAATCCCTGATGTGCAGGCGATCCAGGATACGTTGAACGCTCCCCTGAAACGCCATACATTGGGGGCTTATTTTGAGCATTTGTTAGATATCATCTTGATGGAAAATCCCGATATTAGCCATCTGGAAAAGAACATTCAGGTCTTTGAAGAAAAACGTACCGTTGGCGAATTTGATTTTTTATTTCGGTTTCGTAATAAACCGACCCATCTCGAAGTGGCCATCAAATATTATCTGGGTTTTGGCGATTTAAACCATCCTGAAAACTGGTTGGGGCCAAAGACGATTGACCGGCTGGATTTGAAGCTGGATAAGATGCTGGGCCATCAAATGAAGCTTTCCGAAACCCCCGCCGGACAGGAAAAGTTATCAGCCATGGGGTTTCAGGGTGTCGAGGCCATGGGCCTGATCAAAGGTGTTTTATTTTATCCCTTTGATCAATGGCAAGCGGAGAACTTTAGCTGTCCTGAGACGATTAACCTCGATCATCTCAAAGGCTGGTGGCTGCATTTTCCTGAAAGGGCGCAGGTTCTGTCCATGTCTGAACAGTGGATCATTTTGCAAAAACCTCACTGGTTATCGGTTCAGGCCTACGAGCAAACGTCTGTGATGAATTCATCAGAACTTGATCATTGGGTGCAAGATTATTTTGCCGAGAAAACCATGCCCGTCCAGGTCTGTGCGGTGGACATGCAAGACGGGCAATTTCAGGAAAAACATCGGGGTTTTATTGTGCCTCAGGGGTGGCCTCACCAACGTCCTTCGAGGCATCCTTAATGATCTCGACCACCGGCTCGACGATGTTATGTTCATAAATGGCGAAGGCCAGAATGCCCAGGCTCACCACCCAGACACCAATGAACACATTCATGTATTTTTTGGCTTTTTGTTTTTCATACCAGGTGCGCGGCTGAACACCCTTGAACCAGAAAACCAATTTGGCCGACAGGTTCACACAGACAATGTTGACGGCCAGCAACAACAGTGCCCCATAAGCCAGATCAAATTTCCCGGCCCCGAGCATGATGCCCATCGTCGCGCCCGGTGGTAATAACGCCACAGCTACCATCACGCCCACCAAAACACTGGAAATTCCACTGGCCAGCGATAACACCGCCGCCGCGCCAGAGACCAACGCCAGGGCAATGCTATCAAAACCTACCCTCGTTCGGCTGAGCAATTCCGGGCTGTCCAACCCATAAGGCCAGACATAGCCCAACAGAATACTCAGCACCATGGCGATAGAAAAGCCAATGATCATGGTGCGTATGGACCGGATCATCAGTTCTACATCGCCCAAGGCCGAAGACAATGCCAGCGCCAGATTTGGCCCCAACAATGGC
>Ga0207422_1003827_pt1 | contig 13861 bp, 11 predicted proteins | sample MarCyaLeptolynsp_FD_187757 | JGI IMG/M metagenome (GOLD analysis project Ga0207422, IMG submission 187757) | Marine cyanobacterial communities from Panama - species 1 Leptolyngbya sp. (SPAdes) | ecosystem: Environmental > Aquatic > Marine > Unclassified | place: Panama: Panama City | collected...
CTGAAGCCGAAGCGCAGCCAGCAGAAACCGCCAAGAAGGGTGGTTCTGAAGGGCCGTCGCGCAAGTTCACTCCGGTCGCACGGCCAGAGCCCAAGCGCCCTGAAAAGAAAAAGGCGCGCGAAGACAAGCGCGGTGGCGATCGCGGCGACAAGCGTCGTTCGGGCAAGCTGACGGTTTCAAAAGCGCTCAACGAGGATGAAGGCCGCCGTGCGCGTTCGCTGGCTGCGCTCAAACGCGCTCGCGAAAAGGAACGCCGGGCCCAAGGCGGCCCCGCCACGCCGCGCGAAAAGCAAGTCCGCGATGTGATCGTTCCGGAAGCCATCACGGTTGGCGAGTTGGCCAAGCGTATGGGTGAGAAAGGCGCTGACCTCGTCAAAGAGCTGTTCAATCTCGATATGATGGTCACCGTCAACCAGACGATCGACCAAGACACTGCAGAGCTGCTGGTTGAGCAATTCGGTCACAATATCGAGAAGGTGTCCGAGTCCGATGTCGACATCGACACCGAAGAAGATGTGGATCCGGAAGAAACGCTGAAAGAGCGTCCGCCTGTGGTCACCATCATGGGTCACGTCGATCACGGCAAGACTTCGCTGCTCGACGCCTTGCGTGGGACCGATGTCACCAAGGGTGAAGCCGGCGGGATCACCCAGCATATCGGCAGCTACCAGATCACGACCAAGGATAAGAAGAAGATCACCTTCCTCGACACACCTGGTCACGCCGCATTCTCTGAAATGCGCGCGCGCGGTGCCAATGTCACCGATATCGTGGTGCTGGTTGTCGCCGCCGATGACGGAATCATGCCGCAGACGATTGAAGCCATCAATCACACCAAGGCGGCTGGCGTGCCGATGATCGTTGCGATCAACAAGATCGACAAGCCCGAAGCGAATGCAGACAATGTCCGCAATCGCCTGCTTGAGCACGAAGTAATCGTCGAGAAGCTTTCGGGTGAGGTTCAGGACGTTGAAGTATCGGCGACCAAGAAGACCGGCCTCGACGAGCTTGTCGAAGCCATTTCACTTCAAGCCGAATTGCTTGAGCTCAAGGCGCGTCCGGATCGCGATGCCGATGCGACGGTGATCGAAGCTCAGCTCGACAAGGGCCGCGGCCCTGTCGCGACTGTGTTGATCACGCGCGGAACGCTCAAGCGCGGTGACACCTTTGTGGTTGGTACCGAAAGCGGCCGTGTCCGCGCGATCGTCAACGACCAGGGCAAGCAGATCAAGGAAGCTGGCCCATCCATGCCGGTCGAGGTCCTTGGCCTTGGCGGTGTACCATCAGCGGGTGATACGCTGACAGTGGTCGAGAATGAGCAGCGCGCTCGCGAAGTGGCGCAATATCGTCAGGAAAAAGCAACCGAACAGCGGACCGCCCTGGCTCCGACCAATTTCGACACGATGTTCAACAATCTGGCATCGAATGTGATCGAGTGGCCGGTGCTGGTGAAGGCAGACGTGCAAGGTTCGGTCGAGGCAATCGTCAACGCGCTGCACAACATCTCGAACGACGACATCAAGGTGCGCGTCCTGCATGCAGGCGTGGGTGCAATCACCGAGAGCGACGTCACCCTGGCGGCGGCTTCGGAAGCGCCGATCATCGGTTTCAACGTGCGGCCCAATGCCAAGGCGCGTGACCTGGTCAAGCGCGACGATGTGCGGATGATGTATTACGACGTGATCTATCACCTGACTGAGGAAGTCGCCAAGGAAATGGCCGGCGAACTTGGTCCAGAGCGGATCGAAACCGTTGTTGGCCGGGCACAGGTCAAAGAGGTCTTCAAATCGGGCAAGAAAGACAAGGCAGCTGGTCTGCTGGTTGAGGACGGGGTTATCCGCAAGGGCCTGTTCGCGCGTCTTACCCGCGACGACGTTATCGTTTCGGCGACGACAATCGCTTCGCTGCGCCGGTTCAAGGACGATGTCGACGAGGTTCGTTCGGGCCTCGAATGTGGCGTCGTGCTGGAAGACACCAACGACATCCAGCCGGGCGATCAGCTTGAAGTCTTCGAAGTCGAGGAACGTGAGCGGACGCTGGAGGTCGGTTGATGAACCCTGAGTTTGGTTTCGTCGCTCTGATCGGCTTAGCGTTTTACGCCTTCATCATTTACGTCGCACTTTCGCACGTAAAGGAGATGCGGCGGCAATCCGACGCTCTCCAGAAGATTGCCGATCTGCTTGAGCGCAAACAAGATCCGGAATGAGCAACGAGAATTACTACCCCGAGGATGCGGGTGACAGCCCGCATACTGCGCTGCTGGGCTCTCAATTCGTCTCATTTGACGAAGAGACCCAGACCGCGACCATGCATTTCACCGTAAGGAAGGAAATGACCACCTGGCGCGGCGGCGTCCAGGGCGGTTTGGTCGCGGGCTATCTCGATGAAGTAATGGGCTATGCCTATGTCGCCGCGACCGGTGGCGAAATGGCTCCGCTCAACCTGGATCTGTCGATGTCACTGATCCGCTTGATCCCCGAAGGGCCGCTGATCGGCAAGGGACGCGTGGTCAAGTCGGGCCGTAAAGTGATTTTCCTCGAGGGTGAGTTGTGGTCTGAAGATGGCAAGCTGCATGCGCGCGCAACTTCAACCGCATTGCCAACGCCGCGGCCTTCGCCGACTGAAACGGGCATGGGTGGATGACACGGATGCTCGCTCTGCTCGGCAGCATCAATGTCGGCGGCAATCGGATAAAAATGGTCGAGCTCAAAGCTGCGCTGACAGAGGCGGGGTTTGAGGATGTCACAACGGTGGCTGCGAGCGGCAATGTCATCCTCTCTGACGACCGTTCCGCAGCGGAGATCGAACCTGCGCTGGAAGAATTACTGCGCGATCGCTTTGGCTTCAATTCCTGCGCGATGGTGCGCACAAAGGACGAAGTCCAGGCGGCGGTCGATCTGAACCCATTCCACGGCACCGGCGTTGAGCATGGCTCAGACAAGATGGTGCATTCGATCTTCCTAAGCCGCCAACCCGATCAGGCCCGCTTCGATGCGCTGCTGGAAGAGCATGCAAGCAAGGGCAGCGAGCGGTTGGCACTCGGCGATCGCGTGCTGTTTCTCGACTATGTCCACGGGGTCGGCGTGTCTGATCTGTCGAGCAAGTTTCTCGAACGGCGACTTGAGTGTAAGGGCACTGCACGCAATATGAACTCGCTCAAGAATATCCTCACAAAGATGATCTGATGGCACGGCAACAACTCACTCCGGAACAACAATCGGTTCGCGTCCTCAAAGTGGGGGAGCGTGTGCGGCACATCCTGTCCGAATTGCTCGCGCGGCAAGACGTCCATGACGAGATTGTCAGCGCGTCGAACATCGCGGTGACCGAAGTGCGGATGACGCCCGATCTGCGCCACGCCACTGCCTATGTGAAGCCGCTGATGAGCGCGGAAGAAGACGAAGTGGTGACGGCGCTGCGCCAGAACACCGCCTATCTTCAGCGCGAAGTGGCCAAACGCCTTGGTTTGAAATTCGCTCCGAAGCTGAAGTTCCGCGCGGATGAGAGCTTTGACGAAGCGGATCGGATCGAGAAGCTGCTGCGCGACCCCAAAGTCGCGAGAGATCTTGAACCGGATGAAGGCGAATAATCGTCATTGCGAGGAGCTCTTTTTGCTTTCCTACACCGTCAGAACGCTGTCACGTGGGAAAAGCTCTTTGAAATCGTCGCATCCAAATTGGGAATTCTGTTGGACAAGTGTCAACCGAATCCAATGCAGGTAAATAACTGCAAATAAACGAAAAACTCGCAAATCGGGCGAATGACAAAGTGTCAACTTCGTCAAGCAAATCCAACAAGTTGTGATTGGCTTGGCTAGCTCGGCACCATGCGGGCGCGGATGCTGATTTTGACCTTGTTGCCGACAATCAACTGATAGGATCGCATGCCGTAATCGCGGCGATTGATGGTCATCTTGCCTGTCAGCGTAACAGCTTGGCCCGGTTCCGCCTGTTCGGGAGGTGTGTCAAAGGTCACCTCAAGCACTTCGTCATTGGTAACGCCTCGGGCGGTCAGCTCGCCTTTGACAGTGCCGGAAGTGGGGCTTTTCATCCGCAAATCTTTGCCGACAAATCGGATGCTGGGATATTTCTCGACCCAGAAGAACTTCTCGCCGCGCAGCCGTTTGAGCGTCGTCTCATCGGGTGCCTGAAGTTCGCGCGCGTCAAAGGTGACATCGATCAGCGCGCCTTCTGACTGGCCCGGCACGATCGTCACCTCGCCTGCCATTTGCGGGAACTCGGCGGTCTTGCTGGAAATGCCAAAGAATGGAACCTTGGCAGAAACGCTGCTGGCGCTGGAATCGAGCACGAAGGTCAATGGCACCGCGCTGCTGGCGAGCAGGGCTGACGGTGCCAACAGTGCCAGCACGATCATCATCCATCGCCGCAGAAACGTCATCTCACTCACTCTCCTCACAAGAGAATACGCAGAAAATGCGCGTTTGGTTTCTCTTGATGTGAGAAAGAGTGAGCAGAGCCAGATTCCGGTCCTATCCGCCTCCACCAGGCAGCGTGTAGGCAACCGGGGCATCAGGCCCCAGCGGAATGCCCAGATAGAACCACAGCACGATCAGGACGGTGCCCGAGATCAGCAAGTAGACCGAATAGGGCAGCATCATGGCTGTGAGACTGCCAAGGCCGAATTGCGGCTGCCAGCGTTGCGCGAACACCAGCACAAGCGGGAAGTAGACCATCAGCGGCGTGATGATATTGGTCGCGCTGTCGCCGACGCGATAGGCCGCGGTGGCGCCTTCAGGGCTGATCCCAAGCAGCATGAGCATCGGCACCAGGATTGGTGCTAGCAGTGCCCATTTGGCGCTGGCTGAGCCTACGAACAGATTGAGCAGCGCAGCGAACAGCACCATCAATCCCAGTACAATCGGCAAGGGCAGGCCGGTGGATTCGATCGCTGCGGCTCCGTGCACTGCCGAGATCAGGCCAAGGTTTGACCAATTGAACATCGCCACGAAGTGCGCGGCAGCGAAGGCCAGAACCAAATAATAGCCCATATCCTTCATGCTTTCGGCCATCATGTTGACCAGATCGCGGTGATCCTTGATCGTTCCTGCTGCCCGGCCATAGGCCCAGCCTGTCAGAAGGAAGAGCACGAAGAAGGCCCCAACCAGCGATTGGTAGAGCGGTCGAAGTTCGGTGTGGATCGAGCAATCTGCCGCTGGAATATTGTCGCAGGCCGCTTCGTTGACCAGCGGTGTGCCGGGAGCAAACACCATTGCCAGCCAAAGTGCCACGACAAACAGCGCGGCCAGGCCCGCCGCGCGGAGGCCTTTAGAGGTCGCCTCGCTGTTCTCGTCGGTTGGATCTGGATTGTCGTCTTGCGCGGCTGTGGTTGCGCCGCCTGTCCATGGGCCAAGCCGTGGTTCGATAACTTTGTCGGTGACGTACCAGATGATCGGCAGGAACAGGAATGTCATTGCGGAAATGAAGTACCAATTGCCCGCGAGATTGGCTGTCCAGGTTGGATCAAGCGCGCTTGCGCCAACCGCTTCTTCGGTGATGCCAAACAGCAAAGCATCAAGCTGACCCGGTGAGATGTTCGCGGAGAAGCCTCCTGAAACGCCGGCAAAGGCTGCGGCGATCCCTGCCAAGGGATGCCTCCCAGCCGCTGCAAACAGGATGCCTGCTAGCGGGATCAAGACCACATAGCCGGCGTCTGCCGCGTGGTTGCCGAGCATAGCGACCAGCGCCACGACGGGCGTCAGAAGTGCCTTGGGCGCGCTTTTGACCGCGCTTGCCATCCCGGCTGCAAAGAAGCCCGAGCGTTCCGCCACGCCCGCACCAAGCATGACCACAAGGACATAGCCGAGCGGATGGAAGTGCGTGAAAGTCTTGGGCATTTCGACCCACAGGCGCTGAATATTGTCGGCTGAGAGCAGGCTTACTGCCGAGATCACCTGCGCCCCGCCTGTCGCCTCATCGACCTCGGTCGGGTGCAGTGCGGAGACCCCGGCAAGCTCGCTGACGATCGAGACCAGGATCAAGGCTGCGATCAGATAGAAGAAGATGAAGACTGGATCGGGTAGTTTGTTGCCCGTTCTTTCAACCCAACCCAGAATGCCTCCCATACCAGCATTCGCGTCAGGTGTTGGCGCAGCGCTTGCCATGAATCTCAGCCCCTTTTCTGTATTCGTTATTCGCAGGGCTAGCATTGCTGTTCGCGCCTGTCTGCCCTCTGAATGGTCAAGGCCTCATTCGCGGCTGTTTATCGCCAATGCCGCGTGGCTGGTGCTGGCGCTGCTTCGACACTAGAGTGGTGACAGATGGCCAAGCTCTATTTCTATTTTGCCAGCATGAATGCGGGGAAGAGCTCCAACCTTTTGCAAGCCGCGTTCAATTATGGCGAGCAGGGGATGCGGGTTTCGCTGTGGACGGCAGCGATCGATGATCGGCCGGGCTTTGGTGCGATCAGCAGCCGGATCGGATTGTCGAGCGACGCGCATCGATTTGCCGAAGACACTGACATTGAAGCGTTTGTTCTGGCCGAGCATGCCGATGCCGAGTTTTCGTGTGTGATGGTCGATGAAGCGCAATTCCTGACCAAGGAGCAGGTGTGGCAATTGTCGCGCCTGGCGGACGAACATGGCATTCCGGTGCTTTGCTATGGCTTGCGGACTGACTTTCAGGGCGAACTGTTTCCGGGATCCGCCACCTTGCTGGGCATCGCCGATGCACTGGTTGAGCTAAAAGCCGTGTGCTGGTGCGGGCGCAAGGCGACCATGAACTTGCGGGTCGATGAGAGCGGCAAAGCGGTCAAGGTGGGAGCGCAAACCGAGATTGGCGGCAATGATCGCTACGTTGCGCTGTGTCGCAAGCATTTCAGCGAGGCGCTGAGGGACTAGGTCAGCTTCCGATCAAACCGAGCGGAGTGCTTGGACAGCACTTTCCGGCATGACATCGACAGTGAATGTCCCTGTGTGTTGCTCCACCGAAGCAAGATACTTCACCCGTCCCTTCGCTCTCAGCAAAGGATAGAATTGCACCGAAAAGTGGTATCCAGCAGATCCGCCGCGGGGTGCGGCATGGAAGGCCATCATCGTTGCAGCGGGCTGCTCGAAGACAGCGTCGTAGCGCCGCGTAATCTCACCCAGCCAGTGCGCCAGTGCGTCGAGTTCTTCGTCGGTGCAATCCCAAGGACCCTCGCGCCGCTCTCTGGGCGCCAACCACACCTCATACGGGAAGCGGGCATAGCGCGGGACGAAGGCTGCGATGCCGCCATCCTCGCCAATCCCGTAATCGGGCATGGCGGTCTCGATCTCGCTCGCAAGGTCATAGCCTTCGGCAAAGGCAGTGATAGCGCGCTGCTGGAGATGTGGGACGCGATCAAAACCGTAAATTTGTCCGTGCGGATGGTGCAGCGTCACGCCGACTTCATCGCCGCGATTTTCGAACGGCAAGACGTAGTCGCAGCCGGCCGCAAACAAGGCCTGGTAGCGGTCCAGCAGCGCCGCGATCAGGACCTGTCGGCGATCCTGCCCGATCGAGTGGAGATTGCCTTCACCTTCGGGCGCGTAGACCACAACGTCGCAGGCGCCATTGGCTGGCCTGCTCGCGATCCCATCCAGTTCAGTGGCGGAATTCGCGCTTTGGTGGAATGCCGCAAACTTGTTCTCGAACACCGCCAGCTCGAAATCCTCAAACGGGATTTCGGTTTGCGGTCCACCTGGCAAAGTGGGCGCCAGCGGATCGTCCGCGGCTGACGGCTTGAATGTGCGGTTCTGCCGGTGCGCCGCGTAGACATTCCATTCATCGCGCAGCGGGTGATATCGGATCTCGCCACCTTGAGCGATCGGATCAGCATTCTCCGATTGCAGCGGCAATTGATGCGGCGCCCGGCCATAGAGCTGCAGCATGCGCCCATCGGCCTTGCGGTGATCGCGCCGGAAGGTTGGCTGTCCTCCAAGCGATCGCGCCAGTTCCACGACGCCGCTCATAACGCCACCATCTCACGGGCAAACCACGCGCGGACCTTTTGCTGCGCAGTGTCATCCAGATGCAGAGCCAGCTTGCCGCGACGCCACAGGACATCGTCTGCGCTCTTTGCGAATTCGTGCTCGACCAGATATTCCAGCTCGCGCGCATATAGGTCACCGCCGAAATGCTCGCCCAGATCGTTGAGACCTTGCGCGGCGCCGAGCAACCGTTTGACCCGCGTGCCATAGGCCCGGAACAGCCGACGCAGCATCTCTTCGTGCATTCCCTGATACCGGACCTGCAATTTCGCCAGCTCGTCTTCGAAGGCCTCGACCGCGATATCGCCGCCAGGCAAGGCTTCTTTGGCGGTCCAGTCCCAATCGCCAAAACCAAGCTTTTCAAGCGCATGCTCGGCAAGCTTGCGATAGGTTGTGATCTTGCCGCCAAAGATCGACAGGATCGCGGGAGCAATATTGCCTTCGGCGTCGCGATCTTCCAATTCGAACACATAGTCGCGAGTCACGGTCGAGTTGCTGCTCGCTGAATCGTCGTAGAGCGGGCGCACCCCGGCATAGCTTGAGACGGCCTGATCTGGCGTGATATCGACGCGGAGATATTCATTGGCCGCGTCGCAGATATAGCGCGCCTCTTCGGGCGAAATGTCGATGTCCGATGGATCGCCTTCAAAACCCTGATCGGTCGTGCCCACAAGCGTGAATTCACGCTCATAGGGAATGGCGAAAATGATGCGATCATCCTTGTTCTGGAAGATGTAGCAGTGATCGCCTTCGAACAGCTTGGGAAAGATCAGATGGCTGCCTTTCACGAGGCGCAGATTCTCGTGCTCCTCGCGCGGAATGGCGCGGCCCAGGACCCTGTCGACCCATGGGCCCGCCGCATTGACCACTTTGCGCGCGACAATGCGTTCTTCGCCTGATGCGCTGTGCAGATTGGCAATCCAGACTTGATCCCTCCGCTCAAGCTCGGTGCACTCGGTCCGCGTGCGGATTTCCGCGCCGCGCTCTTTCGCATCAAGGCAATTGAGCACGACAAGACGCGAATCCTCGACCCAACAATCCGAATACTCAAAGCCTTTGACCAGGCGATCTTCCAGAATGTCATCATGCGGCGCCTGACGCAGATCGATCGTCCTTGTGCCGGGCAGGATCTTTCGGCCACCCAGATTGTCGTACAGAAACAGTCCCAGCCTAAGCAGCCAGCTGGGTCGCAGACCCTCGTCATGCGGCAGTACGAACCGCAAAGGCCAAATGATGTGCGGTGCAATCTTCAATAGCCGTTCGCGCTCGATCAGGCTCTCCCGCACCAATCGAAACTCGTAATGTTCGAGATAGCGCAAGCCGCCATGGACCAATTTGGTCGACGCGCTGGAGGTGTGGCTCGCCAGATCGTCCTTTTCCACCAGCAGCACTTTGAGCCCACGGCCGGCGGCATCGCGGGCAATGCCCGCGCCATTGATCCCGCCTCCGACGATCAGCAGGTCATAAATATCGCCAGTGGTTTCAGTCATTGCTCGGCTTCGAGATGGTAGATCAGGCAGGTGTCAGGATAGGTCTGCGGCAGTTGCAACCCGTATTCGATTAGGGCTGAACCTGCAAAGGTTCCGATGTCTTTGGCGAGCGGTGCTGGCCATTGGCAAGCCAATCGATAGCGCCGCGCCGGATCAAGACCAGCGAACCGAGTCCGCGGTGGGTGAGGGGACTTGTGCTGATCCAGGATCGCGATCTGAAACAGCGCTTCGGACCTGTCGCGATCGCAAACGCCTGCTGCGATAATGTGGTCGTCGGTTTCGAGTCGGTGATAGGCGCCTGTATGGATGAGCGCGCGATGCCGTTTGTGAAGGGCGATAGCCTGCTTGAGCGTGTCTCGATCAGCCTCGCTTTCCTGAGCAAGATCGAGCTCCATTCCCATATGCCCCAAGATCGCGGTCCCAGCGCGATAACTCATGCCAAAGCGCCTGCCTGTGATGTGGCACTTTTTGGGTCCGACGTGATTGCCCAGAACCTGGAGCGGGAGAAAATGCGACGCACCGCGCATGATGGAATGACGCGCGCGGGCGTCATTGTTGTCGCTGGTCCAGACCCGGTCCGTCCGGGCGAGGATGCCATAATCTGCGCGTGCGCCGCCGCTTGAACAGCTCTCGATCACCAGGCTGGGATGGGCGTTACGAATACGATCAATCAGGCCATAGAGCGCGATTGTCTGGTGGTGCATCACCGCTTGCCCTGACGCTCCGCCAGGGTGCTGAATGTCGCGGTTCATGTCCCACTTGATATAGGCAATGCCCAGCTCATCGACGAGCGTTGAGACACGCTCAAACAGATAATCGCGCACGTCTGGCCGCGTGAGGTCGAGCGGCAATTGATTGCGCGACGGGATCGGATCGGCATCGGGCGCCGCTAACACCCAGTCCGGGTGCGCGCGATATAGATCGCTGTCTGGATTGACCATTTCAGGCTCGAACCACAGGCCAAATTCCATTCCGAGGTTTCGGACATGATCTGCCAGTGGCTTGAGGCCTTGCGGATAGATGTCATGCGACACATACCAATCGCCCAATCCGGCCGCGTCATTGCGCCGTGCGCCAAACCAGCCATCATCGAGCACGAAACGCTCGGCTCCCACCTCTGCCGCTTGTTCGGCCAGCGCGAACAGCTTTTCGGGAGAATGATCGAAATAGACCGCTTCCCAGGTATTGTAATGAACCGGGCGAGCAATCGCTGCATCTGGCAAGCGCGACAGGACATGATTGTGCAATCGGCGGGTAAGCTCGCCATAGCCCTTGTTTGACCAGCAGACATGGAGCGCCGGGGTCGAATATTCCCCTTCCGGTGCGAGGATGATCTCGCCGGGCAGAAGCAATTCGCCCGACTGCACGCTGATGGAATCGTCCGATAGTCGATCGACCCGCAGGCGATGGTTGCCGCTCCAGCCCAAGTGTACGGCGCAGGCTTTGCCGTGGCTTTCCGTGGTGGAGTTGGTGCCGAGATAGAGCCCCGGATAGCAATCGTGACTGGTCCGCCCGGCGCGGTTCTCGCGCACAAACGAACCCCGTGTTAGCTGGGTCTGCTCGGTCTGAAATTCTCCAGCCCATTTGCCAGTGAAGCTGGTCACGTCGGTAAGAGTCGGATCCAGCGGCAGGCACGATGCTGCGCACCAATCCAGCGCCACGTCCTTGTCAGACCCATTGGTGACGCGTGACGTACAGGACAGCACGCCAACTCCGCTCAACTCCAATTGGTGAGTGATTGCCAAGCCGCTCGCCGCATCCGTCGTGACGATCCTTGCGCCAAGCTCACCCTCGCTCTCGATATGGGTTACGCGCGGGTCGAGCGCCCAATCCTGTCCATCGCTGTGCGCGAGCAAGCCGGGCGGGGAAGGGTGCCCGGTACCTATGGTGTTGAGAAGGGATGCCTCAATCGGCTGAGCCGGCCCGCCGGGTGCGTGGGTGCGTGACGCCAGCTGCTCAAGCTCAACCGGCTCGACATTGGGCAGGTCAGGGCCAGCATAGACTATCCGAGCCCGTTCACCGATCCGCGCGCTGACGACAATCAAGGTCTCAGCCGCGCGCAGGACGATGTGATCGCTGGGTTCTCTTGTGGTCATATCAGCTCGGATGGCGGTCAATTGTCCGTCGCCTCTATCGGATTTTGGCGAAGCCCGCTATCGCGCCGTTTGGGAAGGGAAAAATCGCCATGGACAACGCCGTACAGGTAGCAGTGTTTTTGGGCCTTATGGTGATCTTGGCCGCCATGACTTGGCGCAAGGTCGCCGCGGCGAGGGCGGCAAGCCAGGCATCGGACGATCGCGAGATTTTCCTCGCCGGCGGCGGCCTAAGCTGGTTCTTCGTGGCCGGGGCTATCACGCTGACAAACCTGTCGACCGATCAGCTGGTCGGCATGAACGGCAACCAGATGCTGCTTCTGGCGTGGTGGGAGCTGGCAGGCTTTATCGGTCTGATGCTGCTCGCCTTCGTTTTCGTGCCGATCTATTATCGCAACAATTGCACCACGATCACGCAATTGCTCGAACAGCGCTATGACGGCGCGAGCATTCGCACTGTGATCTCCGGCCTGTTCCTGTTCGGCAATCTGTTCATCTACCTGCCAGCCGTGATCTATTCGGGCGCGCTGTTCATGCAGACCCTGTTTGGTGTCGAAGCGTCGGTCACGGCCATCGCTGCGGTCTTCGCTATTGTAGGCGCGGCTTACGCGATCCTGGGCGGCCTGCGCGCGGTTGCGGTGCTTGACACCTATGCCGGTGTCGGGATCCTTGCCTTGGCGCTGGTAGTCGTCTTTCTGGCTATGCAAGCGGTCGGCTGGGACATCACGACCGGCGTGCCCGAAGAGCGGCTGACAATGATTGGCTCGCTCGACAGTCCGATCCCCTTCCACACGCTGTTTACGGGCATGCTGTTCATCCAGATCTTCTACTGGTCGACCAATCAGAACATCACGCAGAAGGCCTTGGCTGCGCCCAATGTCAAAGAGGCGCAGAAAGGCGTGATGGCAGCCGCCATCGTGAGAGTGTTGATCGTTCCACCGATCGTGGTGATCCCGGGCATTGTTGCGTTCAAATTGTTCGGCGACGTTGACGATCGCGCTTATGCGATGGTGGTCGGCGAAGTCTTGCCGAGCTGGACCAGTGGTATGTTCGCGGCGATGATCGCGGCGGCGGTTCTCACCACCTATTCGGCGGTGATGAACGCGACGATCACTCTGTGGTCGGTCGATTTCCACCGTCGCTTCTTCAATCCGGAAGTCGATGTGAAAAAACTCAATCGGACGGTCGGCATTGTCGCAATGATCGGATCGATCGCCTTGGTGCCCGTCTATGCCGGGGCTGAGAGCATCATCAACCTGCTGCAAGAGCTCAACGGGCTGCTGTCGATGCCAATCCTGTCTGCCTTCATCGCAGCCCTGCTGTTCCGCAATATGGATGCTCGCGCAGCCGTTGCTGGCCTGGCCTGGGGCTTCTCGGTCTATGCCTTCCACACCTTCTATCTCTATGTCCCGGAGAATTTCGACGGTGTTAGCTGGTACGCGACGATTGGCTTGCCGTGGGTGCACTATATCGACGTGATGCTGTTCGTGCTGTTCAGCTCGGTCCTGGTGGCGCTGGTGACCAATCTTGTCGTGTTTGGAAACCGCGCTCGGCTGGTGTTCCTGAGCGATGCGGCTGAACCCAGCAACGCATGAATGATAAGAAGCCCGCTCCTCACGGCTGGATAGTGCTCGACAAGCCGCGCGAGCTGGGCTCGACCCAGGCCGTTGGCGCGATGAAGCGCGTTCTGCGCGAAGCGGGCTACGCCAAGCCCAAGGTGGGCCATGGAGGGACTTTGGATCCTCTGGCGGAGGGCGTTTTGCCGATTGCCTTGGGGGAAGCGACCAAGCTGGCCGGCCGCATGCTCGATGCGAGCAAGATCTATGACTTCACCATCAAGTTTGGCGAAGAAACAGATACGCTCGACACCGAAGGTGAGGTGGTGGCGCGCAACGATGTCATTCCGTCAAGAGACGCGATCCATGCGGTGCTCGCGCAGTTCACCGGACCAATCGAGCAGGTCCCGCCGGCCTATTCCGCGCTCAAAGTGGATGGCAAGCGCGCCTACGATCTGGCGCGCGCAGGCGAGGAGGTTTTGCTCAAGACGCGCTCAGTCGTCATCCATTCGCTCGCCATGGCAGATCGCCCGTCTGCGGATGGAGAGGTCACGCTAACCGCGCACGTTTCCAAGGGAACCTATATCCGCTCGCTCGCCAGAGATATCGCACGGGCACTTGGAACCTGTGGTCATGTCACCTATCTACGCCGCACAAAGGCGGGGCCTTTCACCGAAGATCAAGCGATTTCGCTGGACATTCTCAACGAAATCGGTAGAGGCGCGCCACTTAATGACCACCTCCTGCCGCTAGAGG
>Ga0207422_1003830_pt1 | contig 13848 bp, 8 predicted proteins | sample MarCyaLeptolynsp_FD_187757 | JGI IMG/M metagenome (GOLD analysis project Ga0207422, IMG submission 187757) | Marine cyanobacterial communities from Panama - species 1 Leptolyngbya sp. (SPAdes) | ecosystem: Environmental > Aquatic > Marine > Unclassified | place: Panama: Panama City | collected...
CATCAAAGCCAATCACATCGCGCTCGCCGAACCAGGGCGGATTGGCGACCCCATTATAGTTGACGTCGAGCGTAACCGGCTTGGTCACCCCCAGCAGTGTCAAATCACCGGTGACGGTTCCGGCCAAATCGCCGGTTCGTGCCGCGCTGGTCGAGACGAAGGTGATTTCAGTAAACTCATCCGAATTCAGCCATTTCGCATCGCGAGAGACGTCTTCGTTCCAGCTCTCCCACTGGCTGTCAGGATGCCCGGCAGCATAATCACCTGGGTAGTTTGTTTCGACAGTCGCTGGATTGATCGCAAAAGAAATGGTCGAAGATTCAGGGTCAGCCGGGTCGAAAGTGAGGTCTCCATCGAAATCCGTGAAACTGATGCGATACTGCGTGATACCGCCATTATGGCCGACTTTGACGGTCATGAAGGCGTGGGTCTTCTCCAGCGAGTAATTGGCGCTCGCCACCTCTGCCAGCAATGGATGCAGTTCAGCCACAACCGGCGGCGTTTCAGCCGCCTCGATGCCCGGTTCGTCCGTGCCCGCGCTGCAAGCGCTAACGGCCAGGGCCGCCGCACCGGCGAACAAATAAGCCTTATGTGTCATTTGATGTTTCCCTCTAACTTGTATTGCCGCTGGATCTTAGTCTTCAGCTTGCAGGAATTCGCCGGAAAATTCGATTTCGACTTCGTCTGAGATGATCCCGGCCATGGATGTCTGCCCAAACTCGGACCGAGTGATTGTGGTGGACGCCGTGAAGCCGATCACATCACGCTGGCCAAACCAGGGTGGATTGGCGACGCCGCCATAGGAGACGTCCAGGGTGACCGGCTTGGTCACGCCAAGAAAAGTCAGGTCGCCGGTGACTGTGCCTTCAAACTCGCCTGTGGTTGCTACGGATGTCGAGTTGAACGTGATGGTCGGAAAATCACTCGCGTTCATAAAACGCGGATCCGTTCCAAGCTCGGCTTCCCATTCGGCTTTTTTGACCGGATCAGGATAATTTGTGTTGAGTGCGGTCGGGTTGATGCTGACGGAGAGTTGTGAATTCGTCGGTGTCTCTGCGTCGAAGACCAGATCAGCTTCGAAATCGGTGAAGTTCACCGTGTATCCGGAGATGCCATTGTGTTTTACCGTCCACGTCAGGAAGGCGTGTGTCTTCTCCAGATTGTACAGACCCGAGGCGACGCCTTCCAGGGTCGGGTTGGCCTGGGCTGGGAGGGCAATGGCCAGAACGCTGGCGGCGAGAGCAAGTTTTTTCATCGGTAGAATCCATTTCCTGAATCAATTTAACCTGCGCCAAAACGTAGCGTAGGATTTCATCTTGGCCAGTCACGTTATATGGAGGCGGGGCTTATAACAATTATGTCGGAGTTGCATGACCATGCCATATAATCCGCCAGTCGCTGAACTGAGCTTCGCTTTGACCAAGCTTGCCGGGTTGTCACAATTCGAGGGTCATCCCGCTTTTGAGAGCTACGACCCAGATTTGATTGAGCCGATTCTGGACGAAGCCGGTAAGCTGGCGCGCGATGTTCTGGCGCCGCTGAACCAGTCGGGCGACAAGGCCGGATCGCAGTTGACCGATGCCGGCGTGACGTCTGCGCCCGGATTTGCGGAGGCGTACACAGCGTTTCGCGAAGGGGGCTGGATGGGCGTGTCGGCGCCAGAAGAATGGGGCGGCATGGGGCTGCCAAAAGTTCTGGGCCTGGCAGTCATGGAAATGTTCCACGGCGCCAACATGGCCTTTGCTCTGTGTCCGATGCTCAGTTTTGGCGCGATCGAGGCTTTGCTGGAGCATGGAACGGACGAGCAGAAGGCGATGTATCTGCCGCAGCTGGTCAGTGGCGAGTGGACCGGCACGATGAACCTCACCGAACCTCAGGCTGGCTCGGATGTTGGCGCGCTCAAGACCAAGGCGGTGCCAAATGGCGACGGCTCCTTCGCGATCTCCGGGCAGAAGATCTATATCACCTGGGGCGATCACGATGTCGCCGACAATATTATCCACCTGGTCCTGGCCCGCACACCGGATGCGCCTGCTGGCTCGCGCGGCGTGTCGCTGTTCATTGTACCGAAGCGGATCGTCAACGAAGACGGCAGTCTGGGTGACCAGAATGGCGTCAAATGTATCGGCCTGGAAGAAAAGGTCGGCATTCACGCCTCGCCCACCTGCGTGATGGAATATGATGGCGCGACCGGTTGGCTCATCGGGCAGGAAAACAAAGGGCTCGCCTGCATGTTCACGATGATGAACTCGGCCCGGCTCAATGTCGGCCTCGAAGGTGTCGCGGTGGGTGAAGCGGCCTGGCAGACGGCGTTTAACTATGCGCAAGAGCGCAAACAGGGCAAAGCCGCAGGCGTCGACGGCGCAGCGCCAATTCTGCACCATGCGGACGTCCGGCGCATGCTGACCACAATGCGCGCCAAGGTCATGGCTGCGCGGGCGATCTGTTATGCCACCGGGGTTGCCGCAGATCTCGCCAATGTCGCCGAGACCCCTGAAGCGCGGGAGCAAGCCCGCCTGCGCGAAGAGTTGCTGACCCCGATTGCCAAGGCCTGGTCAACCGATATGGGCGTTGAAGTGGCGAGCCTCGGCGTGCAGGTGCATGGCGGCATGGGGTTCATGAATGAGACCCTGGCGGCGCAGCTGTACCGCGATGCGCGGATCGCGCCGATTTATGAGGGCACGAATGGCATTCAGGCCATCGATCTGGTCGGGCGAAAACTCTCCATGGCTGACGGTGCTGCGATGGATGCAATGCTCGCCGATATCGAACAGACGGCGCGCGAGGCACGTGAGACCAATGACCCGAACCTGGTTCAGATCGCCGACCGATTGGTCGATGCGAACCAGGCCCTATCAGCCGCGACGGAATGGATGGTCCGGACGATGAAAGAGGACCGTGATGTCGCGCTGGCAGGTGCGACGGCCTATCTGGCTTTGGCCGGCGACGTGATCGGCGGACATTTCTTGACCAAGGGCGCCATCGAAGCACGTGCAGAGACGGGCCCATTGCGCGGCCGGATGACAGCGCTCGCGGGTTTCTTCGCCGAAACCTCGCTGGCCGCCGCCCAGGGCGCCGTGGCGAGCATCACCCAAGGCGGCCAGGCTATGTTGGCTGAAAGTGACGCGCTGTTCGGGATCGACTAAATCGTCGGTCCAATTTTCGCGAGCGCGTCGAGCAACAATTCAACATCTTCGAACTGCGTCCGGTGATTGGTGATGTTTACGCGGATTGCGAAACGCCCGTCGATGCGAGTCGAGGAGGGCGCGGCAATGCCGTCCAATTGAATCTGGGCAATCAGCCGTTCGTTCAGTCGGTCGAGTTCGATCTCTGACAGACCTGATTTGATAAAGCGAAAGCAGCAAATATTGAGGCTGACCGGGGCCAGCAGCTCGAAGTCCGGGTGAGCCTCGACCAATGCGCCAAGATGAGTAGCCTGTTCGCAGTTCCGGGTGATCGCTGCGCCGATCTTGTCCGTGCCATGTTCCTGCAGATGCGCCCAGACCTTCAAAGCGCGGAAACCGCGAGAGAGCTCCGGCCCGAAATCGACCGGCCAGGGCTCGCCGCCTGCCAGGGCCTGACCATCTGCCGCGAGATAGTCGGGCCGGTTGGCGAAGGCTTTGCGGTGCGCCTCGGCATCGCGGATCAGCACACAGCCCGCGTCGTAATTCACGTGCATCCACTTGTGAAAGTCAAAGGCGAGAGAGTCCGCTTGTTCGATCCCTGCCAGGCGCGGCGCGACGCTTGGGCTGGTTATGGCACACGCACCGAATGCACCATCAACATGAAACCAGAGATCCTGTTCACGTACGAACGCTGCCAGGGCGGAAAGATCGTCAATCGCGCCCGTGTTCACCGTTCCCGCCGTTCCAGCGAGGAAGAAAGGCTGAAAACCGGAGGCCCGATCGCGGGCGACCTGATCGCGTAGATCATCCATGTCGATCTTGAAATTCTGCGTCACAGCGACTTTGCGCAAGGCTTCTGTTCCGAGGCCAATCAAATCGAACGCGCGAGCGAGGCAGGCATGAGCTTGCTCGGACGTGTAGCCAACAAGCCTGGTGTTGCCCACGCCGTGTTGGCGCGAGGCATATTGCGTGGCCTGATCGCGAGCGGTTTTTGCGGCGATGATGGTCGCCATGGACGTGCCCGAAACGACCAGGCCGCTGGCCGCTTCAGGGAACGAAAAAAGCGACTTGCACCAGTCCACGACCTGTCGCTCGACATAGATGCCAACATGGTCGCGTCCGCCGCAATTGGCATTCAGCGCTGAGGCAGCGATCTCGGCGATGAGGTTTCCCGGGCTCCCCGCGCCATGCACCCAGCCAAAGAATCGTGGATGGGTGTTGCCGACGCCATAAGGCAACAGCGCGATCAGCGCCTCTGTTACTGAATCCAGACGGCGCTCCGATCTTGGAATGGCGCCTGACAATTGCGCCTTCAACGCATCTGATGTCGAGGTCCAAACGCGGCCTTCATGAGTGGACTGGAATTTCTCGATCGCGGCATCGAGCATCGCGTTCGCGGCTGTCCGAAACGCCTGCCAATCGTCCGGATCGAGCGAGGTCATGATCCGTCTGACCAGCGTGTGATCTTCGCTTCCGTATCAGGCCGCATGCGTTCCTGAGGCATCTCCTTGGCGGTGCCGAGATAGATATAGCCGGCGACGCGCTCATCCTCTGTCAGGCCAAGCAGGGCGTTAATGCCCGGGCTGAACGCGATCCACTCAGAAAGCCAGCACCCGGCCCAGCCGCTGGCATTGGCCGCCAATAGCAGGTTCTGGCATAGGGCACCGCAGGACAATTCCTGCTCCCAGACGGGCGTCTTATGATGGCGGTCCGGTGACGAGATGACGGCGACCACGACCGGCGCCCGCGTGAAGTAACCGGCCGTGTCCGCGAGCATGGTTTCGCTCGCGTTCGGGTCTTCCTGTTTCTGTATCTCGACAGCGCGCTGATTGAACGCTGCGCGCGCCTCGCCTTCGAAGACGAGAAATCGCCAGGGCGCGAGACGGCGGTGATCCGGTACACGGGTTGCCACCGTAAGCAGTTCATCCAGCGCTGTCGCGTTTGGGCCCGGTTCGGTCAAACTGCGCTTGCTGACAGACCGGCGCAAGGCGATCAATTGTCGGGCTTCAGGGCTGGGGCGAGTGGAAAGCATCGGCGTGCCAAGCGACGGAGCGGAAGGAAAGTACGCAGTCATGACACGCACTTAGTCGAACCTGGGGCAATTGCTAGAAAGATATTGTTAGTGAACGGTGTTTACTTTCTGAACATGCGTACTATTTATGCTCGAAAGGGTCCATAAGATGACTGTAGCAACTTCCTCCCCGGCCGAGCGCCGCCGCAACAAGATCCGTGCCCGGATCCTGTCTGCGGCGGAGACGGTTTTCGCGCGCGAAGGTGCAGAAGGCCTGTCTATCCGGCGTCTGGCTGAGAATATCGATTACTCGCCAGCGGCTATCTACAAGTATTTCAGCTCCAAGGACGAGCTCGTCGATGAGTTGAAAGAGAGCTTCTTCGCGCAAATCCTGGAAAATGTTCACCGGATCACCAACACGTCGACCCCGTTTGCTGATCGCGCGCGAGATTGCCTGTCGACCTATATTCGGATTGCCACAAACAAGCCGTATCATTATGCGGCCGCGTTTGCTGGAGAGTCGGCTTCGACGGGGCCGGTCGATACTGAGCCAGGCTTCGATGAATCCAAAAAAGGCCAGGCTTTCAATGTCTTACGCGGTATGATTGCGGAAGGGGTTGAAACCGGCGAGTTCCGGCGCGAGATCGATCCGTCACTCGCCGCCAAGTCGGTTTGGGCGTCAATGCATGGCCTCGCCATGATGATCGCCCACATTCCCAGCTTTCCGGCGCTCAAACTGGGACAACCGGCCATGGAGCGCGAAGCATTTATAGAGTACCACGTCGATCAAGTGATCCGCGGCATGGAGGCCCACGATGAGTGAGCACAGTCAGGACTATGAAACACAGACGCGCGAGGTCAAACCGACCGCGGGTAGAGGCTTTCTGTTCATCCTGGTGATTATCGCCATGGTCGCCGCGCTCGGCTTCTTTGTGCTGCAAAACCGCTCGGCTGAGGGCCCGCTGGTTCCGACTGCGACACCGATCCCGATTTCCGTCGAAACCATAAATGTTGCGCTGGAAGACGCGTTTACAGCGGAAGAGAAATTCACTGGCATCGTGACCCCGCGCCGGTCCAGTCAGCTTGGATTCACCAATGGCGGGCGGATTGCCAGCTTATCCGTCGATATTGGCGACAAAGTCAGTGCGGGCCAAACGCTTGCTGCCCTCGATACGCGTAACCTGCGAGCGCAGCTGAATGCGGCCAATGCTGTCGTGCGAGAGGCCAGGGCCTCCTACGATTTGGCTGAATCAACCGTCGATCGGCAGATCGCCCTGCTCGAAAAGGGACATGTCTCAAGCCAGCGGGTGGACGAAGCGCGGGCCCAGTCAAATACTGCGCTGGCGCGTATTCAAGCCGCATCCGCGAATGCAGATGCCTTGCGGGTCCAGATCGATCTGGCGCGGATCCAGGCGCCCTTTGATGGGACGGTTACAGCCCGCATGGCTGATGAAGGCGCGATCGCCGGACCCGGACAGCCTGTGTTTGAACTGGTCGAAACCGGAAACCTTGAAGCAAGGCTGGGACTGACAGCCAGGCTGGCGGATCGGTTAGATGTCGGGGAAGTCTACGAGTTGAGCTCTGATCAAGGCCCTGTGCTGGCCACGCTGCGCTCCATCACGGGCGTCATCGATGCGAACAATCGTACTGTGACGACTCTGTTTGATATCCAGAATGCCAACGCCGTCGCCGCCGGTGCTGTTGTGCGCCTTGCCATGGAGCAGGATATTGATGAGCCCGGATTGTGGCTTCCTGTCTCTGCGCTGACAGAAGCGGATCGCGGGCTATGGTCGGTCTATATCGCCCGCCGGATGGGCGGCGGGTGGCGCGCCGAACCTGGCATTGTCGAGATTGTCCACCAGTCCGGTGACCGTGTTTATGTACGCGGGGCAGTGCGCGACGGCGACCGGGTCATCATTGACGGGTTGCAGCGGATTACGCCCGGGCAGCCTGTGACCCCAGTTGAAGTCAGTGCCAACGGGCTGGTAGCCGGGAACGGGTAGCGGCCATGACGACCCTGTTCTACAGGCTTCCTCGCCTCACGCTTCTGGCGGTATTCGTGGTCTTGATCAGCGGCTTTTTCGCGATCCTGACGCTCGGGCGCCAGGAAGATCCAACGCTCACCGAGCGCTATGGCTATGTGCTGACCACGCTGCCCGGGGCAGATGCGGAGCGGATGGAAGCGACGGTTACGGAGCCGATCGAACGCCGACTGCTAGAGCTTCCGGAATTGAATGAGTTGATCTCCAGCTCGCGGGCCAATTTCTCGCAGATCTCGATCGATATCAGTGAGGATTTGGGGCCTGCCGAAGTCGACAATGCCTGGACCCTGATCCGGCAACAGGTGCAATTGGCCGAAGCCGACTTGCCCGCGGGCGCATCCAAACCATTTGTGCGGCGCGTCTTTGTCGGCGCAGCAACCATGACCGTGGCGATTGCTTGGGAAGGTGAGGGCGAGCCGCAACTTGCCGTCATGGGCCGTCTGGCTGAAGTCCTGGCGGACCGGTTTCGGGGGCTGAACGCGACGGACGAGACCGAGATCATGGGTCTGTCTGCCGAAGAAGTTCGGGTCATCGCTGACCCTGAGGCACTCGCCGCTGCCGGCCTGTCGTTGAATGACGCTGCGGGCCTGATCGCCGCCGCCGATGCTAAAGCGCCCGCCGGTGAAGTGCGCGGCGATCGCAGCAATGTCGGTCTGGAAATCGGTGGTGAGTTTGATGGTATCGCGCGCATTCGCGCTGTGCCCCTGATTCAACGCGACGACGGCACTGCGCTGCGCGTGGGGGATGTCGCTGATGTCGTCAAACGGATCGAAGACCCGCCGACTAAGATGGCCTTCAGCAATGGCAAGCGGGCGATCTTTGTGACCGCCTATATCCAGCCCAACCAGCGTGTCGATGTCTGGGCGAAGTCGGCGCGCGAAATGGTGGCGGAATTCTCTGAGACGGTGCCGGGAGACATTGCCGTCACGCCGATCTTTGATCAGAGCAAATACACCGAATCCCGCCTCAACGGGCTGGCTCAGAATCTGCTCGTGTCCGCCGGTCTGGTCTTTGCTGTGCTGTTCTTTGTCATGGGGTGGCGCGCCGCAATCGTGGTTGGCATGGCCTTGCCGCTTACCGTGGCGCTGGTCCTGACTCTGTTCCAGTTTTTCAGTTATCCGCTGCACCAAATGTCGGTGACGGGCCTCGTTATCTCGCTCGGCCTCCTGATCGATAATGCGATTGTGGTGGTGGACGAATATGATCAGGAGCGCCTCCATGGCCGCAAGATCCTCGATGCGATCGATCATTCGCTGAAGAAACTGTTCGGGCCGTTGCTCGCCTCGACCCTGACGACGGCATTGGCGTTCACGCCGATTGCGGCGATGCCAGGAGCCGCAGGCGAGTTCATCGGCATGATCGGCACGTCTGTGATTTTCGCGGTCGTGATGTCCTTCCTTGTCGCGATGACGATCATTCCAGCAATGGCGGGAATGCTGGACCGCCCGCGACGTCCAGGCGAACGCAGCTGGTTCTGGCGCGATGGGGTTAAATTCCATACCCTGACCGACGGTTATCGCTGGAGTGTCGAACGCGTATTGCGCAATCCGTTGCTCGGCGTTCTGCTCGGCGTGATTCCGGTGTCCATTGGTTTCTATCTCGGCGGTCAATTGCCGAGCCAGTTCTTCCCACAGACCGAACGTGATCAATTCCAGCTCGAGATTACCCTGAATCCGCAAGCCACGATCTTTGAGGCGCAGGAGACCGCGCAAGAAGTAGCGACATATCTGACAGACAATTACCCGGACATTGAAGGCATTCACTTTGTTGTCGGCGAGCCGGGGCCTCGGGTCTATTATAACAGTATCAATAACACGCAGGGCTTTGCCGGTTTCGCCAGCGGCTTTGTCCAGCTCGGCAATAATGAGACGACGCGGATTTTGGTCAGTGACGTACAGGCCACGCTGCGACGCACGTTCCCGCAGGCACAAATCCTGGCGACTCCGTTTGAACAAGGACCGCCGGTTCCTGCGCCGATCGCTTTTTATATTCGCGGAGAGAATCTCGCGGCGCTGAATGAATATGGCAATCAGGCGCGCCAGGTGCTGTCGCAGACGCCGGGCGTGACTTTCACGATGGCGCGAATGAAGACGGGCGCTCCGATCGTGACTCTGGATGCTGATGAGACCGCGACCGCCATGTCGGGGCTACGCCTGACGGGCCTTGCGGGCGATATTCGCGCCGAACTTGAGGGCGTGCCCGCTGGCTCTATTCTCGAGGGAATTGAGGAACTCCCTGTGCGGGTCATCGCACCTGAGGAGCGGCGAACCGAGCTCGCTGATCTCAGATCGAAGACGATCGGCAATGCGCGGCCTGGCCTGGGCACACCTTTATCGGCGTTGGGCGACCTCACTCTGTCACCGCAGACGGCCGAGATTATCCGCCTGGACGGACGCCGGGTGAATGAGATTTTCGCCTATATCGAACCGTACGCGCTGCCAGGGCCGATCAATCAGCAGTTCAAGCAAAACCTGGACGCCGCAGGATTTGAATTGCCGCCCGGAATCGACTGGATTGAAGGCGGAACGGCAAGCAACCAGTCAGAGGCGATGACAAACCTATTGTCCCTTGCGGTTCCATTGATGTTGGTCATGCTCGGCGCCGTCGCTTTGGTGTTCAATTCATTCCGAATGGCGTTTTTGGTTATGGGCGTCGGTTTCATGTCGATCGGCCTCGCTTTTGCCGGTGTCTGGATGTTCAATCTGCCGCTCGGGTTCAACGCAATACTGGGTGGCTTGGGCCTGCTCGGAATCTCGATTAATGGCACGATTGTTGTGCTTGCTCTGCTCAACAATAGCGAAGCCGCCAAGGCCGATGATGTCATCGCGCAGCGCGAGGTCGTCGTTGCTGCAACTCGCCACATCATCGCGACCACGCTGACCACGATGGGCGGTTTCGTGCCGATTATCCTGCAAGGCGACGTGTTCTGGATGCCGCTGGCGACAGGAATTGCTGGCGGGGTCGCGGGCTCCGCCATCCTGGCGCTCTATTTCACGCCGGCCGTGTTCCGGATCATGACGATGAAACCCTTCCGGCGCTTGCTCAGACTGGTCACAGGCCGCGGTTGGGCGCACCCCGCAAGGGTCCCTGCGGAATAATAGGTAAAGAAAACCCCGCGGATCGCTCCGCGGGGCTGTGATGGTGAGGTGGTTGAACGCCGCTAGAAGTCGTAGCGCAGCTCGATCCCAAACGTCTGCGGCTCATTGACGAAGCCCGTCAGTGTTGTGAAGTCGATGCCACCGGTCAGCGCATCCTCGTCCGTGATGTTACGTCCGAAGACGGAAACGTCATAGCCGTGATCGGACTTGTAGCCGAAACGAAGGCCGCCTTCCCAATACCCCTCCTGGAAGAACTCGACGCTTTCATACAGGAAGAAATTGGTGTCGCCCTTATAGGCCCAATCGGTGAAGGCATAGAGCTCGCCGCTTTCGATCGGGATCGAATAGCGCGCCGTGGCATTGGCAATCCATTCTGGCGCATTCGGGAACGAGTTGCCGGAAACGTTGAAGAAGGTATCGGTGCCAATTGTTACCGTTGGGTCGAGCACCGTACAGATGGCACCGCCGCAGCCGGGGGACAGCAACTGATCATCCTTGATCTCTGTATTGTTGTAGGACAGGCCAGCGGTCACCAGCAGGTTTTCAGTGACAACCGCTTCCAGGTCAGCCTCGAACCCGTACGCTTCGCCCTTATCAGCGTTGATCAGTTGAACCGTATTCATCTGACCGCCAACAACAGTCAGCTGCTGGTCCGAAATCTCGTAAAAGAACACATTGCCGTTCAGGCGGACGCGATTGTCGAGTAGTTCGGTTTTGGCACCTGCTTCATATGAGATGACCGTTTCGCTATCTGCCACCGATAGAGTGTCGCCAAAAACGATGCGCCCCTGAACAGAGGGTCCGCGATAGCCTCGCGCGATGCGTCCATAGAGATTGACATCATCATTTACCGCATAGGTCGCTGACACGTCCCAGCTGAACTGTTCGTCTGAGACATTCTCGGTGAGCGGGCCCAAAGGTGTGCCGACGATGCGAGTTGCCGTGAAGTCCTTCTCGTCATCCGTGTAACGCAGGCCGCCGGAAACTGTCAGTTGTTCGCTAACGTCGTAAGACAAAGATCCGAACAGGCCGATCGACTGCGAATCCTGCGAACGGGTCGCGCCCGAGAAGTTGAAATCTCCCGCGAATGCGAGCGAGGTAATCGTCACTTCCTCGTCGAAGAAAAATACACCCGTCTGCGCGCGCAGAGGTCCGCCATCATCATAAGCGAAGCGCGCTTCGTGCGTGGTCTGGGTTAGATCGTCGATTCCACCCTGAGTGTCACTGGGGAAGCGGAACGGGCCTGATGGAACAAAACCACCGGGACCAATGGCGCCGCCATCAATATCGCCGCGCGAGGAGGTTTCAGTGGTTTCGAGGCCAAAAATGTAGGTGAAGTCCCAGCCGTTCTGGAAATCCTTGACCGCCTTGAAGTTCACGCCTGCTGAATCCTGGGTCAGTGGGTTGCCTGCACCGCCGTCAAAGAAGACATTTTCGCGGTCAAAGTTGCTGCCAAGGCCGCGCTGGCCCTGATCGATAATATTGGCCCGAAACAGACGTGCGCTGCCTTCATTGGTGAGGCCATGAATGTTCAGCAAAAGGTCGAGCGTATCGGTTGGCTCAAGCAGGAATTGAAGCCGGCCTGACGTGACCTCGAACCCTTCAAAGGCATCGGCCTGGCCGGTGAAGGCATTATTGACATAGTCATCGCGCGACTGGTGCAGCACGGACAGGCGTGCGGACAATTTGTCGGTGAGCGCGCCACCAACAGCGCCTTCGAGGTCGAGCGTATTATAGGTGCCATAGGAGCCGCGCACATAGGCATCGAAGTCCTGGCTCGGCTTGACGCTGTCAAACTTGATGATTCCGCCCGGCGTGTTGCGGCCAAACAGCGTGCCTTGCGGTCCGCGCAAAACTTCGACGGCTTCCATATCGAAAACTGGATAACCTTTGAGGATCGGGTTTTCGTACGGGATGTCGTCATAGACGAGCGAAACCGGCTGCGTCGAATTCAGGTCAAAATCGGTATTGCCGTAGCCACGAATATAGAAGCGCGGAAAGGCGCGACCGAAAGAGCTTTCTGCGATAACGCTGGGAACTCGGGCCGATAGGAACCGGACATCGGCGCCGCCAGCTTTCAGATTGTCCAGTTTTTCGTCCGCCACAGTGGTAATCGAGATCGGAACGTCCTGCGCGTCTTGCTCAACGCGTTGAGCCGTCGTGACCACAGGGTCGAGGCGGCGGGCGTCCGGCGTATCTTCATCCTGAGCGAGGGCCGGGGCGACGCTCAGGCCAGCCAGTATGGCAGCGGCGGTGGAGAATTTCAGGGAGGCTTTGACAGACATTAGCAGATTACTCTCAGTCAATTTCAGGAGCGCCTTTCATAAGGCGCCTTCAGTGTCGAACTAGACGAGAAGAGAGTCAGAGCAAGTCCAAATCTGTATTGTCATCAGTCCTGAGTGTAAATTTCTTTACACTGTGACGACTTGGCCACAAAATCTAAGAAAGGCGCGCCGGGCAGCGCGCCTTTGCTTTGATTTCAGGCCATTCAGCGGCGTCAATCCCAGGGATTGAACCGTGTTCGCGGCTTCAGGATATCGCCTTCTGAGTCGTCTTCCGACTCAGCCGCATCGTCCGCGCCGGAATTGTCGGACTTGCCGAAACTGATTTCGGAGACCGCCGCTTCCATTTGTTCGACATTCAGATTGCCTTCGAGTTCCGGCAACACGTCTTCGGTCGCGTCAATGACGATCTTTTCGGGTTCCGGTGTGCCCAGAGAACTCGGGCCGGGAATGCCACTGGCTTCGGTTTTGGCCGCCAATGCGCCCAGCCCGAACCCTGCGCCAATGCCGCTCAGGCTATAAGTCTTAGGCTCTTCCGCGGCCGCCAGGACCGGCTCGGTGTCCGGCTCGGTTTCTGCGTTGGAGGGCTCATCTGCCGGTGCGGTTGGGTCTTCGGCTGCAAAGGTGGGCTCGGCTTGGGGGGCCGGTGCCTCGGCTTCAGGTCGATCCGGCTCGTCTGCATCGGATGGCGTTGGAGTGGTTTCAGATTCCACAACGGGAGGGATCTCAGAGACTGCTTCGATTTCAGGTTCGACCTCCACTTCAGGCTCACCCTCAGCCAAGATCATGGTGGGCGTTGGTTCAGTCTCAGACTCGTCACCTGTATCTTCTTCTTCTGCTGTCACGGAGGGCTCAGGTTCCGCCGGCTCTGACACTTCAGGCGCAGTCACTTGCTCCGGTTCCGCAACAAAAGTGGAGGTGGGGTCGTCTGTAGAAGCCTCGACCTCTTCCGGTTCAGTTGGCATTTCCTGTGGCTCGGAAGCGCTATCCTCTAGGTCCGTTTCGGCGGTGATCGGGGCAGGGGTGTCATCGTCCCGATCGAGCCCGAAAGGCACATAGGGTGAGGCTGAGGCCTCGGTTTCTATCGACGCCCCCGCCAACTCTTCGTCACCCGCGGTGTCGTCGAGCTCCGCATCTGCAGTCGATTCGACTTCGGCGTCTTCTGGCTGGTCGAGACCAGCGGCGGTTGCGACGACGCCCATCGCTGTGGCGGCAGCAGCGCCGACCGCGGACGTGACTTCAGGGGTGACAGTGTCTTCGCGATTGTTCACTTCATCTGCCAGGCGCGCC